>Ga0193753_10001034_pt1 | contig 24908 bp, 25 predicted proteins | sample H1c2metaG_FD_144925 | JGI IMG/M metagenome (GOLD analysis project Ga0193753, IMG submission 144925) | Soil microbial communities from a riparian zone of the East river system, Colorado, United States - H1c2 | ecosystem: Environmental > Terrestrial > Soil > Riparian zone | place: USA: East... | reverse complement strand
ACTTCCGCAGCATCGCAAAGAAGCGTTCCGGATTGCCGATACCGGCGACCGCATGCACACGCTGGCCGGCGAATCCCGACAGCGGCCGCGCGCGACCGCCGAGCAGCGGTTGCGCCTGCTCCGAATGCAGGCGCATCGGCCATTCGCCGAAGCCGGTCTCGCCGCCGTTGATGACGCGGAAGTCGCACTCGGCGCTGCGTTCGAGCGGCTCGCGCAGCGGCCCGGCCGGCAACAGGCGGCCGTTGCCGTAACGGCGCGCGCCGTCCACGACTTCCACTTCGACGTTGCGCGCCAGGCGGTAATGCTGCAATCCATCGTCGCAGACGATCACGTCGCAACCGTCCGCGGCCAGCGCGCGCGCGCCGGCGACGCGGTCGCGGTCGACGCGTACGCGGATGCCGCAACGGCGTGCGATCAGCACCGGCTCATCGCCGGCGACGGCGGCATCGGTATCGCGCTCGACCCAGGTCGGCTGCGATTCGTCGGCACGCCCGTAACCGCGGCTGACCACGCCCGGCTTGCGTCCTGCGGCGAGCAGGCGTTCCACCAGTGCGATCACCAGCGGCGTCTTGCCGGTGCCGCCAGCGGTCAGGTTGCCGATCACGATCACCGGTACGCCGATCTGCACGCGGCGACGCCAGCCCTTGCGGTACAGCGCGCGCCGCGACGAAGCCACGACCGAGAAAACACCCGACGCCAACTTCGCATGCCAGGGCGGCGTGCTGCCGTCGTACCACCAGCCGGGCGGTTGTCGGCGGCTACCCGCCATGCCCGCCCCGGCCCGCTTCCTCCAGAGGCTCGCGGAATTGCATGCGATGCAGATGCGCGTAAAGGCCGCCGCGTGCGAGCAGCTCGGCATGCGTGCCCTGTTCGACCAGCCGGCCGCGATCGAGCACCAGCACCTGGTCGGCATGCTCGATGGTCGACAGGCGATGCGCGATGACCAGCGTCGTGCGGTCCGGCATCAGCTGCTGCAGCGCATCCTGCACCAGGCGCTCGGATTCGTTGTCGAGCGCCGCGGTGGCCTCGTCGAGGATCAGGATCGGCGCATCCTTCAGCATGGCGCGTGCGATCGCCAGGCGCTGGCGCTGGCCGCCGGACAGCCGGCTGCCGTTCTCGCCGATCGGCGTGTCGACGCCCTCGGGCAGGCGATCGACGAATTCGGCGGCGTTGGCGCCGTGGATGGCGCGATCCAGCGCTTCCGGCCCGGCATCGGCCATCTCGCCGTAGGCGACATTGGCCGAGACGCTGCCGTCGAACAGCATCACGTTCTGGCTGACCAGCGCGATCTGTCGACGCAGGTCGGCCAACGGATACTCCTCCAGCGGATGCCCGTCGAGCAGGATCTGCCCGCTTTCCGGCGTATAAAAACGCGGGATCGCCTTGATCAGCGTGGTCTTGCCGCTGCCGGAACGGCCGACGATGGCGGTGACCGTGCCTGGACGCGCGGTGAAACTGATCTCGTTCAACGCCGGCTCGCGCTGTCCGGCGTAACGCACGCTGACGTTGCGGAACTCGAGCAAACCTTCGGCTTGATCCAGCTTGCGCGTGCCGGTATCGACCTCGTCGGGCGTATCGATCACGCTGAACAGCCGGTCTGCCGACGAAACGCCGCGCTGCAGCATGCTCTGCACGTTGGTGAGCTGACGCAAGGCCGGAATGATCGCCATCATCGCGACCATGAGCCGGACGAAATCGCCGGCGGTCAGGCGGCCCTTGACCGCTTCGTGGCCGGCGACCAGCAGCAGTACGGCCAGGCCGACCGCTCCCATCAGCTGCACCAGCACCGATGCCGACGAACGCGTCGTCTCCACCTTCAGGCTCAACTGCAGATTCTTCTGCACGAGCTGCGCGTAGCGGTCCAGTTCCGACTGCTGCGCGCCGTAGATCTTGACTTCCTGCTGGCCGGACAGCGCCTGCGCCGCGCTTTGCAGCATCTTGGCCGATCCTTCCTGGATGCGGTGGTTGATCCTGCGATAGCGCTTGCCGACCTTGTCCATGATGAAAGCCAGCGCCGGACCCAGCAGCAGGATCGCCAGCGTGACCCGCGGACTGGTCCACAGCATCAGTCCGAACATGGCGATGACCTGCAAGCCCTGGCTGACCATCACCTTCAGCGCGTCCACGGCCGCCTGTGCGACCTGCTCGGTATCGCCGCCGAGGCGGGTCAGCATCGACGGCACGGCCTCGGCATCGAAACGCACGCCGGGCAGGCGCAGGTATTTGGCCAGCAGCAGATTGCGCAGGTCGCGCGATACGCTGCGGCCCGCGCGCGCCATGGTGTAGTCGGTCACGAAGCCGGCCAGGCCGCGGGCGACGAACAGGCCGATGATGAACAACGGCAGCCGCCAGCTCAGTTCGGCATTCTTGGCGACGAAGGTTTCATCGACGATCGGCTTCATCAGGGCGGTGAACCCCGCACCCGCGATGGCTTCGATCACCATGCCCAGCAATGCCAGCAGCAGCAGCGCCCGGTACGGCTGCGCATAGCCGAGCAAGCGTTTGTAGGTGGGCCAGGCGCCGTCGTGTTCGTTCACCGGCGCGGCTCCGGCGCCGTGGCGATCATGATCTGGCGGAAGCCCAGCTGGCCGAGCGCGTCGTAGGCGGTGACCACCGCCTGGTGCGGCGTGCGGCCATCGGCGCGCAGCAGCACCGGCCGGTCGCGGTCGTTGCCGGCGACATCGACGATGGTGCGCTTGAGCGATTCCACGTCGGTGCGCAATGCTTCCCGATCCTCGACGAAGTAACGCCCATCGGCGTTGACCAGCACGCTGAGCGTGTTGGGCGGCGTCTTGGGCGGCTCGCCGGTGGCCTGCGGCAACTGCAGGCGCAAGACCGAACGCGTGTCGAAGGTGGTGGTGATCACGAAGAAGATGATCAGCACCAGGATCACGTCGATCAACGGCACCAGATTGATCTCCGGTTCGTCGTCGGCGCGGTGGTCGCGGATGCGCATGCCCGGGCGACCGTGGTTCAGGCCGCGCCGGCGCGGGCAGGCGAAGGCGGCACGGACGCGGGCATCGGCCCCAGGTCCTGCGGCAGCGTGGTCTGGCGCGTATCCAGCGTGTCCATCAACCCGATCGCCTCGTGTTCCATCGCCACGATGTATTCGGCGATGCGGCCGCGGAAGTAGCGGTGGAACATCAAGGCAGGTATCGCCACGATCATGCCGGTGGCCGTGCACACCAAGGCCTTGCCGATGCCGCCGGCGAGCTGGTTCACGTCGCCGACGCCATGGTCGAGGATGCCGAGGAACATCTGGATCATGCCGACCACCGTGCCGAACAGGCCCAGCAAGGGCCCGGCCGCGGCGATCGTGCCCAGCGTGTTGAGGAAGCGCTCCATCTTGTGCACCAGATGGCGGCCGACGTCCTCGACGCGCTCGCGGATCTCCTCGCGCGGACGGTTGCGCACGTCCAGCGCGGCGGCCAGGATCGCGCCCAGCGGCGAGGTCTGGCGCAACGAGTCGATATGCACGGGGTCCAGCCGGCCGCGTGCGGCCCACGCCCGCACCTCATCGCCCAGACCGGGCGGCAGCACGGCTTTGCGACGCAGGGTCCAGAAACGCTCGACGATGATCGCGAACCCGACCACCGTCAGCAGCAACAGCGGGATCATCGGCCATCCGCCCGCCTTGACCAGTTCCAGCACGCTCAACCCTCCGGCACATCGGCCGCATTCATTCCTGCCGATAGGATACCCGCTCGCGCCATCGCGTCGCGTCCCACAGCCGTAGGTGCCGCTTGCGGCGGGTCTGCGCGGAAATACCGTCCGCGGCAAGCCTGATCCTCAAGGCGCCGCCGTCGATGGTCGACAGCGTGCTGGCCCCGGCGCGCTGCCAACGCTCGATCACGGCCTGGTTCGGGTGCCGGAACCGGTTGCCGTAGCCCGCGGACACCAGCGCATATCGGGCACCGGTGGCACGCACGAAGCCCGGATCCGACGAGCCGCGGCTGCCGTGGTGCGCCACCAGCACTACCTCGGCGCGCAATGCGGCGGGATCGATCCGCAACAACCGGCTTTCGATCACCTCGCCGATGTCGCCGGTCAACAGGGCCACGCCGTGCTCGGTCTCGATCCGCAGCACGCAGCTGGCCTCGTTGCCCAGGTACGGAAAATCCGGCGGCGGATGCAGGAACTGGAACGCGACGCGATCCCAGCGCCAGCGCGCACCGGCCAGGCACGGCCGCGTCCCCGGCACCTGCGCGCCATCCGGCGCCAGCGCATCGCCGATCCGCATCGAGCGCCGCACCGCCTCGAGCCCGCCTGCATGGTCGTTGTCGCCATGACTGACCACGACCCGGTCCAGGCGCGACACGCCGAGCGCGTGCAGCGCCGGCAGCACCGCGCGTTCGCCGGCATCGAAGCCGTCGCGCACCGCCGGACCCATGTCGTACAGCAGGGCGTGGTTCGAGGTGCGCACCAGCACGGACAGGCCCTGGCCGACATCGATCACGGTCAGTTCCGCCTCGCCGGTCACCGGCAATCCGCGCTGCGGCCACAGCAAGGGCAGCCACAGCAGCAAGGCCAGCGATTTGGCCGGCACGCCGCGCGGCAGCAGCAGCCAGAACGCGCCGCACAATGCCAGCGGCAAGGCGTACCACGCCGTCTCGGGCAGCCAGCGCATGGCGATAGCGGTATCGGCGAGGCGATCGAACAGCGGCCAGCTGAGGTCGAAGGCTCGCGCCGCCAGCCGCCAGAAAAAGCCGCCGGAACCCGCATGCAGCCATTCCGCGCCGAGGCCGAGCAACGACAGCGGCACCACCACCAGGCTCCACCACGGCACCGCCACCACGTTCGCCAACGGCCCCGCCAGCGAAGCCTGTCCGAACAGGACGACGGTCAACGGCAGCAAACCCAGCGTCGCGACACCCTGCGCGCTCAGGAAATCGCGCAGCAGGTGTCCCGGGCCGGGCGGCAGGCACCACAGCAGCCAGGCGACGCCGACAAAACTCAACCAGAACCCGGGCGCCAGTACCGACAACGGGTCGACGAGCAGCAAAGCCAGCGCTGCCAACGACAGCGCTTCCACGGCGCGTTGCGGCCTTCGCCACAGCCGCGCGACCACGATCACCGCGATCATCAGCGCCGTGCGCATGGTCGGCAATGCGAAACCCGCCACTGCCCCGTAGACGAGCGCGCCCAGCATTGCCGCAACGCCCGCAACCTGCGGCCGCGGAATGCGGCGTGCGAGCGCCGGCCATACGCGCCACAGGGCGCCTGTGAACAGTGCGAAGAAGCCGGCCACGAGGCCGACATGAAAACCTGAAATCGCGATCAGATGGGTCAGCCCGTTCGCGCGCAGGGTTTCCCAGTCTTCGTCGCCCAGTTTCTGCGTGTCGCCCAGTGCGAGCGCCCGCACGAACCGCGAGGAGGCTTGCGGCACCTGCGCGTCGATGCGCCGCGACATCCGTTCGCGCCACGCATCGATGCCGTCCGGCGGCGTCAAGGCTTGCGCCGTGCCCGGTTCGCGCACGTAGCCGGTGGCGGCGATGCGTTGCGCCAGTGCGTGACGCTCGCCGTCGAATCCACCCGGATTGCGCAGGCTGCGTGGCGCGCGAAGCTTTACCCGCAAGCGCCAGCGCGCACCGGCGGCGAGCGCCGTGCGCGGACCGGCCGACGTCGCATCGAAATCGTCGTACCAGGACAGCTGCACCTGCTTGCCGCGCAATGCGGCCGGCTGCGCTGCATCGTCGTCGACACGCAGACGAAAACGCGTGCGCCGCGGCTCGCTTTGCGGCAGATCGACGACCCGGCCGCTCACGGCGAGTTCCCGATGCTCGAGCGCCGGCGGCAGCTGACGGGCGAGCGTCGCTGCGGCATGCAGCCCGGCCAGGCCGAATCCCAGCAACAGCGCGCCGCCGATACGCCAGCGATCCGGCCGCCACCAGACCGCGAATCCGCAGGCGAACGCGGCCGCCAGCCAGGGCCACCACGGCAGCGTCGGCAGACACAGGCAGGCGCCGATGCCGGCCAGCAACGCCATCGCGACCGCGATCCCGAAGGCAGGCACCTGTGCCGCATCGCGCATCGTCCACCTCGCTTCATCGGGGTTCCGGCCTGCCCGGGCGAGGTGCCCGCGACAGTTCCGGATCGCCGACAGGATGCGTACATCTGGCGCCCCGCAACATCGGCGCGAACTCCGTCCACGGGTAGGGAAACGCCTCTGGATGTCGCTGCCGGACCAGCCGCAACGGAGTCGGTGCTTCAGATTCGCCGTGCCGCAAACGCACAGTATCTGCCATGCCTCACACCCTCGACCGGATGACGAACATGAGAAAAACACTGATGCTCGCAGGCCTGCTGTGCGCAGCGAACGCGGTCTGCGCCCAGGACATTCCCAACCGGCTGATCGACTACGACGCCTTCGCCAGCCAGGTGTCCGCGGTCGGACAATGGCGCAAGACCCATCGCGTCAGCGAAGCAGAGTTCATCCGAATGTCGGCCGATCCCGCCACCGTGGTCCTGGACGCGCGCAGCGCCGAAAAATATGCCGAACTGCATGTCAGAGGCGCCAGGAACCTGAGCCTGCCGGACATCACCGCGGACGAACTCGCCAAGGTCGTGCCGGAAAAATCGACCCGGATACTGATCTATTGCAACAACAACTTCCTCAATGCGCCAGGCGCATTTCCTTCCAAGGCGGTCAGCGCATCGTTGAACATCTATACGATCAACGTGCTGCACAGTTACGGGTACGACAACGTGTACGAGCTGGGGCCTTTGATCGATATCAACCAGGCCAAGATCGAATTCGAGGGCGCGCAAGCTACGCCCCGAAGCGCTGTGGCGAGGCGTCGGATGCGCCTAGAATCTGAGTAGTTGTTGTCTTAAGAAGCAAAGCCAAGAGCCAAGAGCAAATCCCCCTCGATCCCCCTTTTTCAAAGGGGGAAGAAAAGCGGTCGTTTCCGACCGAGGCCGCCGTCGCAGCCGTCGCACCTAGCGCAGCAGGCTGCAGAACTACGAAAGGCAGGGCGAGCCGAGCTGTTGCCCCCTTTGGGAAAGGGGTATGGGGGATTTGCTTTTGACTTTGCCCGATGCGGGAAAACGCGATCAGACTTCCGCAGCCGCCAGTTCCCGCAGCCTGCCTTCGTGCAGTTCCAGCACCCGGTCCAGGCGACGCGCCAGCCGGCGGTCGTGCGTCACCATCACCAAACTCGTCTTCTGCGCCCGGTTCAACTCCAGCATAAGCTCGAACACATGAGCGGCGGTCTTCTCGTCCAGGTTGCCGGTAGGCTCGTCGCCGAGCACGCAGGCCGGCCGGTTGACCAGCGCGCGTGCGACGGCGGCGCGTTGGCGCTCGCCGCCGGACAGTTCGCCCGGCTTGTGTTCCAGGCGATGGCCCAGCCCGACCGATTCCAGCAGCGTCCTGGCGCGCGATGAAGCTTCCGGCACCGTGGTGCCGTTGAGCAGTACCGGCAGCATCACGTTCTCGAGCGCGGTGAATTCAGGCAGCAGATGGTGGAACTGGTAGATGAAGCCGAGCGCCTTGTTGCGCAGCGTGCCGCGCGCGGCGTCGGAGAGCGCGGACATCTTCTGCCCGGCCACATAGACCTCGCCTGCGGTCGGCGTATCCAGCCCGCCCAGCAGATGCAACAAGGTGCTCTTGCCCGCCCCGGAAGCGCCGACGATGGCGACGGTTTCGCCGGTGGATACGGCCAGTTCCAGCCCGTCGAACACCGGCGTGCGCAGCTTGCCCTCGGCATAGGTCTTGGCCAGCCCTTCCGCGTGCAGGACCGGGGCCGACGCCGATGCGGGATCCGGATTATTCATAGCGCAGCGCCTCCGCCGGTGCCGTGCGCGATGCGCGCCATGCCGGATAGATCGTGGCCAGGAAGCTCATCACCAGCGCCACGATCGCGATCGTAACCACGTCGCTGGCCTGCAGTTCGGTCGGCAGGCCGGTGATGTAGTAGACGTCCTCCGGCATCAGCTGCACGTCGAATACGCGCTCGATGGCGCTCAGGATGTGTTCCAGGTTGAGCGTCAGCAGGATGCCGCCAATCACGCCGATCAATGTACCGATCACGCCGATCAGCGTGCCCTGCACCATGAAGATCTGCATCACGCCTTTCGGCGCGAGGCCCAGCGTGCGCAGGATGGCGATGTCGGCCTGCTTGTCGGTGACCAGCATCACCTGCGACGAGACCAGGTTGAACGCACCCATCGCGACGATCAGCGACAGCAGGATCGCCATCATCGTCTTCTCCAGCTTGAGCGCGCGGAACATGTTGGCGTTCTCGCTGCTCCAGTCGCTGACGCGGTAACCGCGGTGCAGACGCACCGCGAGGTCGCGGGCGACGTCCCAGGACAGGTTCATGTCGTGCAGTCTCAGGCGCACGCCGGTCACGCCATCGCCGGCACGCGACAGCTTCTGCGCGTCCTGCAGGTTGATCACCGCCAGGTTGCGGTCGTATTCTTGGTAACCGGCCTCGAACAGGCCGCTGACGGTGAAACGTTTGAGCTGCGGCATCGCGCCCATCGGGGTGGCGCGGATGTCGGTCATCACCGTGACCTTGTCGCCGACGCTCACGCCCAGCCACATCGCCAGTTCCTTGCCCAGCACGATGTTGAAACTGCCCGGCGCGAGCTGGTCCAGCTTGCCCTGGATCATCTTGTCGGCCAGCACCGAAACCTTGCCTTCCTCGGCCGGCAGCACGCCGCGCAGGATCGCCGGCTCGCGCCGCGCGCCGGTCAGCAATCCCTGCGTCTCTATGTAGGGCGCGGCACCGGCGACGCGTTTGTCCCCCATCGCCGAGCGCACGGCCAGCGGCCAGTCCTGCATCATGTCGCCGCTATCGGCGCTGACCGTGGCGTGCGCCGCCATCTGCAGCATGCGGTCGCGGATCTCGCGCTGGAAACCGCTCATCACCGCCAGCGTGGTGATCAGGGCGGCCGCGCCAAGCGCGATGCCCAGGATAGAGGCCAGCGAAATAAAGGAAATGAAGCCGTTGCGACGTTTGGCGCGCAGGTAGCGCAGACCGATGGCGACAGGTATGGGTTTGAACATTAAGGGGTGGACCAGCAGGTTCAAACCGGACGGGACGGCTATGGTGCCATCGAAGCCGCCGACCGCGAAGCCTGGACCTGCGGCGCGGCCAGACGCAGTTCACGTCGGCGCGCGGGCGGCAAGGTGTCCGGTCCCCAGCCCAGGCGCCGGCGACGTCCGTCCGCATCCCGCCAGCGGATGAACACCAGCGGGCCTCGCCAGTGCACCACCACATCCCGCATCGCGTCCCCATCGACCATCACCGGCCAATCGGTGCCGGGCCAGAACAGCACCTGCGCGGGCTTGCGCGCCTCGTGGCGGGCCCGCCATCCCCCGTAGACGAGCGCGGCGGCGGCCAAGGGCTGCGCCCAGGCGCGCGGCATTTCAGACGCGAGTGCCGAGAACGCGGCCAGTGCGGCGAGCGTCAGGATCGCAGCGATCATCCAGCGCGATGGCCGCCACTCAAGGCGGCAGCTGACGGATCCGTTCGACGAGCGCGGCGATTTCGGCATTTTCGGGACTCTCGTAGCCCATGAACCAGCGCCAGAGCTTATCGTCCTCGCCGTCCAGCAGCTGTAGGAAAACGCCGCGTTGCGCATCGGAATCCTGCGCCCAGGCCCGATCGAGATAGCGCAGCATCAACTGGTCCAACTCGCGCATGCCGCGTCGGCAACGCCAGCGCAGCCGTTTGAGTTCCGCGTCGTCGCTCACGACAGCGACAGAATCGCGAGATAGGCCCAAAGCGCCCAGAGCACCGAGGCGCCGGCCATGTACACCATGAAACGATGCATCACCGTGTTGTAGGTGCATTGGATGGCGCTATGGGCAACGCGCAGCGCCACGAACGACCAGGCCAGCGCCAGCACCGCCGTCGTCGCCAATCCCGCCAGCGCGGCGACCACCAGGGCCAGGTAGAACAGCACCGGCATCTCGAACAGGTTGCGGAAATTATCCGCGGCGCGGCTGTCGGTCAGCTTCGCCGAGGCCTGCGCGGAAGTCGCGACGGCTTGCGGATGGATGCGTTCGCGCTTCATCTGCCCGATCCGCACCACGTACATGCGGCACCAGACCAGAAACGTCAGTGCCACCAGCGCGAACGCAGGATGGAAAACCGCCATGCTCGGCATCGTGCCCGGCATCGGCGGCTCAGCCCCGGCGCGCCAGCATCAGCTGTTTGATCTCGCCGATCGCCTTGGCCGGATTCAGGCCCTTCGGACAGGTACGCGCGCAGTTCATGATGGTATGGCAGCGGTAGAGCTTGAACGGATCCTCGAGATCGTCCAGGCGCGCGCCGGTGTCCTCGTCGCGGCTGTCGATGATCCAGCGATAAGCCTGCAGCAGGATCGCCGGGCCGAGATAACGGTCGCCGTTCCACCAGTAGCTCGGGCAACTGGTGGTGCAGCATGCGCACAGGATGCATTCGTACAGGCCGTCGAGCTTGGCGCGGTCTTCCTTGGACTGCAGCCGCTCGCGGTCCGGCGGCGGCGCGCTCTGGGTGCGGATCCAGGGCTGAATGGATGCGTACTGCGCATAGAAATGCGTCATGTCCGGCACCAGGTCCTTGACCACTTCCATGTGCGGCAGCGGATAGATCGGCACTTCCGACTTGCCGCAATCGGCGATCGCTTTCGTGCAGGCCAGCGTGTTGGTGCCGTCGATGTTCATCGCGCAGCTGCCGCAGATGCCCTCGCGGCAGGAGCGGCGGAACGTGAGCGTCGGATCGATCTCGTTCTTGATCTTGATCAGCGCATCCAGGACCATCGGACCGCACGCGGCCAGGTCGACCTCGTAGGTGTCGGTGCGCGGGTTCTGGTCGTCGTCGGGGCTCCAGCGGTACACCTTGAAGGTGCGCGGCTGCTTCGCGCCCTCGGCGGCGAAGTGCTTGCCCTTCTTGATCTTGGAGTTCTTGGGAAGAGTGAATTCGGCCATGGTGTCCTACTTCGCGCCGCGCTTGCGGGCAAAATCGCAGAGGTCGCCGATGGTGGTGCCGGCATCGGCGGTCATCTGCGTCATGAGTATTTCGCTGTCGGCGCTGTCCTGCCGACCGACTTCGGCGCCAGCCAGCAGATAGCGTATCGACGAGGTGCCGCTGAAGTGCCGGTCGCAATCCAGCAGCACGTCGGTGATCGACTCGTCGTGCCGCGGATTGAGCTTGCTGCCCGTCTCGCCGATCGGCGTGTCGTAGGTGTAGCGGAAACGGGCCGTGGTGAAATCGCCTTCGACCTTGTTCCTGTCGTCCTGCATCGAGTCGTACATCGCATCGAAGGCGCCGCTCTTCTTTCCGAACTCGGGCGAAAACCAGGTCTTGCCCGACTCGCCGTTCAGCGAAGGCCGTTGCGGACCTTCGACCCAGTCGGTCGCCGGCTTGGCGGCGACGGCAGCGCCCGTCGCCAGCAGCAGCATCGATACCATGCAAGTCATGCGTTTCATCGTTGCGCGATCAGTAGACGCGCGGCTTGGGCGGCACCACTTCCACTTCGTCGGTGAGCGTGCGCATGTGCACCGGACGGTAGTCGATGTGGGTCTTGCCGGCATCGTCGACCCAGCACAGGGTGTGCTTCTGCCAGTTCTGGTCGTCGCGGTCCGGAAAATCCTCGCGTGCGTGCGCGCCGCGCGATTCGGTGCGGTTTTCCGCGGACACGATCGTCGCCAGCGCCTGCCCGAGCAGGTTCTGCAGCTCATAGGTTTCGATCAGGTCCGAGTTCCAGATCAGCGAGCGGTCGCTGACCTTGACGTCGGCGAACGAAGCATGGATCTCGCGGATCTTCCTGACCCCCTCGCCTAGCGTCTCGCCGGTGCGGAATACCGCCGCGTCGGCCTGCATGGTGTGCTGCATGTTGTCGCGGATCGTCGCGGTCGGCGTGCCGCCGTCGGCGTTGCGCAGCTTGTCGAGGTTGGCGAGCGCCTTGTCGCAGGCGTCGTCGGCCAGCTTCGCGTGGCCCTGGCCCGGCTTGATCGTCTCGGCGCAGCGGTTGGCGACGGCGCGGCCGAACACCACCAGGTCGAGCAGCGAGTTGGAGCCCAGGCGGTTGGCGCCGTGCACCGATACGCAGGCGGCTTCGCCGATGGCATACAGGCCCGGCACGATCGCATCCGGCTCGCCGTTCTTCAGCTGCACCACTTCGCCGTGGTAGTTGGTCGGGATACCGCCCATGTTGTAGTGCACGGTCGGGATCACCGGGATCGGCTGCTGGGTGACATCGACATTGGCGAAGATGCGCGCGCTCTCGGCGATGCCCGGCAGCTTCTCGTGGATATCTTTCGGGTCCAGGTGGGTCAGGTCCAGATGGATGTGATCTTTCTTGGGACCGACGCCCCGGCCTTCGCGGATTTCGATGGTCATCGAGCGCGAAACGACGTCGCGCGACGCCAGGTCCTTGGCGTTGGGCGCGTAGCGCTCCATGAAGCGTTCGCCCTTGTCGTTGCGCAGGATGCCGCCTTCGCCGCGCACGCCTTCGGTGATCAGTACGCCGGCGCCGTAGACGCCGGTCGGATGGAATTGCACGAACTCCATGTCCTGCAGGCCCAGGCCCGCGCGCAGCGCCATGCCGCCGCCATCGCCGGTGCAGGTATGCGCCGAGGTCGCGGAGAAATAAGCGCGGCCGTAGCCGCCCGTCGCCAGCACCACGCCGTGGGCGCGGAACAGGTGCAGCGTGCCTTCGGCCATGTCCAGCGCCAGCACGCCGCGGCAGGCGCCCTGCTCGTCCATGATCAGGTCGAGCGCGAAGTACTCGATCATGAAACGCGCATCGTGCTTCAACGACTGCTGGTACAGCGTGTGCAGGATCGCATGGCCGGTGCGGTCGGCCGCGGCGCAGGTGCGTTGCGCGGTGCCCTTGCCGTAATGCGTGGTCATGCCGCCGAACGGGCGCTGGTAGATCTTGCCGTCTTCGGTACGGCTGAACGGCACGCCCTGGTGCTCGAGTTCGATGATGGCCGGAATCGCTTCCTTGCACATGTACTCGATCGCATCCTGGTCGCCCAGCCAGTCCGAACCCTTGATGGTGTCGTAGAAATGGAAACGCCAGTCGTCCTCGCCCATGTTGCCGAGCGCGGCGGAAATGCCGCCCTGCGCGGCGACCGTATGCGAACGCGTCGGGAACACCTTGGTGATGCAGGCCGTCTGCAGGCCCTTCTGCGCGAGTCCGAAGGTGGCGCGCAGCCCGGCGCCGCCGGCGCCGACCACGATCATGTCGTACTTGTGTTCGGTAATGGGGTAAGCGGTCTTCATCAAGAACCTTTAGCTACCGATGCGATCGAAGCGCCGGGTGCCCTCACCCCATCCCTCTCCCACAAGCGGGAGAGGGGGAGTCGGTGCCGTGCAGGAGCCGCTTCGTGGGAAATAAGAATGTCGTTCATGACACTGCGATCCTGGCGATGGCATATAAGGACGCGAAAGCGCCGACCACGCAGGCCAGGGTGACCAGGAGTTGCGACGCCACTTCCAGCGCGCGGGTATGGACGTAATCTTCGATGACCACCTGTATGCCGAGCTTGGCGTGCCAGAACATGGCGACGGCGAATATTGCCAACAGAATGGCGTTCCAGGGTTTGGCGATGACGGCGCGGGCCGTGTCCAGGTCGGCGCCGGCCAGCGAGACCAGCAGCCATACCAGCCACGGCACCAGCAAGACCAATACGATCGCGGTGACACGCTGCCACCAGAAATGTTCGGTGCCCGATTTGGCCGATCCCAGGCCGCGCGCGCGCGCCAGCGGCGTCCTCAGGTCGCGGATGCGAGAGTCGCTCATGCCCCACCCCGCAATGCGAAGAACCAGATCGCCGCCGTGACGATCGCCGTCAGCGCCCAGACCGTGTAGCCGGAACGATAGACCGCAGGAATGTCGAAGCCGCGACCGGCATCCCAGAGCAGATGGCGGATGCCGTTGAACAGGTGATAGACCAGCGACGCGGTGAAGCCGAACAGCACCAGCTTGCCGAATGGCGAAGCCAGGCATGCGGAGAAATGGGCATAACTGTCGCCGCCCATGGCAATGGCGAGCAGCCACCAGGCCAACCCGAATGCGCCGACGGCCAATACGATGCCGGTGGTGCGATGCATGATCGACATCGTCATCGTGATCTGCCAGGCGTACACCTGCAGATGCGGTGACAGGGGGCGTTCGCGGTTCGCCATCGTGCGGTTCTTTCTCTCGCTGGGCGGCCGGGGCCGCGTGGCTGGCGCAAGACCCGGAGCGCTATGCGCAAACCGGGCTACAGGCGGGACTTCAGAAATCGATGCAGCGGCCGTTCTTCTCCCAATCGCCATAACGCGTCGGCTCGGGGCCTTCGCGGCCGCCGACTTCCTTGGCGGGTGTCGATTCCGGGACAGACTGTTCGGCCTGCTCGGGCTCGGGTGTCGGGACGGTTTCGCCTATCATTCGGAGGTCTCGTAACCCGACAAGTTTAAGTCCCACCCCCTTTCCGGACAAGCCGCGCACTTTGGACCCGTCTCCGTTCGCCCTGCCCGACCACCGTATCGTCGCCCTGAGCGGCCGCGATGCCGCAGCTTTCGCGCAAGCGCAGTTCATGAACGACGTGAAGGGCCTGACGACGGGGCATTGGCAATGGAGCGGCTGGCTGACGCCGAAAGGCCGTGCGATCGCGCTTTTCGCCCTGCTGAAATTCGACGAAGAGAATGTCTGGCTGCTGTTGCAGGATGCCGATCCGGCCGAATTAGCGGGCAGGCTGCAGCGTTTCGTGTTCCGCAGCAAAGTGTCGATCGCAGTGCGCGACGATCTTCATGCGACCGGCATGTTCGGCCGTCCCGCGCTGGCCGCAGCTGCGCGTCTTTCGGTCGCGGACGATGGCGAAGTCGCGCTCGATCTGGGCGGCGCCGGCGGCGACCGCGGGTTGCGGATCGTCGCGACGGATGCCGCCGCAGACACCGACGCACTCGCCCGCTGGACGGCGTTCGATCTCGCGCATGGCCTGCCGCACCTGTCGCCCTCGCAATCCGAACAATGGACGCCGCAACAATTGTCGCTGGACCGGCTGCAGGCTTACAGCGTCAAGAAGGGTTGCTATCCCGGCCAGGAAATCGTCGCGCGGACGCACTTTCTCGGCCAGGCCAAGCGCGGGCTGGTCCTGTTCGAGAGCGATGCGTTGCTTGCGCCCGGCACGCAGATCGGCGATGGCGAACGCGCGATCGGCAGCATCGTCAGCGTGGCCGTATCAGGCGAGCGCCCGCTGGCGCTGGCTGTTTTGCCGCTGGAACCCGCATCGGCACCGCTGCAGGCCGATGGCGTCGCCTTGCGCCCTGCGCCGCTGCTCGACGGCCTGGCACGCTGACCCGGCGCACCCGCCCGTGCTGGGCGATTACCGGAATAATCACGGCTTTTCCGCGATAATCCGACGCACAGAGATGAAGCGACCACAACGCCCGCAACCAACGCCGCACGGCGCGGTAGAGAAACGCGTCCAGCGTCGTCGTGGCGAACGCATCGAAGACGCCCTCGACCTGGTCGCCGCCGAGGTACCGGTCGCACTGGCCTACAACGGCACGCCGTTCGCGGTGATGATGGCCACGCCCGGCGACCTCGAGGATTTCGCGCTCGGCTTCTCCCTCAGCGAAGGCATCGTGGCGCGCGCCGAGCAGTTGCGGATCCTGGCCATCGACACTTCGCTGGAAGGTATCTCGATCGATCTGGCGATCCCGGAAAACGCCGCCGACGTTCTCGACGACCGCCGCCGCAACCTGCAGGGCCGCAGCGGCTGCGGCATCTGCGGCACGGCTTCGATCGAAGCGGTGCTGCGCCCGCCATCGCCGGTCGGCGACAGCCGAGCCATTGCCTCATCCGCGCTCGACCGCGCGTTGCGCGAGCTGCAGGCGCTGCAGCCCTTGAATGCGCTCACCGGCGCCACCCATGCCGCCGCCTGGGCGCAGGCCGACGGCAGCATCGCCCTGGTGCGCGAGGATGTCGGCCGCCACAACGCGCTCGACAAGTTGATCGGCGCGTTGACCCGGGCCGGCATCGATCCGCTGTCGGGATTCGCGGTGATCACCAGCCGCGCCAGCTACGAGATGGCGATGAAGGCTGCGCAGACCGGCATTCCGCTGCTCGCCGCGATTTCCGCGCCGACCGCGCTGGCCATCGCTTTGGCCGAGTCGGCGGGCCTGACCCTGATCGGCTTCGCGCGCGACGATGGTTACGTGGTCTATTCGCATCCGCAGCGCCTGCTCGCCAGCGCATCGGAAGCCGCGGCATGAGCGATAAGAAAACCATACGCCGCTACGACGGTCCCGCCGGCGGCTGGGACGCGCTGCGCAGCTCGGCCAAGCACCTCTTCGAGCAGGATATTCCGCTGCACGGCGCACGCACCTTGTTGTCCGCCAACCAACCCGATGGCTTCGACTGCCCGGGCTGCGCCTGGCCGGATCGCGACCACACCTCCACTTTCGAATTCTGCGAGAACGGAGCGAAGGCGGTCGCGGCGGAATCGACCAAACACCGCGCTACGCCCGAACTGTTCGCCAAATACACCGTCGCCGAACTCGCGCGTTACAGCGACCACTGGCTGGAAGACCAGGGCCGGCTGACGCACCCGTTGCGCTGGGACGCGGCCAGCGACCGTTACCTGCCGCTGTCGTGGGACGAAGCCTTCGCCCGCATCGCCGCGCATCTCAATGGCCTGGACTCGCCGGACCGCGCGATCTTCTACACCTCCGGTCGGACCAGCAACGAAGCCGCCTTTCTCTACCAATTGCTCGTGCGCGAATACGGCACCAACAACTTCCCGGACTGCTCCAACATGTGCCATGAGCCGTCCGGCATCGGCATGACGCCGCAGATCGGCGTCGGCAAAGGCACCGTGTCGCTGCGCGATTTCGAGCTGGCCGAGGCGGTCTTCATCTTCGGCCAGAATCCGGGCACCAACCACCCGCGCATGCTCGGCGAGCTGCGCAAGGCATCGAAACGCGGCGCGGCCATCGTATCGTTCAACCCGTTGCGCGAACGCGGACTGGAACGCTTCGCCGATCCGCAGGACAAGCTGGAGATGCTGCGCAACGGTTCGACGCGGATTTCGTCGGACTATTTCCAGCTGCGCATCGGCGGCGACCTGGCCGCGGTCAAGGGCATCATCAAGCATGTGCTGGAAATCGACGCGCAGGCCCGGCGCGATGGCTCCGCGCGTGCGGTCGATGTCGATTTCATCGCCGCGCACACCATCGGGTTCGAGACCTTCGCGACGGACGTGGCCGCCGAAGATTGGCGCACGATCGAAGCCGAATCCGGCCTCACCCGCGCGCAGCTGCAGCGTGCGGGCGACATCTACCTGGCCGCGAACAGCGTCATCTGCTGCTGGGGCATGGGCATCACCCAGCACAAGCATTCGGTGGCGACGGTACAGATGCTGATCAACCTGTTGCTGCTGCGCGGCAATATCGGCAAGCCGGGCGCCGGCCCGTGTCCGGTACGCGGACATAGCAATGTGCAGGGCGACCGCACCATGGGCATCTACGAAAAGCCCTCGCCTGAATTCCTCGACCGGCTCGGCGATGTGTTCGGCTTCGACCCGCCGCGCGCGCACGGCTTCGACACCATCGGCGCCATCGAGGCCATGCTGGATGGCCGCGGCAAGGTGTTTTTCGCCATGGGCGGCAATTTCGCCACTGCCACGCCCGACACCGCGGCGACGCATCGCGCGCTGCGCAACTGCGACCTGACCGTGCATGTGGCCACCAAGCTCAACCGCAGCCATCTGGTGCATGGGCGCGAGGCGCTGATCCTGCCCTGCCTGGGCCGCACCGAGATCGATGTGCAGGAAGGCGGGCCGCAGGCGGTCACGGTGGAAGATTCGATGAGCATGGTGCACCTGTCGGCGGGCATCAACGCGCCCGCTTCGCCGGAGCTGTTGTCCGAACCGGCGATCGTCGCGCGTCTGGCCGAGGCTACGCTGGGCGCACGCAGCAAGACGCCGTGGCGCTGGCTGATCGCCGATTACGACCGTATCCGCGACCGCATCGCTGCCGTATTCGACGACTTCCACGATTTCAACGCCCGCGTGCATGTGTCCGGCGGCTTCCGCCTGAACAACGAGGCGACGCAACGGCGCTGGTCGACGGCCACCGGCAAAGCCGCATTCAAGACCCACGCGATCCCGACCGACCTGCCGGCGCATCGCGCCCGCGCGGCCGGCGACGCGCTCGTGTTCACGCTCACCACCGTGCGCTCGCACGACCAGTACAACACGACGATCTACGGCTTGGACGATCGTTATCGCGGCGTATTCGGCGAGCGGCGGGTGCTGTTCGCGAATGCCGCCGACATCGCGCGGCTCGGCATGGAAGCCGGCGACTGGATCGACCTCGAAAGCCTCTGCGACGACGGCGTGCAGCGCCGGGCGCGGCGTTTCATGCTGGTCGAGTACGACATTCCGCTCGGCTGCCTGGCGGCTTACTACCCGGAAACGAATGCACTGGTGCCGCTTTCGAGCTTCGCCGACGAGGCGCGCACGCCGACGTCGAAGTCGATCCCGGTGATCGTGCTGCCGCACGCGCAAGACGACGCGGCCGATACGCCCCGTGACATCCCCCTCGCCATCGTTCGCTGACGCGCTGCTGGCCGAGCTCGCGGGCGCGCCCGACGGCATGTCGCTGCCGCGCCTGTGCAAGCGGCTTGGCCTGCGCATGAGCGTGCTGCTGCGCGAACTCGCCTGGCTGGGCGAGGAAACCATCGGTGGCAAACCCGGGCCCGGACTGGTCCGTGTCGAGCGCCGCGGCGAACTCGATATCGCGCTGCTGACCGACCGTGGGCGTCACCGCTTTTCGTAGGTGCGAATTCATTCGCACGCTGTTGGAAAAGCGTGCGAATGAATTCGCACCTACGAAAGCAAGAGCGAAGAAGCGATCTTCGCGCCCAAAAAAGACGGTTCAAGCGCGGTGCTTGCCGACCCAGTCCACGTACCTGTCGACGAAACCCTGCAGGAATTTGCGGGTGTCGTCCGGGCCGATGTTGCCGTCGTCGTCGATGAGGCCGTCCTTGAAATGGATGAAGACCTCGGGTTGGGCCAGTGTCGGCACATCCACAAAAGTCAGCGAACCGCGCAAATGCTGTTGCGCTATCGCAGTGCTGATCGGTCCGATCGATGCGCCGATCACCGCGCCCGGCTTGCCGGCGAAGGAGTTGGTGCCCCAGGGGCGGGAAGCGACATCGATCGCGTTCTTGAGCACGCCTGGAACGGAGCGGTTGTACTCGGGCGTCACGAACAGCACGGCATCGGCAGCTTCGATCTGCTGCTTCAGTCGCTTGCCCTCGGCCGGGTAATCCCCATCGAAGTCCTGGTTGTACAACGGCAGGTCGTCGATGCGCACGTAGTCGAATTCGTAGTCCGCGGGCATCAGCTTTTCCACCGCCTTGGCCAGCTTCTTGTTGATCGAGTCCTTGCGCAGGCTGCCGACGAGGACAGCGACCTTGGTCTTGCTCATGACGATACTCCGGCTTTGAAATCGCCTACAGACTATCTGCCGGCCTGCATTTGCGGAGCGTCAAGACCGGAAGGGATCGTCCCATGGTTGTCGGCAATGCGTCATCAAGCCGTCTTTCATTCGAATGCCAGCCACTGCCAGCGAAACCGGACAGGGCACCCAAAAAGCGGCCCTGGATCCCGGCCTACGCCGGGATGACGAGCGTGGTGGTTATCGCCTCCGAGGAGTAGTGGTTATCGTCTTCGAGGAAATGACGGCGGCCAACGTTATGAGTTCGCCGATCAAACGAGAGAATCGGCCGCCGCGACGATCTCTTCGTCGGAAGGAATCACCAGGAAGGCCGCGCCCGCCAGTGGCGTGAAAGTATCGGCGCCGACCACGCGCTTGAACGGCCGCGCGCCGTAACCGCCTTCCGCGATGGCGGTGATGACGCCCTCGCCCACGCCGGCGCTATGCCGGCCTTCGTCGACGATGACGATGCGTTTGGCGTCGCGCGCCTGCTCGACGATGAAGGCTTCGTTGAGCGGCACCAGCCAGCGCAGGTCGACCACGCGCGTCTTCCAGCCATGCTTTTTCTCGAGCGCGCGCGCGGCGCGCAGGCTCATCGGCACGCCGTTGCCGAAGCTGAAGATGACCAGGTCGTTGCCGTCGCCATAGACACGGCCTTCGCCGAGCGTCATCGCCTGATCCGGCGCCGGATACTGGGTCAGCCACTGGCCGTCGCCGGGTTCGTACAGATCCTTGGCCATATACAGCGCGATCGGTTCGAGCAATGCGCAGACGCGGCCGTCGACCTTGGCCAGCGCGGCCAGCGTGCGCAGCATCGTCGCCGCATCGTCGCCTCGGCTCGGGCAGCCGACGACCAGGCCCGGAATGTCGCGCAGCGCGGTGATCGAGTTGTCGTTGTGGAAATGCCCGCCAAAGCCGCGCTGGTAGCCGAGCGAAGCGATGCGCATCACCATCGGATTGCGATACTGGCCGTTGCTGAAGAACTGCAGGCTGGCCGCCTCGCCGCGGATCTGGTCGCAGGCATTGTGGAAATAGGCCAGATACTGGATTTCCGGCAGCGGCAGCATACCCAGGTTGGCGTAGCCCTGGGCCAGGCCGAGGATGATGGTTTCGTCGAGCAGCGTGTTGAACACGCGCTTGTTGCCGAAAGCCTTGTGCAAACCTTTCGTCACCGTGTACACGCCGCCCTTCTGCGCCACGTCTTCGCCGAACAGCAGCGCTTCGGGATATTTGCAGAACAGGTCGTGCAGCGCGTTGTTGATCTGGATCGCCAGGTGCCTGGGGGCCTGTTTTTCCGGCAGTTTCGCCTCGCCGCCGAAGATCGCGGCGCGCTTGTCCGCGAAATCCGAGCGCGTCGCCTCGGCCTGCACCTTGTCCGGCGTGTACGGCGCCAGGGGCGCCATCACATCGGCCAGCGTCGACAGGCGCGGGCGCCGGTCGGCATCCTCCGCCGCGGCGAAGCATTTTTTCCGCGTTTCCTCGTACAGGGCCAGGATATCGTCCTTCGACATCAGCCCCGATTCCAGCGCGATCGCCGCGCTGCGCAATAGCGGATCGGTCGCCTCGACTGCGCACAGCTCTTCGATGCTGCGCCATTCGATCTCGAAATCGGTGCCGGCATGGCCCATGATCCGGGTCGTGCGCAGGTGCAGGAAGGTCGGCCGCCGGGTGCGCCGGCAATGTTCGACGGCCTTCTGCACGTCCGCATAACCGGACGCCAGGTCGAGGCCGTCGGCATAGAAATAATCCAGGTCGCGGCGTTCGCGGAAGTTCCGCGCCACCCAGCCGCCAGGCGTCTTCACCGAAATGCCGATGCCGTTGTCCTCGCATACGAACAGCACCGGCGCCGGCAGCTGCTGGTAAGCGGTCCATGCGGCCGCATTGAACGCGGTTTGCGCGGTGGCGTGGTTCGAGCTGGCATCGCCGAACGAACAGATCGCGATACTGTCGTCGGGGATCGGCGACTTGTGGCCGATGCGCCTGCCCTGCTCGATCGCGACTGCGGTGCCCAGCGCCTTGGGCAGATGCGAGGCGATGGTCGAAGTCTGCGGCAACACCCACAACGGCTTGCTGCCCCAAACCTTGTGACGTCCGCCGGAAGCGGGATCGTCCTTGCTGGCGGCGAAGCTCAACGCCGAATCCATGATCGGATCAAGCTTCTTACCATCCGTCCCGGGCAACTTGCGGAAACGCTCGGCCATGAAGCCGCCGCTGCGGTAGTGCAGGAACGCCGGATCGGTGTGGCGCGTCAGCCGCGCGACCATCGCATTGCCTTCGTGGCCGCTGCTGCCGATGGTGTAGAAGACCTTGTTCTGCACGCGCAGCACCCGCGCCATCAGATCGAGATGGCGCGAGATCAGTTGCGACTCGAACAGTTCGCGAAAGCCGCGCGCGTCCAGCGCGCTGCCCTCCAGGATGGCCTCGTCCGGCGCGGGCCTGGCGTCGGCGCGGCCGTTCCAGCCGCGCACGAACTCGCTGAAGTTGACGTCGCAGATCTCGGCGCGGTTGACGCCTTTCATGCGGGCGGGGATGGGATTGGGGATGGCGGCCATGGCGTGCTTTTCTTCTCTGTCATCCCGAACGAAGTGAGGGATCTGCAGGCGCTCGTGAAAGCAGATCCTTCACTTCGTTCGGGACGACATACAGGGGTGTGGGATTCAAGTGGCGAGCAAAGCGAGGTTATCCGGCGCCGGATCCGGCATAGTCACGAATCCTGGCGTCGCGCGCACGCGCGCCAGCCAGTCGCGCAGCGCCGGATAAGGCGCGAGATCGAAGCCGCCGTGATCGGCGACATCGGTATAGGCGAACAACGCCATATCGGCGATGCCGTAATCCGGCCCGGTGAACCAGGCGTTGTCGGCCAGATGCTTATCCATCACCGCCAGCGCCTGGTAGCCGCGCTCCATGCAGCGCGGCAGCTCGGCTGCGCGTCGCGGCGAATCGAGGGGCGTCCAGCCGCGGATGAAGCGCGCCACGGCGATATACGGCTCATGGCTGTACTGCTCGAAGAACATCCAGCTCAAGGCCTGGGCGCGCTGCCAGGCGTTGTGCGGCAGGTACGCCGTGCCATCGGCCAGGAAGCACAGGATCGCGTTCGATTCCGTCAGCACTTGGCCGTTGTCGAGTTCCAGCATCGGCACGCGGCCGTTCGGATTCTTGGCCAGGTACTCGGGCGTGCGCGTTTCGCCTTTGCTGCTGTCGACTTCGACCCAGTGATACTCACGGCCGAGTTGCTCCAGCAGCAACCGCAGCTTATGGCAGTTGCCGGATACCGAATAGCCGTAGATCGTGATCATGCGACGCCTCGCGCCGCTCGGCGCGCTAGCCATTGCTCGCGGTTCTGACCCCAGACATCGATCGGATGGTCCTCGCTGGGCGGCGGCAATTTACCGGGTCCCTGGTTGCGCGAACCCAGGCGCTGGGCGACGCGCTGCGAAGGCACGTTGCCAGGATCGATGCAGTGGATCACATCGCTCCAGCCGAGGTGTTCGAAGGCCCAATCCATCGCGACCATGGCGGACTCGGTAGCGTAACCCTTGCCTTGCGCATCGGGGTGGAAAACCCAACCCACTTCGTTGCCCGGCCAGCCCTCAGGGCGCCAAGGGCCGAGCTGGCCCAGCCACAGGCCGCTGGCCTTGTCGACCACGGAAAACATCGCGAAACCCTGCACCAGCCAGGCGCCCGGCATCTGCAGGAACTTTCGCCAGGCCGAAGCGCGCGGAATTACGCCGCCCAGGAAGCGCATGGCTTCTTCGTCCGCATGCAGCTCGGCATAGCGGTCGAAGTCTTCGATCTGCGGCAGGCGCAGGATCAGGCGTTCGGTTTCGATGCGGATGTCTATTGCGCTCAATTGCTGGCTCCGAAGTCGTCGATGCCGCCGCTGTGCTTTTCGTAGGAGCGGCTTCAGCCGCGAGCTTTTCCCGCATGTGTCGGCGTTACCGAAAAAGCTTGCGGCTGAAGCCGCTCCTAAGAAGAGCAAAGCCGCCGGGTTCCCGCCTGCGCGGGAATGACGGCTACTAACAAATCAAAAAGCGTTGATACCGGTCAGTTCGCGGCCGACCACCAACTGGTGCACGGTTTCGGTGCCTTCGTAAGTGATGACCGATTCCAGATTCAGGCCGTGGCGGATCGGGCAATGCTCGGTGGTGATACCGGCGCCGCCGAGCAGGTCGCGCGCTTCGCGGGCGATGTCGATGGCCATACGGCAGTTGTTCCACTTCGCAAGACTGACCTGGGTGGGGTGCATCTTGCCGCCATCCTTCAGGCGGCCCAGCTGCAGCGACAGCAGTTGCGCCGAGGTGATGCGGCGCGCCCAGTCGGCCATCTTCAGCTGCGCGCTCTGCGTCGCCGCCAGCGGACGGTTGAACAGGATGCGTTCCTTGGAATAGTTCAGCGCTTCGTCCAGGCAAGCGATAGCGGCGCCGATCGGGCCCCAGGTGATGCCGTAGCGCGCCTGGGTGAGGCAACCGAGCGGACCCTTCAGGCCCTTCACGTTGGGCAGGCGATTGGCTTCCGGCACGCGCACGTTATCGAAGAACAGCGCACTGGTGACCGATGCGCGCAGGCTCATCTTGTGCTTGATCTCCTGCGCGCTGAAGCCGGCGAAATCCTTCTCCACCACGAAACCCTGGATGCCGTCGTCGGTCTGCGCCCAGACGATGGCGATGTCGGCCAGGTTGCCGTTGGTGATCCACATCTTGGAGCCGTTGAGGATCCAATCGGCGCCGTCCTGCTTGGCGTGGGTCTTCATATTGGCCGGGTCGGAACCGCCCTGCGGCTCGGTCAGGCCGAAGCAGCCGATGACCTTGCCGGCGGCCATGTCAGGCAGCCAGCGCTTTTTCTGCTCTTCGGTGCCATAGGCATAGATCGGATACATGCACAGCGACGACTGCACGCTGGCGAAACTGCGGATGCCGCTGTCGCCGCGCTCCAGTTCCTGGCAGATCAGGCCGTAGCTGACCGCGTTGAGGCCGGCACAGCCGTATTCCTCGGGCAAGGTGGCGCCCAGCAGGCCCAGTTCGGCCATTTCCGGGATCAGCTCTTTCGGGAAGCGGGCCTGGTCGAAGCAATCGCCGATGATCGGCAGCACGCGCTCGTCGGTGAAACGGGCCACGGTTTCCTGGACTGCGCGCTCCTCCTCGCTGAGCAAGGAACGGACGTCGTACAGGTCGTAGGGATGCAGGGCCATGGCGGGTTTCGACGAGCGGGAAACCGGCATTGTATCGGGCTGTGCTGCAGCGCGGCACCCCGAGCCGCCCTCAAAAGCAGTGGGCCCGGCAATGACCGGGCCCACCGAGTCGCTTTTGCGATGTAAGCGCTTACTGCTGGGCGCTGTCGCCGTTGGCCGCAGCCACCTGGGTCACCACCTGGCCATCGATTACCGGCAGGCGGTCGCCCGGCTTCTGGTCCATGCGCACGGTGCGCTCCTGGCCGTTATAGCGATAGGTCACGTCGTAACCGGTCGTCACGTCCTCGTTGCCG
>Ga0193753_10001033_pt1 | contig 24909 bp, 18 predicted proteins | sample H1c2metaG_FD_144925 | JGI IMG/M metagenome (GOLD analysis project Ga0193753, IMG submission 144925) | Soil microbial communities from a riparian zone of the East river system, Colorado, United States - H1c2 | ecosystem: Environmental > Terrestrial > Soil > Riparian zone | place: USA: East... | reverse complement strand
CCGTGCGTGAGGTGCCCGCCGTGCGCGAGGTCCATCGCCAGGTAGGTGTCGCCGGGCGAGAGCAGCGCCATGAGCACCGCCATGTTCGCGCCGCTGCCGCTGTGCGGCTGCACGTTGGCGCCCTCCGCGCCGAAGAGCGACTTGGCGCGCTCGCGCGCGAGCGTCTCCACCGTGTCCACGTGCTCGCAGCCGCCGTAGTAGCGGCGTCCCGGGTAGCCCTCGGCGTACTTGTTGGTGAGGATGGACCCCACCGCCTCGCGCACCGCGCTGCTGCAGTAGTTCTCGGACGCGATGAGCTCGAGGTCGTGCTCCTGGCGCTCGGCCTCTGCCGCGATGGCCGCGGCGATCTCCGGGTCCGCCTGCGCGACGCTCCGAGCCGCAGGCGCCGCGCCGCCGCGCGCCGCCGCGGGATCGTGCCCGACCGTGCCGTGCGCAGGTGCGCCGGTCACGGACCTGGCGGGCGACGCCGCGCCCTGCGGCGTGCCGGCGGAGGGCTGTCCGTGCGGGGCGGTCGTCATGGCGTTCCTTTCGCGGCCGCGCACTGCGCGCACTGGCAGAGCTCGGCGAGGACCTCGAAGGTGTAGATGCCCGTCTCGTGGCCGTCGGACCACTTGATGGAGAGGCCGTACAGGCCCACGGGTTCGATGCTCACGGGGCGCACGTCGGGCGGCACGGCATCGGGCGCCAGGCGCGCCTGTCCGGTCCACTCGTCCACGCACTGCGCGCAGCGGCAGGCGAGGCGCAGGTCGCGCACGGCGTGCCGGCCCTGGTGGCCGTGGCTCCAGCGCACGGTGAGCGTGTCGGCGCCGTCCTGCCCGAGCTGGAGCGGGCGGGCGCCGGCGGGCAGGAGCATCACGCCTTCCAGGCCATCGTGAGGTCGCCGGGCTGCTGGCCCGCGGCCTCGGCCTGCATGCCGCGCATCGCGAGCTGCCGCGCGACCTCGCGCGCGACGTGCCGGAAGGCGCGCGCGGCGGCGCTGTCGGGCGCGCGGCGCACGATGGGCGTGCCCTCGTCGCCCGAGAGCGGCACCTCGGTCTCCAGCGGCACCTCGCCCAGGAACGGGACGCCGAGCTCGCGCGCGGTGGCGCGCCCCCCGCCGCGGCGGAAGATGTCGTGCTCCTTGCCGCAACCGTCGCACGTGAAGTAGGACATGTTCTCGACGATGCCGAGCACCGGCACCTTGACCGTCTCGAACATCTTCAGGCCCTTGCGCGCGTCGATGAGCGAGACCTGCTGCGGCGTGGTCACGATGACCGCGCCGGCGAGGCCCGCGCGCTGCGTGAGCGTGAGCTGCGCGTCGCCGGTGCCGGGCGGCATGTCCACGATGACGTAGTCCAGGTTGCCCCACTCGACCTGCTCGAGGAACTGCGTGAGCGCGCCGTGCACCATCGGGCCGCGCCAGACCATCGGCATGTCGGGCTCGATGAGGAAGCCGATGGACATGAGCTTGATGCCGTGCGCGAAGACCGGGTGCATGCGCTTGTCGCCCGACGGCTGCGGGCGCGCGGTGGAGCCGAACATGAGCGGCATCGACGGGCCGTAGATGTCCGCGTCGAGCAGCCCGACGCTGGCCCCGTCGTCGGCGAGCGCGAGCGCGATGTTGGCGGCGGTCGTGGACTTGCCCACGCCGCCCTTGCCGCTGGCCACGGCCACGACGTTCTTCACGCCGGGCATCACGGCGCCCGCCGGGCGGGGATTGCGCACGTTGGCGGAGAGGTCCACCTCCACCGCGGTCACGCCGGGCAGCGCGCGGAGCGCGCGCTCGCACGCCGCCTTCAGCTCGTCCTTCACCGGGCACGCGGGCGTGGTGAGCTCCAGGCGGAAGCGCACGCGCCCGCCGTCGATGGCGAGATCCTTCACGAAACCGAGGCTCACGATGTCGCGGTGCAGGTCCGGATCCTGGATGGGCCGCAGCGCGGCGAGGACGGCTTCCTGGGTGGGTCCTGCGTTGGGCACGGCGTGCTGGCTCCGGAGAGGGTGGCAGAGATTAGCGAAGCAGGGCCGGCGATGCGCGCGGCCGTTCGAGCGATAGCGCGCCGTCGCCGCGCGTGGCGACCCGCGGCCCGCGACCCGCGGCCCGGGAGAGGACGTCCGCGCTCGGAGCGGGAATGGAGCGCGGCGCCCGGTGTCGCGCGGCGCGCGCGGACGGGCGCAGGACAGCGGGTGCGGGCGGGCGCAGGCGGGCGGGCGCAGGACGCCGCGCCCTCATCCGTTGGCGCCGTGGTCCAGCAGAGGCAGTGCCTCTACTGGACCACGGCCGGCCGAAGTGACCGGATCGAGGGCTGCCGCGCCGGCCGGCGTGCCGGCGGCGCGACGGCCGGGGCGCCGCTCAGTAGCGGTAGGCCTCGGGCTTGTACGGGCCGTCGACCTTCACGCCGAGGTAGCTCTGCTGGCGCGCGGTGAGCTTGCTCAGCTTCACGCCCAGCTTGTCGAGGTGCAGGCGGGCCACCTCCTCGTCGAGCTTCTTCGGCAGCGTGGTGACGCCGATCTTGTAGGCCTTCGCATTGGTGAACAGCTCGATCTGCGCCAGCACCTGGTTGGTGAAGGACGTGCTCATCACGAAGGACGGGTGGCCCGTCGCGCAGCCGAGGTTCACGAGGCGGCCCTCGGCGAGCAGCAGGATGCTGTGCCCGTCCTTGAAGGTGTAGCGGTCCACCTGCGGCTTGATCTCGAGCTTCTTCACGCCCGGCTCGCGGTTGAGGCCCGCGACGTCGATCTCGATGTCGAAGTGGCCGATGTTGCAGACGATGGCCTCGTCCTTCATGTGCCGCAGGTTGTCCACCGTGATGATGTCGCAGCAGCCCGTCGCGGTGACGAAGATGTCGCCCTCGCGGACGGCCTCCTCCATCGTCGCGACCTCGAAGCCCTCCATCGCCGCCTGCAGGGCGCAGATCGGGTCGATCTCGGTGACGATCACGCGCGCGCCGAAGCCGCGCATGCTCTTGGAGCAGCCCTTGCCCACGTCACCGTAGCCGGCGATGACGACGACCTTGCCCGCGACCATGATGTCCGTCGCGCGCTTGATGCCGTCGGCGAGCGACTCGCGGCAGCCGTAGAGGTTGTCGAACTTGCTCTTGGTGACGGAGTCGTTGACGTTGATCGCCGGGCACTTGAGCTTGCCCTTCTCGAGCATCTTCATCAGGCCGTGGACGCCCGTGGTCGTCTCCTCGCTGATGCCGCGCACGTCCTTCATGAGGTGCGCGTAGCGCGGCTCGTGCATCATCGCGGTGAGGTCGCCGCCGTCGTCGAGGATCATGTTCGGGCCCTTGCCGCCCGGCCACTCGATGGTCTGCTCGACGCACCAGTTGTATTCGGCCTCGGACTCGCCCTTCCAGGCGAAGACCGGGATGCCCGCCGCCGCGATGGCCGCGGCCGCGTGGTCCTGCGTGGAGAAGATGTTGCACGAGGACCAGCGGATGTCGGCGCCCAGCTTCTGCAGGGTCTCGATCAGCACCGCGGTCTGGATGGTCATGTGCAGGCAGCCGGCGATGCGCGCGCCCTTGAGCGGCTGCGTCCTGCCGAACTTCTTGCGCAGGGCCATGAGGCCCGGCATCTCCTTCTCGGCGAGGTTCATCTCCTTGCGGCCCCACTCGGCGAGGGACATGTCCTTCACCTTGTAGTCGCTGAAGGCGGCGGGTGCGGCCTTGCTCCGCGTCTTGGTCGCGGTGATCGTGCTCACGTCTGTGACTCCTGTGCTGGGATCGGGAAAAAGGGGACTTCGAACAAAAGGTGCGGTGACTTGCGCGTGGTGCGCGTGGTGCGCGTGGTGCGCGGGATCGCGCGGGCGGCGGGCAGGCGGCGCGCGGCAGCGGCGGGGGAAGCGAGGGGCATGCGGCTCAGCCGGCCTTGCGGCCATGGAGAAGGTAGAGGGGCAGCTGCAGCTTGCGGCCGGTCGGCTGCTCCACGACGTAGGTGTCGGTCAGCACCTCGCGGCGGATGCCGCCGAGGCCCGCCGCGCGGAAGTCGGACTCCAGCACCGCGGGGTCCAGCCCGAGGCGCGTGTCGGCCATCGCGTCGTGCATCCAGCTCTCGTGGTGCGGGAGCAGCTCCAGCGCGACGACGAGGCCGCCCGGCTTGACGACGCGCGCCATCTCCGCGAGCCCCAGCCGCGGCTCGGGCAGGTGGTGCAGCACCATGTGCGCGCAGGCCGCGTCCACTTCCGCGTCCGCGAGCGGCAGCGACTCGATCGCCCCGGTGCGGAACTCCAGCGCGGCCGCGCTGCCGGCGAGGTTGGCGCGCGCCTTGTCGAGCATCGCGGCCGACGTGTCCACGCAGATGACGCGGGTCACGCGCTGCGCGAGCACGCGCGCGAGGTAGCCGGTCCCGCAGCCGACGTCGGCCACGACGAGCTGCGGCGGCACGAGGCAGCCGAGGACTTCGAGGCGCCCGGTGCCCTGGCTGAAGTCGCTGCCGATGAGGTCCCAGTCGCCGGCGATGCGGTCGAAGAACGCGCGGCTGTCGGCGCGGTCGGCGAGGACGAGGGCGAGACGGCGGTCGTCGGCCTCGCGGTCCTGCAGCTCGTCGAGCTGCGGCGCGAGCGCGGACCACAGCCCGCTCGCCGCCCCGCCGGGCACGACGAGCCGGCAGTAGGTGAAGGAGCCCTCACGCCGCTCGGCGATGAGTTCCGCCTCGCGCAGCACCTTGAGGTGATTGCTCACCCGCCCCTGCCCCATGGCCAGCGCCCGGGCGATCTCCCCCACGGACAGCTCCGACTGCGCCAGCAGCGCCAGGAGGCGCAGCCGCGTGGGGTCCGCGAGGACCCGCAGGAGCGAGAGAACGGAGCTGGAGGCCACGGGCATCAGCGCATCATAGCGCGCTGATGCTATGGCTTCAAGGGGCTCGGATCGGCCCTTTGCAGCCCGCGCAGCGGTTCCTTGAGGGTCAGGCGCCGGTCCGTCGAGACGCCCGATGGCGAGGCCGGGCGCTGGAGACGGAACGCGGCGCGCGGCTACTCGCCGACGTCGCCGCCGCGGTAGCGCTTCAGCCAGGCGGCCTTCCACGGGGCGAAGCGGCCGCGCTCGATCTCGTGGCGCGACTCCGCCATCAGGTCCTCGTAGAAGCGCACGTTGTGCAGGCTCGCGAGCGTTTCGAAGACCGGCTCGTGCGCGTAGTGCAGATGGCGCAGCACCATGCGCGAGTAGTTCGCGCAGGCGTAGCACTTGCACTTCGTGTCGATCGGGTCGCGGTCGTGTCGGTGCAGCTTGTCGCCGATGCGGATGCGGCCCTTGCGCGTGAAGAGCGTGCCGCCGCGGGCGTAGCGCGTGGGGATCACGCAGTCGAACATGTCCATGCCCAGCTCGATCGCGACGAGCACGTCCTCGGGCAGCCCCACGCCCATGAGGTAGCGCGGGCGGTCCGCGGGCAGCAGCGGCGCGGTCCACGCCGTCACCCGGCTCATGAGCTCGTGACCTTCGCCGACGCTGACGCCGCCGATCGCGTAGCCGTCGAAGTCCAGCGCGGTGATCTGCCCCGCGCTCTTGCGGCGCAGGTCCTCGTGCACGCCGCCCTGCACGATGCCGAACAGGAACTGGTGGCTCGCGAGCTCCGCGCCGCGGCAGCGCCGCGCCCAGCGCGCGGTGCGCTCCACGCTGCTCTCGACGACGTGCCGCGGCGCGTCGTGCGGCAGGCACTCGTCGAAGGCCATGACGATGTCCGCGCCGAGCCGGCGCTGGATGTCCATCGAGCCCTCGGGGTCGAGCATGAGCCGCGGCTGGCCCTTGCCCGCGGGGAAGGACACGCCGGCCTCGGTGACCTCCTTGCCCGGCAGCGAGAAGACCTGGAAGCCGCCGGAGTCCGTGAGGATCGTGCGCGGCCAGGCCATGAAGGCGTGCAGGCCGCCGCTGCGCTCGACGAGATCGGTGCGGTCCTCGAGGCTGAGGTGATAGGTGTTGGCGAGCACGACCTCCGCGCCGCACTCGGCGACGTCGCGCGGGAGCAGCGCCTTGACCGTGCCCTGCGTGCCGACGGGCATGAACGTCGGCGTCTCGACGCCGCCGTGCGCCGTGTGGAAGCGCGCGCGCCGCGCGCCGGACGGGTCCGTGCGCAGCACGTGGAAGCCGAGGTTGCGCGCCGTCGCGTGCCCCATCACCCGCCGCCCCGCACGCCGAGCGCGAGCACGACCCAGCCGGCGATGAGAGCCAGGCCGCCGATCGGCGTGACCGGCCCGAGCCACGCCGCCGGCCCGCCCAGAGCGAGCGCATAGAGCGAGCCGCTGAACAGCACGACGCCGCCGAGGAACAGCGGTCCCGCCGCGCGCACCAGCGCGCCGTCCGTCGTGCGCAGCAGGAGGCCGACCGCGAGCAGCGCGAGCGCGTGGACGAGCTGGTAGCGCACGCCCACCTCGAAGATCGCGTGCTTGTCGGCGCTGATCATCGTCTTCAGCGCGTGCGCGCCGAACGCGCCGAGGATCACGCCGAGCCCGCCGAGCACGGCGCCTGCGAGCAGCGGATTCACGCCTCCGCCTCGTCGTCGTGCGTCGGGACCCAGAGCAGCTCGTCGGCGCCCGCGGCGGCCCGCGCGAGGACGAAGAACAGGTCCGAGAGGCGGTTGAGGTAGACGAGGCAGAGCGGGTTGCAGGCGTCGCGCTCCGCGAGGGACTGCACCCGGCGCTCGGCGCGGCGGCACACCGTGCGCGCGACGTGGAGCTGCGCGGCCAGCGGGTTGCCGCCCGGCAGCACGAAGGTCTTGAGCGGCGCGAGCGCCGCGTTGACCTCGTCGATCCAGCGCTCGAGGCGCTCGATGCGGTGCTGGCCGATGCGCAGCGGCACAAATCCCTGCGGCGGCGGCTCGTGCGGCACGCACAGGTCCGCGCCGACGTCGAACAGGTCCTGCTGCAGGCGCAGCAGGCGGTCGCGCTGCGCCTGCCGCGTCGCGCCGGCGGGGATCAGGTCCAGGCACACGCCGAGGACGGAGTTGCACTCGTCCACCGTGCCGTAGGCCTCGATGCGCGCCGAGGTCTTCGGCACGCGCGAGCCGTCGCCGAGGCCCGTGGTGCCGTCGTCGCCGGTGCGCGTGTAGATGCGCGTGAGCCTGACCATGCGTCTCTCCGGGCGCGCGCGGCGGGCGCTACTCGATGCGCTCGTACTGGCCGCGGGACACGCGCTTGAAGCGCGTGTCCCGCGCCAGCGCGTTGCTCACCATCATGCCGAGGTTCTTCGAGGTGGACGTGTAGCCGTTGCGCAGCACCATCTCGGCGGCCTCGGCGGGCGTGACGACCGCTCGCACCTCCATGCACTGCGCGAGCGCGTCGGCGAGCGAGACGGCGTTCTTCGCGCGGGCGCGCTTCTGGCGCGGCTCGGCCTGCGTGCCGCCCTCCTCGCCCCCGGCCCAGCCGCCGCCGCTGCCCGCGGAGCTGCCGCCCTCGCCGCTGCCGGCGAAGCTGACCCCGCTGCCACTCCCCGACATCGCGCGGCGGCGCGCCGGTGCGGTGGCCGCCGGCGCCCCGAGCTGGGCCAGCTCGGAGTCGATCTCGGACAGCTCGCGGCGCAGCCGCTCCGCGCGGTGCTCGAGCTCGCGCACGGACTTCTCGCGCCGCAGGAGCTCGGCCTGCAGGTCGCTGGTGGAAATCGTCTTCAGGGTCATGCTCCTGCACGCGGCGGGGCCGCGCTCCTTCTCTGGTGCAACTGGCGATGGCGGGCGTCGCGCCGGCGCGTCCGGCTCCGGACGCGCGCGTCCGCCCGCGCCGCGCCAGCATCCACAAGCCGCGGCGCCATGTCCACCGGGAGCGGGCGCGCCGCCAGCGGACTCTGCCCCGCGCGCGCGCGGCGCGCGCGCGTCGTCACGGCTGGGGAACGAGATCCATGCCGCACTTCGGGCAGAGGCCCGGCGCGCGGGCGACCACCTCCGGGTGCATCGGACACGCGTAGACGGTTCCGGCGGCGGCCGGTCCCGCGGGCAGCGGCACGGGCGCGTCGATCCCGTCGCGCTCGAGTTCCCCGGCGGCAGCAGCCTCGGCGACGCTTCCCGCCGGATGGTCGTACCAGCCGGGATCGCCATCGCCCTCCAGCGACTCGCGCACCTTGAGAATGGTGAACATGCCCCCCATCGTGATGGCGCCGAACGGTCCCTCGCCGCCGGCCATCGCGATGCTGTTGGCCGGCATGGCCATTCCCATCGACCCCATGTCGCCCATGCCGTTCTGGCCCATCGTCATGTAGTCGGGGAGGAGCTTGCGCGCCTTGTCGTCCAGCGCGCCGGGCTTCACGCCGATCATGTTGGGCAGCCTGTGTCCCATCTGGTTCATGACGTGGTGCGTCATGTGGCAGTGCAGCGCCCAGTCGCCGGGAGCATCGGCGATGAACTCGACGGTGCGCGTGCTCCCCACGGCCACCAGCACCATGGTCTCCGGCCAGCGGGCCGACTCGGGAATGTCGCCGCCGTCCGTCGCCGTGATCCAGAAGCGGTGACCGTGGAGGTGGATCGGGTGGTGATCCATCGCGCCCAGGTTCCCGAAGCGCAGGCGCACGCGCTCGCCCAGCCGCGCCAGCAGGGGCTGCGTGCCGGGAAACACGCGCGCATTCATCGTGAGGACGTTGAAGTCCGTCATCTCGTTCGGATCGGGCCGGGACGTCCCGGGATCGATCTTCCACTCGCTGAGCATGATCGCGTAATCGCGGTCGACGGGCGGCCCGACAGGCTGCCGCGGGTGCACGACGATCAGGCCCATCATGCCCATGGCCATCTGGGTCATCTCATCGTGGTGCGAGTGGTACATGAACGTGCCGTGCTGCCGGAACGTGTACTCGTAGCGGAAGGTCTCGCCCGGCGGGATGGCGCGCTGCGTCAGTCCGCCGACGCCGTCCATGCCATTGGGCAGGAACACGCCGTGCCAGTGCACGGTCGTCGGGGCCGCCAGCCGGTTCGTCACGTACAGGCGGACGTGATCGCCTTCGACGGCCTCGATGGTCGGACCGTGGACCGAGCCGTTGTAGCCCCAGCAATCCGCGACGAGCCCCGGAGCAAACTCGTGGCGCACGGGCTCCGCCACCAGGTGATACACCTTCACGCCCGCCACCATCTTCCACGGCAGCGAGCTGCCATCGGGCGTGACGACGGGGAGGTAGCCGCCCTCCGGACGACCCGGCGCAGCGAGCGCCGCAGCTCCACCGGCGCCCACACCGGCGCCAGCACCTGCGCCAGCACCTGCGCCAGCAAGTGCGGCGCCGCCTGCGGCGCTGCCAGGCGCGGGCGCTCCGGCCAGCGGTGGCGCCTGCACGCGAGCGGCGGCGCCGGCCAGGAGCGCGCCGCCCGTGAGCGCTGCGCCGGACATGAGCACATCACGTCGCGAGGGATTCCGGCTCATGGCTTGTCTCCGTGATGGTGCTGGGGAGTCTGCGCCGGCGCGGGCGCAGGCGCCGCTGGCTGGAGCGGCGGAACGACCTGCGGCGGCGTGCCGGCCGCGGCCGGTACGCCGGGCAGCGATCCGCCGACGGCACGCTCGAGCTCGGTGCGGGCGAGCCAGTATTCGCGCAGCGCCTCGACGCTCTGGCGGCCGGCGTCCACCTGCGCCCGTCGAGCGCCGAGCAGCTCGAACACGCCGAGCTGCATCGCGTTGTACTGGAGCTGCGTCTCGTTCACGATGCGCTCGCGCAACGGCAGGACCGCCGATTGCAGATACTCGGCGCGCGTTCGCGCGGCCAGCATCCGCGCCCGCAGCGCGCGCACTTCGGAGCGGACCTCCACGGCGAGCGCGAGGTATCGCTGCTGGCTCTGGCGCAGCAGGGAAACGTCGCGCGCCTGGCGGGCCTGCCCTTGATCGAAGAGGGGAAGCGGAAGACCGAGCGACGGTCCGACGGTCGTGCCGCCGTCCGGCTCGCGCTCGGCGTGAGCTCCCAGCTCCAGCGAGGGGACGAGCGCCGTCGCCTGCGTGATGTCGAGCATCGCTCCGGCCGCCTCGATCTCGCGTGCGGCCGTCGCCAGGTCGAGGCGCCGCTCCACCGCCAGGGTCTCGAGGCCGTCCGGCGTGATCTCCGCCGCCGGCAGGTCCGGAAGCCGCGGGGCCACCGTCCATTGCGTGTCCTCGCCCCACAGGCCGAGCAGGGCCGTCACGCGCTCGCGCTGCTCGATGCGCGCCGCTTCGGCGGCCACCAGCGCGAGGCGCGCCTCACCGTCCATGACGAGCTCGTTGTCGTACTCGAGCTCGGTGACGTTCCCCGCCTCGCGCAGGCGGCCCGCGGCCTCCGCAGCGGCGTCGGTGGCGGTGCTGACGGTTCGCTGCAGCTCCACCATCTGCTCGGCCGCCTGGGCGGCGTAGAACGCCGCGCGCACCTTGGCCGCCAGCTCGATGACCGCGTTCGCGACGCGCGAGCGCGCCGCGTCGAACTCCGCGGACGCGACGCGCCGGCGCAATGACCGCGTGAAGACGCTCATGAAGTCCTCGATCAGGTGCACCTCGAGCGGCCGGCTCGGGCGCGACGGCACGCGCAGCTCGATCTCGAAGAACGGATTGGCCAGCAGCCCGGCCTGCACGAGGTCCGCCTGCGCGACGCCCAGCTCCTCGAAGGTGGCCTGCAGGCCGGCGTTGCGCAGGAGAGCGATCTGCACCGCCGCGTCTGCGGTCAGCTCCCTGCTCAGCAGCGTGGCGACGGCGTTGCCGGCGTCCCCGTCCTCGACCCCGCCACGGTTCCAGACGACACGCTGCGGCATGCGATCGGCGACCAGCGCCTGCACGTCCGAAAAGCCGGCATCGTCCGGAACGCTCGCGCAACCGTGCAGGGCCGGGAGCACCAGCAGAAGCGTGGCGAGCCTGCCAAGGGATGGAGTCATCGGTGCGCTTCCTGGTGCACATGCTGCGGAGAGGCTTCGCGCGCGGCCCGAGCCGGAGCCGAGGAGGGAGGCGGAATGCCAGGCCATCAGGACGCCTTCCGGCAGAAGCAGTACAGAAACTTCTGTATCCCGCCGGAGGGAGTGTGGTGATCCTCCTCCTCGTGGCTCAGCAGCGTGAACGGCGAGCCGAATGTCGCGTGCAGATCACCGGCGCCGTAGCGATGGACTGGAAGCCCGCTGCACCGCGTCGGGCCGTCCTCGGCGAAGGTCGCGACGATGACGTGCCCGCCGGGCTTGACCGATCGGAGCGCGGCGGCCACGTAGGCTCGGCGCTCCTCAGCCGTGGCAAGGAAGTGGAAGACCGCGCGGTCGTGCCACACGTCGTAGGCATGGACGGGAAGCACGACTGTCGTGACGTCTGCCGTGATCCACTGCACGCTCGCCGCCACCGTGCCCAGGCGCGCCCGGGAAACGGAGAGAGCAACATCCGAAAGGTCGAGCACCGTCAGGTTCGAGAAGCCTCGGCCCCACAGGTCAGCCACCAGCGTGGAAGCTCCACCCCCGACATCGATGATCGAAGCGGAGGGAGAGATCCCTGCACTGCCGATGAGTCGCAGCGATTGCTCCTGGTGCGCCTGATACCAGCTGACGGCGTCCGACGGCTTCGTCGCGTAGACGCGTTCCCAATGCTCCTTCAGTTGCACGCGAACTCCCTCGGGAAAGTGCAGGCTCCAGCTTACTTGTCCGCGCCCGGATCTCCTGCTCGGCTCGAGGGATCGACCTTGCGCGTCACGACGAGCTGCCGTGCCCGCCCGCCCAGCGCCAGGTAGAGCGTGGGCAGCACGGCGAGCGTGAGCAGCGTGCTGCTCACGACGCCGCCGATGACGACGGTGGCCAGCGGCCGCTGCACCTCGGCGCCGACGCCGGTGTTCAGCGCCATCGGCAGGAAGCCGAGGCTGGCCACGAGAGCGGTCATCAGCACGGGGCGCAGGCGACGCTCCGCGGCCTGGCGCACGGCGTCCTGCAGCGGGAGCCCTTCGTCCAGGAGCTGGCGGATGGTGGAGACGAGCACCATGTCGCCGAGGACGGACACGCCCGACAGCGCGACGAAACCGACGCCGGCCGAGATGCTGAAGGGAATGTCGCGCAGCCACAGCGCCGCGATGCCGCCGACGGCGGCGAAGGGCACGCCCGTGAAGACGCGCAGCACGTCGCGCGCGCGGCCGTAGGTGAAGTACAGGAGCACGAGGATCAGCGCGAGCGCCACGGGCACCACGATGAGCAGCCGTTTCCGTGCGCTCTGCAAGTGCTCGTACTGTCCGCCGAAGCGCACGTAGTACCCGGCCGGCAGCGTGATCTGCCGGCCGATCGCCTCGCGCGCCTCCGCGGCAAAGGACCCGACGTCCCGCCCGTGCACGTTGGCCTGCACGACGATGCGGCGCCTGCCCCATTCGCGGTTGATCGTGGACGGGCCTTCCTCGAGGCGGATGCTGGCGAGGCGCGAGAGCGGCACGCGGTCGCCACTCGCCGCGGTGACGAGGATCGCGCCCACCGCCTGCTCGTCGACGCGGCTGGCCTCATCCAGCCGCAGCGCGATCGGGAAGCGCCGTCCCTCGTCCTGCAGCTCGCCGACCTCGATGCCGCCGAGCGCCTCGACGACGGCCAGCACCTCGCGCGCCGCGATGCCGTGCCGCGCGATCGCCTCGCGGTCCACCTCGATCTGCAGCACCGGCTGGCCGGTGACCTGCTCGGTGTACACCTCGGACGCGCCGGGGATGCCCTCGATCAGGGCCTGGACCTGCGCGGCCTGCCCCTGCAGCACGTCGAAGTCGTCGCCGAAGAGCTTCACGCCCAGGTCGGCGTGGATGCCCGCGACCATCTCGTTGACGCGCATCTCGATCGGCTGCGTGAACACGGTCTTCATCGCCGGGAAGTCGGCCAGCAGCGCCTGCATCTGCGCCACGAGCTCGGGCTGGCTGGCCGCGCGGGTCCACAGCTCGCGCGGCGTCAGCGTGACGAACACGTCCGACAGCTCCAGGCCCATCGGGTCGGTCGAGATCTCCGCGCTGCCCGAGCGCGTCCAGGCGCGCTCGATCTCGTCCGGGAAGGCGGTGAGCAGGGCCTGCTCGATGCGCGTGCCGTAGCGCACGGATTCGTCCACCGAGACGCCGGCGAGGCGGATGGTGTTGATCGTGAGCGCGCCTTCGTTCAGGCGCGGCACGAACTCGCTGCCGAGCTGGCCGGCGAGCAGGGCCCCGAGGACGACGGCGAGCGCCGCGACGGCCAGCACCGGCGTGCGGCGACGCAGCACCACCGCGAGCACCGGCCTGTACGCCGCCAGCAGCCAGCGCATGAAGAAGGTGTGGTGCTCGTGCTCGCCCGCCGGCTCGTTCCCGCCCGCGCGCGCGCGTCGCGAAAGCACCAGGCTCGCCAGCGCCGGCATGAGCGTCAGCGAGATCAGCATCGAGCCGATGAGCGCGAAGATGACCGTCAGCGCCATGGGCCGGAACAGCTTCCCCTCGATGCCTTCCAGGGCCAGGATCGGCAGGTAGACGATCATGATGATCGCCTCGCCGAAGAGCGTGGGCTTGCGCACCTCCAGCGAGGCTTCGCGCACGATGGCCAGGCGGTCCTTGCCGGCGGGAGCGAGGCCCAGCCGCCGCACCGTGTTCTCGACCATGATCACGGAGCTGTCCACGACGATGCCGAAGTCGATCGCGCCCAGGCTCATGAGGCTGCCCGCGATGCCGGCGCGCGTCATGAGCTCGAAGGCGAACAGCATCGAGAGCGGGATGGCCGCGGCGACGAGCAGGCCCGCCCGCAGGTTCCCGAGGAAGGCGAAGAGCACGGCCACGACGAGGACCGCGCCCTCGAAGAGGTTGGTGCGCACGGTGTGCAGCACGCGATCGACGATCGCGGTGCGCTCGTAGACCGGAACGGCATCGATCCCGGCCGGCAGCGTCTTGCGCACCTCCTGCAGCGCGAGCGCGAGGCGCTGCGTGACCTCGTGGCTGTTCTCGCCCATGAGCATGAAGCCGAGGCCGAGCACGACCTCGCCGCGCCCGTCCGCGGTCACGGCGCCGCGGCGGATCTCGTGGCCCTCGACGACGCGCGCGACGTCCCCCACGCGGATGGGCTGCCCGTGCACGGCGTCGACGACGATCGCCGCCACGTCCTGCGGGCGCGTGACGAGCCCGAGGCCCTGGATGAGAGTCGACTCGCCCGCGCGGTCCAGCGTGCCTCCGCCGGCGTTGGCGTTGTTGGCTTCCAGCGCGTCGACGAGGTTCCCGAGCGAGAGCCCGCGCCGCGCCAGCTCCGCCGGGTCGACGACGACCTGGACCTGGCGCTCCTCGCCGCCCCAGGAGTTGACCTCGGCGACACCGCGCAGCGCCGCGAGCTGCGGCCGGATGATCCAGTCCTGCGCCGTGCGCAGTTCGGTCAGGCTCGGCGTCTCGCCCGCGGCGCCTTCCTTCGGCAGCACGAGGTAGTGGAAGACCTCACCGAGGCCGGTGGCCACGGGCCCGAGCGACGGACGCTCGATGCCGGCGGGCAGCTTCACGCCCTGCAGGCGCTCGCCGACGACCTGTCGCGCGAGCCAGATGTCCGTGCCGTCCTCGAACGTCACCGTGATCTGCGACAGGCCGAAGCGCGACAGCGAGCGCACCTCGCTCAGGCCGGGCAGACCGGAGATGGCCTGCTCGATGAGCGCCGTCGCGCGTCGCTCGATCTCCAGCGGCGAGAGCGCCGGCGCGACCGTGTTGATCTGCACCTGCACTGGCGTCGTGTCGGGGAACGCGTCGATGGGAAGCCGGCGCAGCGCCAGCCCGCCCGCGACGGCGATGCCCACCCAGAGAAGGATCACGACGGCCCGGTGGCCCAGGGACCAGTCGATGATCCGGGTCAGCACGGACTACGGCTCCACGTCGCAGCAGCCGGCGCCGATGCTGCCCTTCAGCGTCTCGGTCTTGAGCAGGAAGCTGCCGCGCGTGGCCACCGGCTCGCCGGGCTGCACGCCGTGCAGGATCTCGACCAGCGTGCCGCGCCGCGCTCCGACCTGCACGCGCCGCAGCTCGTAGCGGTCCGGCGCGAGCCGCACGAAGACGAGCTGCGCCGTGCCGGCGCGCTGCAGCGCATCCAGCGGGACCAGCGCCCGCGCGCTGGAGCGAGGCAGCACGATGCGGGCGCGGACGTACATGTGCGCACGCAGCACGCCGTCCGGGTTGGCGAGCCGGACGCGGGCCTTGACCGTGCGCGTCCGCGGATCGACCTCGGGGAGAATCGTGTCGATCCTGCCGCGGAACTCGCGGCCGGGCAGCGCCTCCGCCGTGACGACGACATCCAGCTCCTTCGCCACCCGGCCGAGCTCGGCTTCCGGGATCTCCAGCTCCGCCCACATCGAGGAGGGATCCACGAGCTCGCACAGCACGTCGCCGGTGCCGACCATCCGACCCGCTGCACCCGCGAGGTGCAGGACCGTGCCGGCGATCGGCGCGCGGAGCGTGTACGCGCTCGACGCGCCGCCCTCGATGCCGACGAGACCGAGCGCGCCCGTCGCCGCAGCGATGTCGGCGTTCGCCTCGGCGATCTCGCGCTCCGCCTCGAGCAGGTCCCGCTTCGTGCCCATTCCGGTGTCGAGCAGGCTCCGGGCCCGCGTGCGGGCCGCCTCCCCGAACTGCAGGCGCGAGCGCGCGGAGACCAGCCGCGACAGCTCGGCGGCGACCTCCGCGCTGTCGATCGTGGCGAGCGCCGCGTCCTTCGCGACGCTGGCGCCTTCCGCGACGAGCAGTGCGCGCACGACGCCCGGCAGCGGCGGGTTGATCGCGACATGGCGCGTGACGTCGTAGGCAATCGTCGCCAGCACGTCCAGCGTTCCGGCCTCGGTCACGGCCAGCGCGGGCTGCGACGCGATGTCCGCCGCCGTCACGGCCTCCCGGGAGCGGAACTGCACCTTCGTTCCGTTCGGCGGCGCGTCATCGGCGGCCATGTCCGCGGCCGGCCGGCCCCCGCGCTCGGGATGACACGTCGGGCAGAAGGACTCGGGAAAGCCGTGCTCGGCGCACCAGTCGCCCTTCGCCTTGAAGATGGCCGCGAGCTTCGGGTTGCACTTCGTGCACACCGCTTCCAGCACGCCGTGCTCGGCGCACAGGCCGGCTCCCGCGGGGGCCGACGGCGCCGCAACGCCGGAGACCTTCGGTGCGCCGTGGTCAGCGGAGGTCGTCGCGTCGCCGTCGCCGCAGCCTGAGATCAGCAGGAGCGCGATCGCGAGAGCCGCCAGCGGTGCGCGGACCATCGTCAGCCTCCGGCCTTCGGTGGGCGGCTGATCACGAGGTCCGGGTTGCACTCGCGGCACTGCGATTCGGGCAGGCCGTGCTCGCTGCACCAGTCATCCGTCGCCTTGAAGGCGGCGACGAGAGCGGGATCGCAGCGCGTGCAGGTGGACTCGGGGACCGCGTGCTCGTCGCACCAGTCCTCGTGCGATCCGGCGACGACTCCCTGCGCGGCGTGCGCCGGCGCGGGGGCACCGGCTCCGGTGGAGGCAGCCGGCTGGTCGGCACAACCTGCGCAGGCGAGCACGGCGACGAGGACCATCAGGAGAGGACGGCTGGACATCGGTCAAGACTCCGAAAGGGAGAGCGAAGGGAGATCACGTCGTGGCGGCGCCGCCCCCCGCGACGTCACGCCGGGCGCGCGGGCCCTCGAAGATCAGGTACAGAGCCGGGAGCACGACCAGGGTCAGGATGGTGCTCGAGATGATCCCGCCGATCACGACCGTGGCCAGCGGCTTCTGCACCTCCGCGCCGGTACCCGTCGCCATCGCCATCGGGATGAAGCCCAACGACGCCACGAGCGCGGTCATCAGCACGGGGCGCAGCCGGGTGAGCGCGCCGCGGACGACCGCGTCGTGCAGCGGCTCGCCATCCCGACGCAGCTCGTTGATGAAGCTCACCATGACGAGGCCGTTCAGCACGGCGACGCCGGAGAGCGCGATGAAGCCCACGGCTGAGGTGATCGAGAAGGGCATGTCGCGCAGCCACAGCGCCACGATGCCCCCCGTCAGCGCGAGCGGCACGCCCGTGAACACGAGCAGCGACTGGCGCGCCGAGCGCAGCGTCACGAACAGCAGCCCGAAGATGAGCACGAAGCAGAGCGGCACCACGAGCGACAGCCGCTCGCGCGCCGCGACCAGGTTCTCGAACTGGCCGCCCCATTCCAGCCAGCTCCCGGCCGGCAGCGGCACGGCGTTCACCTTCTCCTGCGCCTCGTTCACGAAGGAACCGAGGTCGCGGCCGCGCACGTTGGCCTGCACCACCACGCGGCGCTTGCCGTTCTCGCGGCTGATCTGGTTCGGGCCTTCGGTGACCTCGATCGTGGTGACCGATCCCAGCGGCACGTAGCCCGCCTCTCTCGCAGGGCCCGCATCGGACAGGAACTGCGCGGGCTCCCAGGCCGGGCTGTCGCGGCGCGGCACGGGCACCGGGAGGTTCCCCAGGCCGTGGACGTCGGCGCGCGCGGCGTCGGGCAGGCGCACGACGAGATCGAATCTCCGGTCTCCCTGGAAGACGAGGCCCGCCTCGCGGCCGCCGAGCGCGATCGACACGACGTCCTGCACTTCCGCCACGCTCAGTCCGACGCGGGCGAGCGCGCCCCGGTCGGCCTTCAGCTCGACCACGGGCAGGCCTGCGGTCTGCTCGACGCGCACGGCCGTTGCTCCCGGCACGGTGCGCAGGACGGCGGCGAGCGCCTGCGCCGTTTCCTGCATGGCTTCGTAGTCGTCGCCGAAGACCTTCACGGCCACGTCGCCGCGCACGCCGGCGATCAGCTCGTTGAAGCGCATCTGGATCGGCTGCGTGAACTCGAAGGAATTGCCCGGCAGGACGGAGACCGCCGCTTCGAGCCGGCCGAGCAGGCTCGTCTTGCTCTCGTGCGGATCCGGCCACCCGGCCTGCGGCTCCAGGATGATGAAGGTGTCGGAGGCGTTCGGCGGCATCGGGTCCGAGGCCATCTCCGCGGTGCCGGTCTTGGAGAAGACGAAGGCGACCTCGGGGAAGCGGCTGATCGCGCGCTCGACCTCGGCCTGCATCGCCGTCGATTGCGTGATGCCGGTGCTCGGGATGCGCAGGGCCTGCATCGCGATGTCCTTCTCGTCGAGCGTCGGCACGAACTCCTGGCCCAGGCGCGTGAAGAGCAGGCCCGCGCCCACCAGCAGCGCGACGGCCGCCCCGACGGCGACCCAGCGCCGCCGCAGTGCCGCGCGCAGCACCGGCTCGTAGGCGCGCTTGGCGCCCTGCATCACGACGTTCTCCTTCTCGTGCACGCGCCCTTTCACCAGCAGCGCGACCATGGCCGGCACGAAGGTCATGGACAGCACGAAGGCCGCGGCGAGCGCGAAGATCACGGTCATCGCCATCGGGTGGAACATCTTCCCCTCGATGCCGGTGAGCGCCAGGATCGGGACGTAGACCACCGTGATGATCGCCGCGCCGGCCGCGGAGGGCCCGAGCACCTGCTTGCTGGCGTCGCGCACGACGGCGAGGCGCTCGTCCAGGTCCAGGATGCGGCCGAGCCGGTGCTGCTCTGCGCCGAGCCGCCGCAGGCAGTTCTCGACGATGATCACGGCGCCGTCGATGATGAGTCCGAAGTCGATGGCGCCGAGGCTCATCAGGTTGCCGCTGATGCGGTTGCCCACCATGCCCGTCGCGGTCATGAGCATCGAGAGCGGGATGGCCATGGCCGTGATGAGCGCCGCGCGGATGTTGCCGAGCATCAGCAGCAGCACGGCGATCACCAGCAGCGCGCCCTCGATCAGGTTCCTCGCGACGGTCTCGATGGTCGCGTTCACGAGCCCGGTGCGGTTGAGCACCGTCTTGGCGCGGAGGTCGGGCGGGAGCGAGCGGTTGATGAGGTCCATCTTCCCGTCCACGGCGGCCGCGACCGTGCGGCTGTTGGCGCCGATGAGCATGAGCGCCGTGCCGACCACGACCTCCTCGCCGTTCTCGCTGGCCGTGCCCGTGCGCAGCTCGCGGCCGATCACGACCTCGGCGACGTCGTCGATGTGGATCGGCACGTCGTCGCGCGTCGCGATGACGATGCTCTCGATCTGCTCGATGTTCTCGATGCGGCCGTAGGCGCGGACGACGTAGGCCTCGCCGAGGTGCTCGATGAAGCCCGCCCCCGTGCTGACGTTGCCGCGCTCGAGCGCCTCGATGACGTCGCCGAACCCCAGACCGTAGCTCACGAGCTTCATCGGATCGGGCTGCACGTGGAACTGCTTGACGAAGCCGCCGATGGAGTCCACGCCGGCGACGTCCTTGACCGTGCGGAGCTGCGGGCGGATGACCCAGTCCTGGACGGTGCGCAGGTAGCCCGCCAGCTCCACCACGGAGCGCAGGCTCTCGCCCTCCGGCGTGAGGTAGCTGCCGTCGCCCTGCCAGCCGGGCTGACCGTCGGCGACGGGAGCGCCCCTGCCGCCCGGGTGCTCGTACTCGACGGTGTACATGAACACCTCGCCGAGGCCGGTCGCGATGGGCCCCATGCGCGGCTCGGCGCCCGGCGGCAGGCTCTCGCGCGCCTCCCCGAGGCGCTCGTTGACCTGGTTGCGCGCGAAGTAGATGTCGACGCCGTCGTCGAAGACCGCGGTGACCTGCGAGAAGCCGTTGCGCGAGATCGAGCGCGTGTACTGCAGGCCCTGGATGCCCGCCAGCGCGGTCTCGATCGCGAAGGTCACCTGCTTCTCGATCTCGGCGGGCGAGAGCGCCGCGTGGACCGTGTTGATCTGCACCTGGTTGTTGGTGATGTCGGGCACCGCGTCGATGGGCAGCTTCCCCAGCGAGAACGCGCCGATGACCGCGACGACGAGCGTCAGCATCAGGACCGTGGTCCGGTGCCGGATCGAGACCTCGAGGATGCGTTCGAGCATGGGACCTGTTTCCTACCGCGGGACTTCGGATGGCATGCGGGGACCGGCGCCCACGAGTCGCAGCGCGTTGAGGACGACCAGCAGCGACATCCCGGTGTCGGCGGCGATGGCGCCCCAGAGAGAGGCGTGGCCCGTGAAGGAGAGCACCACGAAGGCAGCCTTCACGCCCACCGAGGCCGCGATGTTCTGGCGGATCACCCGCAGCGTGCGTCGCGAGTGCCGCACGAGCCACGGGAGGCGGCTCAGGTCGTCGCTCATGAGCGCGATGTCCGCGGTCTCGAGGGCCGCGTCCGTGCCCATCGCGCCCATCGCGATGCCCACGTCGGCGCGGGCGAGCGCGGGCGCGTCGTTGACGCCGTCACCGACCATCGCGATCCGCCCGTGCTTCGCTGCGAGCTCCTCGAGCACGCGCACCTTGTCCTGCGGCAGCAGCTCGGCATGGATCTCGTCCACGCCGGCCTGCGCGCCGACGACGTCGGCCGTGCCGCGGTTGTCTCCCGTCAGGAGCACGATCCTGCCGATGCCGGCGGCGCGAAGGTCCTGGAGAACGGCGGCCGCGCCGGGACGCAGGCGGTCCGCGAGAGCGATGTAGCCGCAGACGTGCGCCTCCTTGCCGATCACGACCACGCTGGCCCCGCTCGCCGCCAGCTCCTCCAGCTCGCGGTGCACGGGCTCCGTCTCCTGTCCGCGCTCCTCGAGATAGCGGTGCGAGCCGATCCAGTAGTCCGTTCCGTCGAGCCGCGCGTGCGCGCCCTTGCCGGACAGCGCCTCGTAGTCCGAGGCCGGCGCGGGCCGAATGCCCTGCTCGGCGGCGTGCTCGACGATCGCGCGGGCCAGCGGGTGCGTGGAACGCGCCTCGATGGCCGCCGCGATGGTGAGCAGCTCACGCTCGTCGCGCGCGACTCCGCGCCATCGCGATGGACAAGACGGGCGCCCTTCCGTGAGCGTGCCCGTCTTGTCCATCGCGATGGCGCGGAGTCGCGCGGGCTGCTCGAGGTACAGGCCGCCCTTCACGAGGATCCCCTGGCGCGCGGCCGCCACGAGGCCCGCGACGATGCTCACCGGCGTCGAGATGACCAGGGCGCACGGGCAAGCGATCACGAGCAGGACCAGCGCCTGGTAGAACCAGTGCGCCCAGTCGCCGCCGAGGAGCGGCGGCAGGACGGCCGCCACCACGGCACCGGCCATCACGACCGGCGTGTAGATGCGGGCGAAGCGCTCGACCCATTGCTCGCTCGGCGCGCGGCGGCCGTGCGCCTCGCCGACCATGCGGACGATCCGCGACAGCGTGCTGTCGGCGAAGGGCTTGAGCGTCTCCACGTGGACGAGGCCGTCCTCGTTCACGGTGCCCGCGAAGACCTCGCCGCCCACATCCTTCGGCACCGGCACCGACTCGCCCGTGATCGGCGCCTGGTTCACCGTGGTGCGGCCCGACGTGATGCGGCCATCAAGGGGGAACTTCTCGCCCGGCTTCACGATCACGATCGTTCCGACCGGCACGTCTTCCGCGGGGATCGTGCTTTCCGTGCGGTCGGCCCCGAGAACGCGAGCCCTGGTCGGGCTGAGGGCCATGAGCGTGGCGATGGCCGTGCGTGCCCGCCCGATGCTCCACGCCTCCAGCGCCAGCGAGATGGCGAAGAGGAAGGAGACGGTGGCCGCTTCGAGGAACTCGCCCAGCCCGATGGCGCCGGCGACTGCCACGCACATCAGCAGGTTCATGTCCGGGCGCAGCCGCCGCAGCGCCGCCCAGGCCTTGGGAGCGACGAACCACGCGCCCGCGAGGGCCGCGGCGACGTAGGCGATGCGTGCGGGCATCGGGATGGCCTGCACGTCCGGCGCTGCGCCCACGGCCGCGCGCCAGCCCGACACGGCCGCATGCCAGCCCACGCCGACGACGATGCCCAGCCCGCTCGCGATGGTCGCCGCGGCGTGCCGGAACCGGTCGCGGTCACGCGGCGCATCGTCTCCGGCGATCGGCTCCCACGGCTGCGCCGTCATGCCGGCGCGACGCACGGCGGCCTGCATGTCCGCGGCGCTGCTTTCCGCTCCCTCGATCTCGACGACCAGCCGGCCGTTCATGAGATCGAAGCTGAGGCCGCGGACTCCCGGCAGGGGCGCGAGCTCTCGCTTGAGCGTCGCGATCTCCTCCGCGCAGTCCATGCCGCGCACGCGGAAAGCGAGGCGCTCGGTCATGACGCCGACGCCCGGCGAGCGTGGCGCGGCTCAGTGGTCATGCGTCGCCTCGCCCTTGCCGAGTTCGGCCTTGAGCACGAACGTGCCCGACACGGCGATCAGCTCGCCTTCACGCAGGCCGGCGAGCACGGGAATGTCGCCGTCCACCGGCTCGTCCACGCGGACCGCGTGCCTGCAGAAGGTGAGGCCGTTCGCGTCGACGGGCACGAAGACCGAGGACTTGCCCTCCACCGTCTGCACCGCGCCGTCCGGGACGACGAGCACCGGCACGCTCCCGCGCGGCGCGGCGTGGATGGTCGCCTGCGCGAACATGCCGGGGCGCAGGCGTCCGTCCGCATTGTCCACCTCGATGCGGACCTCGGCGTTGCGCGTCTCCGCGTCGAGCGTCGGCGCGATGGCCGCGACGGTGCCGACGAGGTCCGTGATGCCCAGCGCGGCCACGGTGATCTGCGCCTTGCTGCCCTCGACGATCTCGCCGAGCCGGCTCTCGGGGACGTGGGCCAGGATCCACAGGCGCCGCGTGTCGGCCAGCACGAGCAGCGCGTCCTTCTCCGGGCCGACGAGTTCGCCCAGCGTGACGTCCAGCTTGATGACCTGCCCGGCCAGGGGCGCGCGGATCGGCAGGCGCTGCTGGACGCGTCCCTGCTGCTCCAGCGACGCGATGGCCTGCTCGTCGAAGCCGAAGAGAGCGAGACGGCTGCCGGCAGCCGCGGCGGCGGCGCGCGCGAACGCCAAGTCCCTCTCGGCCTCGCGGTATTCGGCTTCGCGTCGCTGCACCTCGGTGAGCGTCACGCCCTGGATGCTCTCGAGCAGGGACCTGGCGCGCTCCCAGGTGCTCTTCGCCAGCTCGACGGCAGGCGCCAGCGCCTTGCTCTGCGCCGTCTTCTGCAGGAAGTCGGCCTGGGCCTCGCCGTACTCGGGGCACTCCGCCACGAGGACGACGGCGCCCCGCTCGACGCGGTCGCCGAGCTTCACGGGCAGCTCGATCACCCGGCCGTGAAACGGTGAGCCGATGCGCGCCAGGCCGTCCGTGCGCAGCGACACGCGCGCAGGAGCGTGGACGAGACCCGTGAGCATCCGGGTCCTCGCCGGCTCGATCCGGATGCCGGAGCTGGTCACGGCTTCCGCCGTCAGCGTCACGTCCTCCTCGCACGCCTGCGCGTGTTCGCTCGCGTGGTGGACGTCACCCGCCGTCCCGTGCGGCTCCGCGCCCTCGTGATCGTCGTGCCCGCCGGCGTGACCGTCCCCGGTCGCGTGCTCGTCGGACGGTGCGTCCGGATCCGCGTCCGAGCACGAGGCGCAGAGGAGCGCGAGCAGCATGCTGCCGAGCAGCAGGTGGCCGAGCTGACGTCGCGTGCTGCGCCGCGGGTGATGCCGATCATTCATGGTCCGGTTCTCCCGTGCGGGCAGTCCCGCGAGTCCTGTCGAAATCGGCCGGGCCGCCGACGGCGCGCTGCAGCCGGAAGGTGGCCATGGCGGTCTGGCGCTCGAGGTCGATGAGGCGCGTGCGCGATTCGAGCAGCGCCTGGTCCACGACGAGCAGCGCGGTGACGTCCAGCTCGCGCTCGTCGAAGGCCCGCTGGACGTCGGCGCGGCGCTGCTGCAGCAGCGGGATCAGCTCCGCGCGCAGCCGGTCCAGGTTGCCGGCGGAGAGCTGCAGCACGGCCAGCGCGGAGCGCACCTCTTCCACCGTGCTCCGCTGCACGGTCGTGAGGCGGTGGCGGCCCTCGAGCTGCCGGCCGAGCGCCGCGTCCTGCCGCGCCTGCGAGCGCCCGAACAGCGGGAGCGGCGTCGAGAGGCCGGGGCCCACCGACCACTCCCCGTCCTTCTCGGCCTCGATGCCGAGCGTGGCGGATTCAAAGGGCGAGCCGGACGCGAGCGCGAGGTCATCGCCCACGGCGAGCAATTCCCACTCGACGACCTGGATCTCCGGACGGCTCCGCAGCGCCGCGGCGATCCAGTCGGCCTCCGCGCCGATGTCGCTCGCGGGAGGCGCGAGCGGATCGACGCTCCACGCGGCCGCGCTCGAGGGCTCGCCGATCAGCCGGGCGAGGGCGAGCCGCTCCTGGCGCAGCTCCCCGAGGCGCTCCGTCGTCTCGATCTCCAGCGACAGCCGATCGGCCTGCAGCGCCACGACATCGGTGCGCGTGCCTTCGCCGGCGCCGAGCCGGGCGACGGCGACCTCGTGCTGCCGCTCCACGATCGCGCGGCGCTCGTCGAGCACGACGCGGAACGCTTCCAGCGCTTGCACCGCCGTGTAGTGCGTCTGCACGTCGAGCAGCACGTCGAGGGCCGTCGTGAGCGCGCGCGAGGCCTCGGCGCGCAGGCGGTTGTGCGCGGCGCTCGCGAGGCGCGGCGTCCGCAGCAGCGAGACGATGCCGGTCGCGAGGCCCGCGTCCACCTTCAGCGGACCGCCGCTCGCGGGAAAGCGCAGGACGACGTCGAGCACCGGATCGGGCGGCATGCCCGCCTCGGCCGCCTCGGCGCGCGCCGTCGCGACCCGGGCCAGAGCCGCCTGGAGTTCCGGTCCGGTCTGCAGGGCTCGGCGGATCGCCTCCGGCAGCGTGAGGGCAGCCGGATCGGCGAGGCCCTCGTCGATGGGCCCGCCCTCCGTGCGGAACTCGATCGCGCCGGCAGCGGGAATCGCGGCGGCGATCGTCTTCTGCGGATCGACGGCCGGCACCGGGATCGTGCAGCCCGACAGCGCGGCTCCGAGGAAAAGCGTCACGAAGGAATGTCTCACGGGCAGAGTCCAGGTCGGGAGCGTCCGGGGGATGCCCCGCTTCGCGAGCGGAGCGCCAGCACGGCGCAGCGTCTCCGCGGAGACGCCGGCGGCGGGGACGGTCTAGACGCGGAGGACGACGCTGCCGACGAGTGCGGGCGCCGTCTCTGGTGCGCGATCGGAGGGACGCGCGCGCGACGAGAACTTCGAGGGATCGAGCGCGGCATGCACAGGCCGCTCATCCTTCATCGCCGCCAGCCACAGCAGCTGCAGCAGCAGCGGCTCGCGCGCGACCTGCGAGCGGTTCGCGCCG
>Ga0193753_10001032_pt1 | contig 24913 bp, 18 predicted proteins | sample H1c2metaG_FD_144925 | JGI IMG/M metagenome (GOLD analysis project Ga0193753, IMG submission 144925) | Soil microbial communities from a riparian zone of the East river system, Colorado, United States - H1c2 | ecosystem: Environmental > Terrestrial > Soil > Riparian zone | place: USA: East... | reverse complement strand
GCTCGAAGACCTTCTCGGTCGCGCTCTCGAACGCCAGCGGCGCCGACGTGGGCTTGCCGGCGCACGCAGCGGTGACCATCAACGGCAGCGGCGCGGCTTCGACGACCGGCAGTGGTCCCGCGGCCAAACTGGCGGCAAAGCTGGGCCTTCCGTCGCGTCTGCTGCTGGGACTCGGCGGCCAGGGGGCGAGCGACCAAGTCACCTCGATTCAGACGCTGGTAGTCAAAGCCGATATCCTCGAACACTACTTGGGCACGGGCGACTGGACCAGCTGGAACAGTCCGCCGTGCGACTATGTCTGTGTGTTCGCGGCTCAGGCGCAGTCGGTTGGCGCGATTCCCATGTACACCTACTATCAAATGGCCAACAACGGCGACGGCAATATCTCTGTCGTCAACGATGCGTCGTTCATGGCGACTTACTGGTCGCGGTTGAAAATAATGTTCCAAGACATTGCGGCGCTGAAGAAACCCGCGCTGGTCAATTTCGAACCCGACTTTTGGGGCTACGTCGAACGGGGGGCACCGGGCAGCGATCCGACCAAACTCGCGGCCGTGGTCAACACCAACCCGGATTGCGCCACACTCCCCAACAACGTTGCAGGCTACGCAGGGTGTCTCATCGCCATGGCGCGAAAGTACGCGCCCAATGCGTACGTCGGCTTCTCGCCCTCCAGTTGGGGCGGCGATACCAATGCACAGGTGGTCGCGTTCATGAATGCCGTCGGCGCACAGGACGCGGACTTCATCGTCGAGCAAACGCTCGATCGCGACGCAGGCTGCATGGAGGTCACGCCGCAACCGTCCTATTGCGCACGCAGCGGCACGGGGTGGTACTGGGACGAAAACAATCAGACACATCCGAACTTCCAAGATCATTTGACCGAGGCGCAGGCCTATCACTCAGGCATCGGCAATCTGCCCATTATTTGGTGGCAGACGCCGCAAGGCGCGCCCTCGTCAACGCCGGGCGGCACGGCCTCACATTACCGGGACAATCGGATGCATTACTTCCTGACGCATCCTTCCCAACTGACCGCGGTCGGCGGCTTGGGGGTTGTGTTCGGCACGGGCGAAAATCACCAAACCACCATCATGACCGACGGCGGTCAATACCAAAGTTTGAGCGGTGCTTACTTGGCGGCGCCGGCCGCGCTGCCTTGATGTCCTAGAGCCCGTTGCACCGCTTTCGAACAGCAGCAGGTGCTTCATCTGAGCATGGCGCTAGAGCGCCGAAACGCCAGCGAGCTCGGTGAGACTCTGGGCTCGGGTCAACGCGATGAATTCTCTTATATAGGCGGCCTCGGCGCGGGCGTGGGTGGTCGCGGCATAGAGTTCGCAGCGCAATCCCGCTTGGCCGATGGGCCGTGAGACCACGTAGCCCCGCTCTATATAATTGCCCACGGTCCAGGAAGGCAGCGCGGCAATGCCGCGGCCGCTGGCGACGAGCTGCAGGATGGCCACGGTCAATTCCGCGGTTCGCCGTTTCGGGTTGACGCCGGCCGGCGTGAGACAGTGCTTCATGACATCCAGCATTTCGTCGGGCACGGGATAGGTGATGAGCGTCTCGGCGGCGAAGTCAACCGCCTCCAAGCAGGGTTTGGCGGCCAGGCGATGCCTTGGACTCATCAGCGCCACGCTTTCATAGCGGAACAGGGGGCTGAAGGTGATGGTGGGGTGGGCATCTTGCCGGTCGTGGATGATGGCCAGCTCCGCATCGCCCTGATCGAGCAGCGGCAACGGATTCATGAGAAATCCGGAAATGATGTCGAGCTCGACCTCGGGCCACAGGGTCCGATAGGCATCCATCGCCGGCATCAGCCAATCGAAACAATTGTGGCACTGCACCGCGACCCGCAAGGGACCCGCGTGGCCCTGGGCCAAGCGCGCCACGTCGCGCCCGGCTTCGGCCATTTGCGGCAGTACCACCCGCGCCAGGGCCAGTAGTCGTTGTCCGATGGCCGTAAACCTCAAAGGGCGGACATTTTTTTCCACCAGGGCGGCCCCATAGTGGGTTTCCAGCGTTTTCAACTGATGCGACAGGGCGGACTGGGTCAGGAACAAGCGCGCGGCCGCTTTCGACAGGCTTCCGCACTCGGCCAGGGCCAGTAGGGTCTCCAGGTGCCGGACTTCAAGGGCCGTGGACGACATGAGCCTAATTCATTCCTGCTATTAGAATAATGAGATTGAATCAAATCGTAGGCTTTAGCATGCTGAATGTCGAGGTAGTCCCTTAAGGGTCCGTATGTCCGATCCAGCCGTATCGTTCGAGTTTTTCCCGCCAGGGGATGAGGCCATGGCCCAGCAGCTGTGGCAGTCCGTGCAGCGGCTCGCCCCGCTACGGCCCAGTTTCGTGTCGGTGACCTACGGCGCCGACGGCTCGACCCGCACCCGCACTCATGAATTTGTGCAACGGGTGCTGCACGAAACGGATCTGCGCGTCGCGCCGCACCTGACCTGCGTGGGCGCCTCCCGCCAGGAAGTCCTGGATATCGCGAAAGGGTACTGGGAACTGGGCGTGCGCCACTTGGTCGCGTTGCGCGGCGACGCGCCCGCGGCCAATCTCACCGCCGAAGGTCGCTACCGGCCGCACCCCGAGGGATTTGCCTATGCCTCGGATTTGGTCAAGGGCTTAAGCGAGGTCGGCAAATTTGAAATGTCCGTCGCGGCGTACCCTGAAGGACACCCCGAATCCGGCGGCCTTACGGCGGAACTGGAGAATCTCAAGCGCAAGGTCGACGCCGGCGCCGACCGCGCCATTACGCAGTTCTTCTTTGAGACGGATTGTTTCCTGCGTTATCGCGATCGCTGCGCGGCGGCGGGCATTCGCGCCAACATAGTCCCGGGCATCCTGCCCATTACACGCTTTCCGCAGTTGCTGCGCTTTGCCGCGCGTTGCGGCGCCAGCGTGCCGGATTGGCTGCGCAGCCGCTTCGATGGCTTGGACGATGATCCGGATACGCGGCGCATGATCGCCGCGAATGTGGCCATCGAACAAGTGCAGCGTTTGCGCCAGCACGGCGTCGAGGAGTTTCATTTCTATACCTTGAACCGTGCCGAATTGGCGTATGCGATCTGCCACGCGTTGGGGATCCGGCCGCAGGTCAGTGAAGTACGGGTGGCCTGATGCCGACGCCGCCCAGAGCTCAAGCCTTTGCCGCGCTGCTCGAGCAGCGCATTGTGATATTCGACGGCGCGATGGGCACCATGATCCAGCGCCATCGCTTCAGCGAAGCGCAATTTCGCGGCGAGCGCTTCAAAGAGTGGCGCAGCGACCTGCGCGGCAACAATGATTTATTGAGCCTCACGCAGCCTGCGGTCATTGCCGAGATTCATCGTGCCTATCTCGATGCCGGCGCGGATGTCATTTCCACCAACACCTTCAATTCCACGGCGGTGTCGCAGGCCGACTACGGCATGCAGTCGCTGGTTGGGGAGCTGAACCTCGAAGCGGCGCGCCTGGCCCGCCGGGTTGCCGATGAAGTCGGCGCGGCAAGCGGTGTGCAGCGCTTCGTTGCCGGAGCGCTGGGCCCCACCAACCGTACGGCTTCGCTGTCGCCGGATGTGAACGATCCCGGTTTCCGCAACATCAGCTTCGATGAACTGGTGGCCTCGTACTCGGATGTCACTCGTGCGCTCATGGCGGGCGGCGTCGACATGATTCTGGTCGAAACCATTTTCGACACATTGAATGCCAAGGCTGCGCTGTTTGCGGTGCGCCAGGTCTTCGATGAGGCGGGAACGGAGCTGCCGATCATCGTGTCGGGCACCATTACCGACAACTCGGGGCGCACTTTGTCGGGCCAGACCACCGAAGCGTTTTGGAATTCGATCCGCCATGCCAAGCCGTTGGTGGTGGGATTGAATTGTGCGCTCGGCGGCAAGCAGCTTCGGCCCTACGTCGAAGAGCTGGCGCGCATCGCGGATACCTATGTGTGCGCGTATCCCAACGCTGGGCTGCCCAATGCTTTCGGCGAGTACGATGAAACGGCGCAAGAAACAGCTGAAATCCTGCGGGACTTTGCCGCCAGCGGATTCCTGAACATGGCGGGCGGCTGCTGCGGCACCACCCCGGAGCACATTCACGCCATTGTGAGCGCGCTCGCCGGCGTTGCGCCGCGCGTCATTCCGCGCATCGAGTCGGCGTGCCGCTTGAGCGGCTTGGAGCCCCTAACCATCGATGCCAACAGCTTGTTCGTCAATGTCGGCGAGCGCACCAACGTCACCGGGTCGGCGAAGTTTCGCAAGCTCATCGAGGCCGGCGATTACGCGGCGGCCGTGGATGTGGCGCGCCAACAGGTGGCGAACGGCGCGCAGATCATCGATGTGAACATGGACGAGGGCATGCTCGATTCGCAGGCGGCGATGGTGAAGTTCTTGAGCTTGATCGCCGGCGAGCCGGATATCTCGCGGGTCCCCATCATGATCGACTCATCGAAATGGTCGGTGATCGAGGCGGGTTTGAAGTGCGTGCAGGGCAAGGGCATCGTCAATTCCATCAGCTTGAAAGAGGGCGAGGAAGCCTTCCTCACGCATGCGCGCTTGTGCCGGCGCTACGGAGCCGCTGTGGTGGTGATGGCCTTCGACGAAAAAGGCCAGGCCGACACCATCGAGCGCAAGGTGAGCATCTGCGAACGCGCCTACCGCATCCTGACGGAGCGCATCCAGTTCCCGCCCGAAGACATCATCTTTGATCCCAACATTTTCGCCGTGGCCACCGGCATCGAAGAACATAACCGCTACAGCCTGGACTTCATCGAGGCGATCGCTGCCATCAAGCAGCGCATGCCCGGGGTGCATACCAGCGGCGGCGTCAGCAATGTGTCGTTTTCGTTCCGCGGCAACGAGCGCGTGCGCGAGGCGATGCACTCGGTCTTTCTGTATCATGCCATCCGCGCCGGGCTCACCATGGGCATCGTCAACGCCGGGCAGCTGGCGATTTACGAGGACATCGAGCCAGAGCTGCGCGAGCGCGTGGAAGACGTGATTCTGGCGCGCCGCGATGATGCCACGGAACGGCTGTTGGAAATCGCCGAGCGATACAAGGGCGGCGGGTCGCAAAAGCGCGGCGATGATCTGGAATGGCGCAAGCTGCCCGTCGAGGCGCGCCTGCAGCACGCGCTGATCAAGGGGCTGGACGAGTTCGTCTTCGAAGATACGGAAGAAGCGCGACTGCAGGCCAAGCGGCCGCTCGATGTAATCGAGGGGCCCTTGATGGACGGCATGAACGTGGTTGGCGATCTATTCGGCGCCGGCAAGATGTTTCTGCCGCAGGTGGTCAAATCGGCGCGCGTCATGAAAAAAGCCGTGTCCGTCCTGATTCCCTATATCGAGAAGGAGAAATCCGGCGCGAGCCGCTCCAATGGCAAGGTGGTGATCGCCACCGTCAAGGGCGATGTGCATGACATCGGCAAGAACATCGTCGGCGTGGTCCTGCAATGTAACAACTTCGAGGTCATCGACTTGGGGGTCATGGTTTCCTGCGAGAAGATTCTCGAGGCCGCCACGCGCGAGGGCGCGAACCTGATCGGCCTGTCTGGGCTCATCACGCCGTCGCTCGATGAAATGGTGCACGTCGCCAAGGAGATGCAGCGCCTGGGGTATGAGCAGCCGCTGCTGATCGGCGGCGCGACCACGTCGCCGGCCCACACGGCGGTCAAAATCGATCCGCACTACAAGGGCGCCGTGATCTATGTGAAGGATGCGTCGCGCTCGGTCGGGGTTTGCCAGCAGCTCGTCACCAAAGGCACCCGCGATGCTTATGTGGTCACCATCAAGGCGGAGCATGAGCGCCGGCGCGAACAGCATCGCAACAAGAGCGTCAAGGCACCGCAGCTGTCTCTCGCCCAAGCCCGCGCCAAGAAATTCAAGATCGACTGGGCGGCCTATGCGCCGCCGGTACCGACCTTCTTGGGCGTCAGAGCCTTCGACGACTACTCGTTGCAGGAGTTGGTGCCCTACATCGATTGGATGCCCTTCTTCAACGCCTGGGAGTTTGCAGGCAAGTTCCCCGACATTCTGCAGGATGAAATCGTAGGCGAGGCGGCGCGCAATCTCCATTCCGATGCAACCCGCATGCTGAATCGATTGATCGAGGAGAAGTGGCTCGAGGCTCGCGCGGTGGTCGGATTCTTCCCCGCCAACAGCGTCGGCGACGATGACATCAATGTTTTCGCCGATGACGCCCGGCACAGCGTCGAGCTGCGTCTGCATAATCTGCGCCAGCAAAAGTCCAAGCCGCAAGATCAGGCTCAGCTGTGTTTGAGCGATTTCATTGCGCCAGTGCATACGGGGCGTGCGGATTATGTCGGTGCGTTCGCCGTCACGGCGGGGATCGGCATCGACGCGCACGTGGCGCGATTCGAGGCGCAGCACGACGATTACAGCAGCATCATGCTCAAGGCACTGGCGGATCGCTTGGCAGAAGCGCTGGCGGAACGGCTGCACGAGCGGGTGCGGCGCGAGTTTTGGGCCTACGCCCCGCAGGAACACCTCGACAACTCCGGGCTGATTCGCGAGGAATACCGAGGCATCCGGCCTGCGCCCGGATACCCGGCCTGCCCCGACCACACCGAGAAGGCGCTGCTCTGGCGGCTGCTCGATGCTGACCGCACCGCCGGCATCAGTCTTACAGAGTCCTACGCCATGTTTCCCACGGCAGCGGTGAGCGGGTTTTATTTTTCGCACCCGAAAGCGCATTATTTCGGCGTGGGCAAGATCGACCGAGACCAGGTCATCAGCTATGCGCAGCGGAAAGGACTCACGGTGAATGAAGCAGAACGTTGGTTGGCGCCGATCCTAGGCTACGAACCCGAGGCCGGGGATACGGCTGATGCCGCCTAGCTCGGGGCGGCGCGCATTCGTCACGGGCGGGACCGGCTTCGTCGGTCTCAACATGGTCAAGGAACTGATGATTCGCGGCTGGGACGTGACCGCCCTGCATCGCCTCAATTCGGAATTGAAGTTGCTGAAGCGATTTCAACCCAGACTCGCCGCCGGGGACTTGAGCGATCCGAATTCCCTGCTGTCCGCGATCCCGGCAGGCACCGACACGATTTTTCACGTCGCCGGCAACACCAATATGTGGCGCGGCGGTAACGCCCAACAAACCAAAGACAATGTCGATGGCACGCGCAACGTCGTGGACGCGGCGTTGGCGAAGGGCGTGCGGCGGCTGGTGGTGACTTCGTCGATTTCGGCGTACGGCATGGTTTCGGGCGAGATCAGCGAAGAGACGCCCAGTCGCGCTGCAAATTCACGCATCAATTACCAAAAAACCAAGTGGCAGGCTCAGGAGATTGCGCTTGCGGCTGCCGCCAAGGGTCTCGAAGTTGTGATCATGCAGCCCGGCGCCATCATGGGTCCCTACGATATCGGCACCTGGTCCCGGCTATTCCTCATGGTTCGAGACGATAAGTTGCCAGGTGTGCCGGCCTCGATGCTGACATTCGCGCACGTGCGGGAAGTGGTCGCCGCGCACATCGCTGCTGCCGACAAAGGCCAGAACCGCGGCTCGTATCTGCTCGGCGGAGAAAATAAATCCATGCTGGAGCTGGTGCGCGAGATCGCGCCGTTGGTTGGAAAGCCCGTGCCGGCCAAGGTCATGTCGACAGGCATGTTGCGCATAGTCGCCGCTCTTGGCGATTTAGCGAGCCGCTTTAGCGGTAAGCAACCGCCCATCACGCCGGAAATGGCCGCGACCATTTCCAAGAGTGTCAGCACGAGTTCCGCCAAGGCACAGCGCGAGCTCGGCTATCGCGTGCTGCCGCTCAAGCAAATGGTGAAGGACTGCTACGACTGGATGGCGGCGGAGGGTCGCATCTAGAGCTGCAATAGAGGCGGGAGTGCTCGTGCACTCCCGCCAGCTGCCGCCCCGTTGGAGGGGCAGGGAATCGTTCTTACCAGCCGGCCGCCTGACCATCTTTGCGATGATCAGTGCCGGCCCGATAAAAGCCATCGATGGGACGCTTATCGTTGTTGGGCTTGGGCGCCTTTTCTTGCAAATCGGGCGTGAACAAGATGGCCTGATATCCGCCCACGGGTGATCCGTTTATGGATTGCACGGTATGCCCCATGGACTGCAGCTGAGTGCCCATCACGTTATAGAGCTGCGACTCGAGTTCGAGCACGTTCGGCACCTGATTGTGATAGAACCGCGCCATATCCGTCGAGGCTTGGAGGTTCGCGCCCAAGTCGATCATGTTGACCAACATCTGCGCATGGCCCTGCGCCTGCATGTCGCCGCCCATGAGCAGCACCGTCATCAACTGACCGGCGTCCGAATTGCCCTGCATCACGAAGCCGGCGGCCAGCGTGTTGTAAGGACGCTTCTGCGGCATGATGACGTTGGGGCTGTTCGGCTTCAGCGTGAACAGGCCGCCGCGGTTGTGCAGAATGAATCCATATCCCGGCACGGTGATGCCGGAACCGAAACCGCCATAGTTGCTGTTGACCCACGCCACCATGTTGCCCCAGCGGTCCGCGGTGGACAGCACGATGGTATCGCCGATGCCGGTGGCGTTGCCGGGCTGCGTCTTGGAAGCCTGACTGGGATTTATTTTCGAACACAGGCTCTGCGCATACGCCGGCGTGAGCAGCTTAGTCTTCACCGTCTGCAGGAGATTCGGATTGAAGTCCGGATCCCCGTTGTAGTTGTAAAGATCAGCATAGGCGAGCTTCTTCGCTTCCACCAGCATGTGCCAGTAGCGCGCATCGGTGGGCCCGAGCGAGGCCAGCGTCTGGCCGGGATACACCTTACCGATGCAGGCCTGCAGGATGTTGAGCATTTCGTTGGCTGCGAACCCTTGAGAGGGCGGCGGCAGCTCGTTCAGCTCGAAGCCATGATAGCTGCTCGTCACGGGGTCTACCCATTCGCCTTTGTAGTTGGCGAGGTCGGCCAAGGTCATGGTGCCGCCCAGCGACTTCGACTTGGCGACGATGGCACGCGCAATCTCGCCCGTGTAGAACACATCGCGGCCGTGTTCCTGCAGCAACTTGAACGACTTGGCGAGTTCGAGGTTGCGGAAGATCTGCCCCGCGGCCGGCGGTGCACCATCGACGTACCAAGTGGCAATCGAATCGGGATCCTGGACCGTGCAGCACTTCGCCACTGAATTCGCCGGAGAATTCTCGGCTTTCGGCAAGCTCCAATCATGCGCAATGCGTTCCGAGACGGCGAAGCCGTTGGTCGCGTAGTCGATCGCCGGCTGCAGCACCTGCTTGAAGCCCATGGTGCCGTATTTATCCAGGACTTCCTGCCATCCCCAGGTCGCGCCCGGCACCGTCACGGTGAGAATGCCCGCTCCCGGCATACCCGAGCCCGGTCCCCAATTGGTGGGATCCCAGGCATAGCCATTGGCGTTCATGAAAGCCAGCGTCTCACCGCTGGGCGCCTTGCCGCTGGCATTGAGCACATGAATCTTATGCTCCTTCGCGATGTAGATGATCGCGAACATATCCCCGCCCATGCCGACGTTCATCGGTTCCATGAGGTTCAACGTTGAGGCAGTTGCCACCGCGGCATCGATGGCATTGCCGCCCTGTTTCAAAATCTCGAGTCCCGCCTGTGCGGCGAGCGGTTGACTCGTCGTCACGATGCCGTTGCGCGCCATGACTTCGGATCGGCCCTGCGCGAGCCAGCCTTCGGCTCGATCTCCGCGCACAACGCCCGGATTGCATGCGGGCGGATTGTCGGCGCCCGCATTGCAAGTAGAGGCGGAAAGATTTTGCGCCATGCTGACGGAGGAGGCGACGAGCGCCAGCGCCGCGACACTCAAACTTATCCAGTGCGCACGCGCGCATCCCGGCTTTCGATCGGTTGTGTTATTCACTGCAACTCCTTCGGACGTTAGATATACATTTTGTTTGTAGTGGAAATGCTCAATGCTCAGCCTGATACTTAATATATTAGTGAGCAGGAACGAGCTATGCTTTATCCAACGTGCACAGGATTTTTCTGCGCGCGCACGTTCACACTTCTTAACGATCGTTCAGTGAGCGTTGGCAAGCGCAATTTGATTCATGCGGGCTTAGGGGAGAAGCGGGCCATGTTGAGCGATAGAACCTTCGGTTCGATGTCCGACCGGCCCGGGATGGCCACTGAATACCGAAGGTTCTCGTGCCGAAGTTTCGGCAGCATGACCGTGAATTTGCGCCGTCAGGCCTCTTTCAGCATCAGTGCGACTGCGTATCGAGACAGCGGTTACATGCTGTCGCGGGTCATCACGGTCGGCGGCCGTACGCAATTGATCCGCACCGCCGCTGACGTTGCAGCGGACGGGCGCGAAGATTACGGTGTAACGATTCCGCGTATCGGTTCGCATGAATTGCTCAATCGCGGCCAACAGATCGAGTGCAAGCCCGGCACGGCCGCGCTGGTCGCCTGCTTTGCGCCTTTCACGCATACGAAGCCCGATGATTCGTATGACTCGGTCTACTTGAACATGCCGCGTGATTTCGTCGAGCAGCGATTGATCGGCGCGACACGTACGTTCCCGCGGGTTCACGCCGTCGGGCACGGATTGTGGCTGCTTGCCCGCGACACGCTGTTCACCTTGCATCGAGAAGCGGTCGGACTCGAGAAGGAGCAATTCAGCGCAGCGGTGCGTATCGCGGCGGAGCTGGTGCTTCTGGCGCTGGGAGGCGAAGCCGATGCGCATTCCAGCTTGTCGTCGATTCGCTCCGGCGCGCTCGCCCGCGCCAAGCACATCATTGCCAGGGGTCTGACGGACCCCGACTTGACCCTCGTTGCCGTCGCCGCCGAATCCGGCATTTCATTGCGCTACCTGCATAGTCTGTTTCGCAATGAACCGTGGTCCGCGCAGCAATATTTGAAATTGCAGCGGCTCGCGCGGGCGCGGCAGCTGTTGAACTTGGCCGATGCACGCAGCACCACCGTCACCGATGTCGCAACCGCATGCGGCTATTCCAATTTGTCGCAGTTCAGCACGGCATTCCGCCACGAATTCGGCATCTCGCCCAAAGACGCGTTGCATCACCGCGAAGATAGCGGTCAGGCCGGCGTTCGATATCGCCACGAGCAAGCTCTAGAATAGCGGCGTGAACGCTGCCGCGAGGTGCGACATCGAATGACATCTCTGCCCGCTGATCTCAAGAAGCGCCGCAATGCCGAGCGCGCAACGCTGATCGCGCGTCGTCTCGCAGCCCCCGCCGCCGACCACGCGCGCTGGAGTGCGCTGATCGAGGCGTCGCTGCGCGGCGGCTTCAGTGCGCTCAATGGAATGATTGTGGGCTTCTGGTGGCCCTTCCAGGGTGAGTTCGATGCGCGGCCATTCGTTACCGACCTGCGGGGGCGCGGCGTTCGCGCGGTGCTGCCTGCGGTGGTGGCCAAGGGCCAACCGCTCGAGTTCCGCGAGTGGTGGCCGGGAGTCGCCATGGCCAGCGGCGTGTACGACCTGCCCGTTCCCGACGGCACGTCCTTACTCACTCCCGACGTCCTGCTGATCCCGGCGCTCGGCGTCGGCTCGCAGGGCGACAGGCTCGGCTACGGCGGCGGGTATTTCGATCGCACGCTGGCCGCGCTTCACCCGAAACCGCTTGCAGTGGGAGTTGCTTTCGAGCTGTCGCGAATCGCGACCATCGTGCCGCAACCGCACGACGTGCTCATGGACTTCATCGTCACCGAGGCCGGGATTGAGGCCGCGGTGCCCGGCGGCCTCATAAAACTCAGCGCCGAAGACTGCCGGGCGCGGCTTGCCGCGCTCGCCGCGGAGCGTGGGCTGCCGCGCCGGGAGTCGAGTTCAAGTGGGGCGAGGGATCCAAAACCGGCTGCGCCGGCCAATTAGATACAATATGTTTGCCCGCCCAAGCGGGAACAACGACAGGTGGAAAGTGCGTTCAGATATCGAAATTGCGCAGGCGGCAACTCTCAAACCAATCAGCGAGATCGCGGCCCGGCTCGGCATCCCCGAGGACGTGCTTGACCCGTACGGCCGTCACAAGGCGAAGATTTCGCTCGACTTCATCGACAGCTTGAAGGAGCGCAAGAACGGCAAGCTGATTCTCGTTTCGGCGATCAGCCCAACGCCGGCCGGCGAGGGCAAGACGACGACCACGGTGGGCCTCGGCGATGCGCTGAATCGCATCGGCAAGAAGGCGGTGATCTGCCTGCGCGAGCCGAGCTTAGGACCTGTATTCGGCATGAAGGGCGGAGCCGCCGGCGGCGGCATGGCCCAGGTAGTGCCGATGGAAGACATCAACCTCCACTTCACGGGCGACTTCAATGCCATTGCGCTCGCCAACAACCTGCTGGCCGCGCTTCTCGACAACCACATCCACCACGGCAACGAGCTTGGCATTGACGTGCGGCGCATCACCTGGAAGCGCGTGATGGACATGAACGACCGCGCGTTGCGCGACATCACGGTCGCGCTCGGCGGTCCGGGTAACGGCTACCCGCGGCAGGACGGCTTCGACATCGTGGTGGCCTCCGAGGTCATGGCCATTTTCTGCCTCGCCACCGGTCTGCAGGACCTCAAGAACCGGCTCGGCAACATCGTCGTCGGCTACACGCGCGATCAAAAGCCGGTACGAGCGCGCGATCTGAAGGCCGCGGGAGCGATGACGGTTCTCTTGCGGGAGGCGCTGAAGCCGAATCTGGTGCAGACGCTCGAGAATAACCCGGCTTTGATCCACGGCGGCCCGTTCGCGAACATCGCGCACGGCTGCAACTCGGTGCTGGCGACGCAGGCGGCGCTCAAGATGGCCGACTACGTCGTGACCGAGGCCGGATTCGGCGCTGACTTAGGCGCTGAGAAGTTCATCGACATCAAATGCCGCAAGGCGGGACTGAAACCGGCGGCGTTGGTTCTGGTCGCGACCATCCGCGCGCTCAAGTACCACGGCGGCTGCGATCTCAAGGAGGTCAACAAGGAGAACCTGGCGGCACTCGAGAAGGGCATCGCCAATCTGGAGCGGCACGTGAACAATGTGCATGAGCACTACGGCCTCCCCTGCGTCGTGGCCGTCAATCATTTCACCTTCGACACCGAGGCCGAGTTCAAGCTGCTGCAGTCCAAGCTTTCGCACCTGCAGGTGCCGGTGATCTCCGCCCGGCACTGGGCCGAGGGCGGCGCCGGAGCCGAGCCGGTTGCGCGGGCGGTGGTCGAACTCGCCGAGCGGCGGCAAGCGGAGTTTCGTTTTGTCTACGACGATGCACTTCCGCTGTGGGAGAAGATGAAGGCGATCGCGACCAAGATCTACGGCGCCGCCGAGATCACCGCCGACAGCAAGGTGCGCAAAGAGATCAAGCAGCTGCAGGAAGGCGGTTACGGACACTACCCGGTGTGCGTCGCCAAGACCCAGTACTCGTTCTCGACCGACGCACAGCTGCGGGGCGCCCCGTCCGGCCACGCCGTCAACATCCGCGAGGTTCGGCTCGCGGCCGGCGCCGAGTTTATCGTCATGGTGTGCGGCGACATCATGACCATGCCCGGCCTGCCGAAAGTGCCCTCGTCGGATCACATCGATATCGACGAGAAAGGCCGCATCGTCGGGCTGTTCTAGTTTGATTGGCCATCACGACCCCGAAACGAGTACGCTTCGCGCCTTGGGTATTCAACCAAAGCTCGCGCCGTAAACCCGCATCAGATTGCCACCGAGCGCTTTTTCAACTTGTCCGGTGGTCCACCCGGCCTTTGACAAGCCGTCCGCAAGGTGACGGTAGCGCATGATGTCGTCCCAGTCGGCGACGATGTTGAAGATGTCCGGTCCCTCGCCTGGCGCCGCGATTCCTTGAGCGGCCCGGTCGTCGTAGAACTTCTTCTGGGCGGCGCGCGACTTGTCGTCGATGACGGTCTTGCTGAGCCTGCCGTCCGTACCGATGCTGACATGATCTTCGCCGCAAAGATTCTTCACATGGTCCATGTGCCGTATCAGGTCGGCGCTGCTTGGCCGGCTGTTCGCCACGAGAAACGGCATCCAATAAATGCCGACCACGCCGCCCTTGTCCGCGCAGGCCTTCATCTCGGCGTCCCCAACGTTGCGGGGATTGTCGTGCAGCGCACGGCATCCGGTGTGGCTGATTATGGGCGGGCGGGTGGTTGCGGCGATGCCTTCGGCAATCGTGCGTTGTCCGCCGTGGCTGAAATCCACCAGCATCTTTTCCTTCTCGATCCGAGCGATGGTCGCGTGACCCAGCTTGGAGAGCCCGGCATTGCCGGGCTCGAGCGAACCGTCGCCGCAGAGGTTGCGCAGATTGTAGGTGAGTTGAACGCTGCGGACCCCCAACCCCTTCAGCAGGGCGAGCCGATCGAGATCGGCGCCCACGAGGCTGGTGTCCTGCGTGCCGTAAAGGACGGCCGACTTGCCCTCGCGCTTGGCGCGCCGGATATCGGCGGTCGTGTTCACCTTGATTAAGACCTCAGGATTGTCGGTGATCGACTGGTCGGCTGCAGCGATGTTGGCAATTGTCTTTTCCCAGACGTCAGCTCCGTTGCCGACCGTGTTTACCGTGAGATGCGACATGGTGAGACCCGAGGTCTTGAGGTCTGCGACCGCGCGGGGATCGAGCACTGTCGCCTCCTGCGGGCTGTAGGGATCGTCGAGGCCTCCCAGGCCGTCGATCACGATGGCGCGCCGAAAATCCTGGTCGCTGAAGCCGGTTGTCGCCGCGCCGGCTCTTCTTGCTGTGGCATAGGCAGCCAGCGCTGCACCTCCGATCAAAAGCTCACGGCGCGTTGCCATCGTGGCACCCCTGTTGGTTTTATTGAGTCCCGCAATAGACCATTTGCCGGATAAGCCGTCAAACATCGCCGCGACTAGGGTTTGGCGGCGGACAAGATGTGATCCGCGAGACCTGCATAGTTGCCGTCAAAATGATGGCCGCCTTTGACCTTCACGATATTGAATTTCTTGGGATCCAATTTCGGACATAGCGAGTCGTGCTCATCTTCTCCGTAGATGCACAACACGGGCATGCCGCTGATCCTATTTACCTCAGGCAGCGTCTCGGGGCCTGAGTTGTCATCTGCAATCCAGCTGCTGACATGAAATTCAAACAAGGCGTGCTCGGACATCCCCAAGATCGCCATCAGGGACACGACGGCCTTGGTCGGCGCCGGCAGACGATTCACGGCAAAGGGCATCACATCGGCGCCCTGCGAGTAGCCGATGAGCAGCACACGTTTCTTGCCGAAGTGGGCCAGGTAATACCGAATCAGACGATCCGTGTCGGCGGCGACTCCCTGCGGCGTGCGTGCGGTCCAGTAGTACCGCAAGGAATCCAAGCCCACGACTGCGATACCCTTCGCGGTCAAGGCAGCCGCAATGTCTTGATCGATCCCGGCCCAGCCGCCGTCGCCCGACATCATGATGGCGAAGGCATCGGATGGCGCTGTGTCCGGCTTTGCCGGGATCTCGACGACGGGTAGATCGCCCAACTCCGCGGGCGGCGCGATGCTGCGATTCGAATTCGCCGCAGCGAGCTTGGCGAACGCCGCGCCGATGGATTGATCGCCCACCTGCGGCAGCGTCGCGATAGCCGCGCCATGCACCCGGGAAACAAAGTCGCGGCCGGCCGCGGCGGGGCAGGCCGGATCTTGAGAACCTTGCAGCGTCACCCAGGGGTTGCTCAAGGTTTTGAGCGGCTGCAGGTCTTGCCCTGAGCCTCGGCCGGCGTGCGTCATCTCGAGTCCGGATCCCTTGCAAAGCGGCTTGTCCATATTCAAGTGCGGGCAGAAACCAATGCTCAGTGCGCCGCCGAAGGTGTCCTTGGGCGCCTGCGCCAGTACCGCATAGGCCATGCTGCCCCCAGAGGCGACCCCGATCAGCAGCGGCGCCATGTAGCTCGAGTTGTGGAAGTAGGCCTGCACGAAGTGGCTCAAATTCTCGAGGTCGCCGTCGGGAAATACGCAGTCGCCGCCGTCCGCCTCGAGCACCGCTTTGAATTTCCTATAGTCGATGCCCACCACCATGGCGCCCTGTTCCGCGAGTCGCGCAGCGAGCGCGTCGGCGCGATGGTTCCAGCCCTCGTCGCCGGACAGCAATAACACGAAGCTCGCGGCTCGAACCGGGGCGTAGACCACGAGATCCTTGAAACGGCCATGGCTCAGGTGCACGGGATCCGCTGCTGCCATCTCGCCGAACAGCGCTAATGCCGTCACAAACAGGAAAGATTTCATCGGTTGGTCACACTTGCCGCTCAAAATGAATGCGAATGACTACGATTGACCTCGTGTACGTCAATGCGGGAGGCGGGCATCGCTCGGCGGCCGTGGCCCTCGAAATGGCGATTCGCGAGCAATGCCGAGACTGGCAGGTCAGGCTGGTCAATTTGTTCGAAGTCCTCGATCCGCAAGACGTTTTTCGCAGAACCACCGGCGTCAAACCGGAAGATTACTATAACGTGCGTCTGGCGCGCGGCTGGACCTTGGGCTTGGCGCAGGAACTGCGCATTCTGCAGATGCTGATTCGCCTGAGCCATAAATCCCTGGTCGCGCAACTGTGCCGCCATTGGCAGGCAGCCAAGCCCGATCTGGTGGTGTCCCTGGTGCCGAACTTCAATCGCGCCATGTACCAGGCGTTGGGCATAGCGTGCCCGCTGACCCCGTACGCGACCGTCCTCACGGACCTGGCCGACTTCCCTCCGCACTTTTGGATCGAGCCCAACCAAGCGCAGCACTTCATCTGCGGGACGCCGCGCGCAGCCGCGCAGGCGAATAACGTAGCGAGCGCGGACGCAACGGTTCATGAAACCTCGGGGATGATCATCAGCCCGAATTTCTACCGCGACTTGAAGCTGGAGCGACGCGCCGAAATGCGCAAGTTGCAGCTCGACCCGGATCGTCCCACCGGGATGGTGATGTTCGGCGGACATGGATCGCGGGTGATGCGCGCCATCTCCAAGCGGCTCGATGACGTGCAGCTCATTTTGGCGTGCGGTCACAACGTAGTCCTCGCCGAGCGCCTGCGCGCCATGCGCGCCTCGGCGCCGCGCGTGGTGGTGGGCTTCACGTCGCAAATCAGCTACTACATGCAGCTTTGTGATTTCTTCATCGGCAAGCCCGGCCCCGGCAGCATCAGCGAAGCCATTCAGCAGGGATTGCCCGTCATCGTGGTGCGCAACGCCTGGACCATGCCGCAGGAGCGCTACAACACCGATTGGGTGGAGGAAAATGCTGCGGGCGTGGTTCTGGATTCCTTCAAGAGCATTCGCACCGGTGTTGCGCAGGTCGAACAGCATATCGAGTTGTATCGCGCCAGCGTACGGCGCATAAAGAATCGCGCCGTGTTTGAGATTCCGGAAATTCTGGAGCGAATACTAGCGGCGCCGGCTCGGGATGGCGTCGATCTCTCCCAGCGTCTCAGGTCCCCCGAGAGCTTGCATTTGTCCTAGGATCCAATCGCGCCGCTGCTGGACGTAGGCGGATGGCGCAGCGGCCAAGAGCCGCTGTGGATTGGGCAACACCGCCGCCAACACGGCTGAGTCGCTGCGGGTCAGCTCTGCGGCGGATTTGTGGAAAAAGCGCTCCGCGGCGACCTGGGCGCCGTAGGTGCCATAGCCGAACTCGGCGATGTTCAAGTAAATCTCCAGGATGCGCCGCTTAGGCAAGCACGCCTCGATCAGCACCGTAAAATACGCCTCCAGCCCTTTACGAAAATAGCTGCGGCCCGACCACAAGAACATATTCTTCGCTACCTGCTGACTGATCGTGCTCGCGCCATGGATGCGGTGACTGTGCTGGTTCATCTCGTAGGCCTTCTCGATGGCCTCGACGTCAAATCCCCAGTGCTCGGGAAATTTCTGATCTTCCGATGCGACGACGGCAAGCGGCAGGCTCGGCGAAATCTTGTTCAGGTCCGCCCAGCGATGGCGGGACACGTAGCTCTTGTCGTGCTTCGACCACGCCGCCATTTGAGTCTCAGCCATGTAGGCGCTGAACGGCGGGTTGACCCAGCGCAGCAGCGCCACCGTGCCGGCGCTCAGCACGACGCACAGTACAACCAACCCGAAAAGCGACCAGGCAAGCCGTCGTAGGAATGATTTCTTTTGCGCCACGCTCGTTAGGGCTTGACGCGACGCACGCTCTTCATGGTGACCGCCTCCACGGGTACATCGTCGAACCCGCGCTTGCGGCCGGTCTCCACCGCCGCGATTTTGTCGACGACATCCATGCCCTCGGTCACCTTGGCGAAAACCGCATAGCCGAAGTTACCGCGCGAGTGGTCGAGAAAATCATTGTCCTTCAGATTGACGAAGAACTGCGAGGTGGCGCTGTTGATGTCGTTGGTGCGCGCCATCGACAAGGTTCCGCGCTTGTTCTTCAAGCCATTGTCGGCCTCGTTTTTGACCGGCGCCTTGGTCTTCTTTTGCGTCATGTCTTCCGTGAATCCGCCGCCTTGGATGACAAATCCCGGAACGATGCGGTGAAAGATGGTGCCGTCGAAGAAGCCCTCGTCGATGTAGCGGGTGAAATTGGCGACCGATTCCGGCGCCTCTTTCTCGAACAGCTCAATGGTGAAGTCGCCCAGGGTGGTTTCGAAGCGGATCATGGAGGTTCCTAGTGTTGTGTATGAACGCCCAGCGTAACGCGGGGTCTGCCTGAAAAGTCGGGAAACGTGCGAATCGAGGTAAAGCCGTGCCGCATCAGCAGCTGCGCGACGTCCTGCGCCTGCGTCAATCCATGCTCCAGCGCCAGCCAGCCCTGCGGGTGAAGGTGTTCCGGCGCCTGCGCAATGATGGCGGCGAGCGCCTCCAATCCGGTGGGTCCGGGGCTCAACGCCATGAGAGGTTCCGCGGACAACGATTCAAGCGCGGGATCGGTGGCCGAAACGTATGGCGGGTTGGCGGCGATCAAATGAAAGCGCTCACCGGGTACGGCGTCAAACCAGCTGCCCAAGCGCCATTGAATGGAAAGCTGCAACGTTTTCGCATTGTGCCGGGCGACGTCGAGCGCGGCCGGCGACAGATCCACGGCGGTAATCATCCAACGCGGCCGCTCGTGAGCCAGCCCCAAAGCGATGGCGCCGCTGCCGGTGCCCAAGTCCAGCACCACGCACGCCTCGTCGCGGGGCAACAATGCCAGTGCCTGCTCGAGCAGGGTTTCGGTTTCCGGCCGCGGAATCAGGACCGCGGGCGACACGCGAAGCGGCAAGGACCAAAATTCGCGGCTGCCCGTCAGATAGGCCACCGGTGTGCCGCCGGCACGCTGCCGGATGAGTTCGGCGTAGGCGCGCTGATGGTCGGACTCCAGCGGTTCATCGGCTCGTGCGATCAGGGCGGAGCGGGGCAGCCCCAGGATGGTCGACAGCAGAATCTCCGCATCGAGGCGCGGCGATTCGCTGAGCGCATCGAGTCTTTGCGCGGCGCTCTTGACGGTTTCAGCAATCGTGGTGTGCGTACTCATTCGACTTGATTCGCGAGTTCCTCGGCTTGGTGCTCCTGATTGAGCGCGCGCACCAACTCGTCGAGGTTGCCGTTCATGACGTCATCGAGCTTGTACAGGGTGAGGTTGATGCGGTGGTCGGTCACGCGCCCTTGAGGAAAATTGTAGGTCCGTATGCGCTCGGATCGATCACCGGATCCGACTTGGAGCTTGCGCGACTGCGCCTGGGCGCTTTGCTGCTTCTCGCGCTCGGCGGACAGCAGCTTGGCTTTGAGCAGGGACATCGCGCGGGACCGGTTCTTGTGTTGGGAGCGTTCGTCCTGGCATTCCACGACGATGCCGCTCGGCAGATGCGTGATGCGAATGGCCGAGTCGGTCTTGTTGACGTGCTGACCGCCTGCGCCCGAGGATCGATAGGTATCGATGCGCAGCTCCGCCGGATTCAAGTCCACCGCCTCGACTTCTTCCAGTTCCGGCAGTATCGCCACGGTGCACGCCGAGGTGTGTATGCGGCCCTGCGCTTCGGTGGCGGGCACGCGCTGTACGCGGTGCGTGCCGGATTCAAATTTGAGCAGCGAATACGCGCCGCGGCCGATCACGCGGCTGATGATTTCCTTGTAGCCGCCATGTTCGCCGGGACTCTCGCTCAAGACCTCAACGCCCCAACCCTTTGACTCGGCATAGCGGGCATACATTCGAAACAAATCGCCGGCAAAGATGGCCGCTTCGTCGCCGCCGGTGCCGGCGCGAACTTCCAGGAAGATGTTGTTGTCGTCGTGCGGGTCTTTCGGCACCAGCAGGCGCTGCAGCTCGAGTTCCTCACCCAAGAGGCGCGGAGTCAGGTCCGACAGTTCCTCTTCTCCCATGGTGCGGGTGGCGGGGTCCTTGTCAGCCGCCAATTCCCGGGCGGTTGCCGCGTCGCCCTCGAGCGACAGGAAACGGCGGTAGCGGCCCACCAAATCCTCGAGCCGCGAATACTCCATGGAGAGTTCGCGAAACTGGTTCTGCTTGGAAATGACGCCGGCGTCGGACAAGAGACGGCTGATTTCCTCGAAGCGCTCGTCGAGTCTTTCCAGCTTGCGCCGGATGGAATCTTTCATGGCGGCGGATTATAGCGGCCTTGGGGGCTATTGCCGGTCGCGTTCTTCGGTCAAAAGGCGGGTAACGGTCTCCGCCAGCGCCAAATCAGCCAGTTCCGCGGCCTGGCGCAGCGCCTGAGTCGGGGCATGCAGCAGCCGGTTGGTGAGGGTGTTGGCGAGAAAGTCGATGACCTCGTCGTTGGATTTCCCCGCCGCCAGCATGCGCCGCGCCTGCTCCACGGTTTGCTGGCGGATCCCGTCGGCCTGCTGACGCAGTGCACGAATCGCCGGGCCCGCGTCCTGCGCGCGCGACTCGGTCAGAAATCGCGCCACCTCTTCATTTATGAGCAGTCGCGCGCCGCCGGCGGCCATTTCGCGCTGCTGCATATTCTCGTCCACCAGTTGCTGCAGGTCGTCGATGGAGAACAGATACACGTCCTCCAAGTCGGCGACTTCCGGCTCGATATCGCGCGGCACGGCCATATCCACCATGAATATGGGTCGACGGCGCCGCGCGCGAATAGCCGCCTCGACCGCCCGCTTGGTGATGACGGGAACGGGGCTCGCGGTGCAGCTGATGACGATGTCCGCGTTCGCCAGTTCCTTGTCCAGATCGCTCAACGGGGCTGCGTGGGCTTTAAGTTCAGCGGCGAGTGCTTCAGCCCTCGCCAGAGTGCGATTGGCAATGACCATGCGCTTGATGCCCGCGCTCATGAAATGCCGCGCGGTCAGCGCATTCATATCGCCGGCACCGACGAGCAGGGCATTGTGAGCGCTCAAGTCCTCGTACACGCGCCGCGCCAGACTGACCGTCGCGGAGGCCAGCGATACGGCATTGGCGCCGATGCGGGTTTCGGTGCGCACCCGCTTGGCGGCCGAAAAAGCGGCCTGGAACAACTTGTTGAGTATCGGCCCTGTGCTGCCGCTTTCCTGTGCGACGCGGTAGGCGTCCTTCAACTGGCCGAGAATCTGTACTTCGCCCAAGACCATGGAGTCGAGGCCCGATGCCACGCTAAAGGCATGTTCGACGGCTCGCGAATCCTGATGGACATAGAGACTGGCGGCCAGATCGAGATTGTTGCCGTGATGCCGCTCCAGCCATTTCGACAGTTCCGTGCCGCTCACCGGGCCCGTCCAATACACCTCGGTGCGATTGCAGGTGGACAGAATCACTGCTTCGGCGACCCCCAACTCCCCGCGCAGGGTCTGCAACGCAGCGACCAGCCGATCCTCGCCGAATGCCACCTTTTCGCGCAGCGCAACGGGCGCGGTCTTATGGTTGATGCCGAGGATATTGAATGCCATGGAAGCGCTTTTGGCCCGATTCTTAAGGGATTCTGGTGTAAAAACTACAGTGAGATCAAGGATGAATCCGCGGCATCGGGTAATTCATTTCGCTATAGTGAGGCCGTGTTCTCGTTTTCCATCATCAGCAGGGCTGGTTTAGGGCTCGGCGTGCTCGCCTTGAGCGCCTGCGCGGGTACTGATACCAAAGCAGACGTGCAGGCGCCGCAGTCATTTTATACCGTCACGGGCGAGTTAGCCCTTGCGCGTCAAGAACCACGCGTCGCCGCGCTCCAATATGCGAGCGCGGCGGCGCACGAGACCGATCCAGAGATTCTGAAGCGCGCGACCGAGGTGACCGCCGAGACGCTGCAACCCTCGCTCATGGCCGGCGTCGCGGCGCGCTGGCTCAATGTCGATCCGAAATCGCTGGATGCGCAACGCGCAGCCGCCAGGGCGGCCCTCGCGCTCGACAAGGTCGATGAGGCTGCAGCCCACTACCGAATCGTGCTGATGAATTCGCCCGCGGGGGTGGATGCGGAATTCGCCGATGTGGAAACTGACTTGGGCACCAATGAGAATGTGTTCGGCGCACACCAGCTCGCGGACCGCCTGGCTTCTTACTTTCCAACCTCGCCGTCGGCGCTGCGCATCCAGGGCGTCGCGGCCATGCGCGCCGATGATCCTGCCGCGGCCGTGCACAGCTTGAGCGGTGCCCTGGCGATCGAAGCGGCCGCCACGAGCGAGTCAGGCAAACCCACGCACAAGGAACTGGCGCAGACGCTGCTGCGCGCGCGGATCATGGCGGGCGATGTCGAGGAGCCCCTGCGCACGGCGAAGGTTCTGCTCGACGCCGACGCTTCGCCCACGAATCGCTTCAACTATGCCGCGTTGCTGATGACGGCACAGCGGCTGCCGGAAGCCACCGAGCAATTGGAGATTCTGGGGCGCGACGCCGAATCCACGCCGGTGGCGCTGCGCTTGTTGGGACTGATCGATTTTCAGCAAGGCCACTTCGATGCGGCATCGGCACGATTCAGGCAGCTGCTGACCGCCGGAAAGTTCGCCGACGATGCATTTTACTACCTGGCGATGATCGCCGACCGCAACGGCGATCCTGAGCGGGCATTGCGATTCTTTTCGCAGGTGCAGAACGGTGAGAATGTGGTGCCGGCGCTGCTGCGGGCAGCGACCCTGCTGTACAAGCATGGTGCGCCGAGCGCGGCGGACGAGCTACTCGACAAGCTGATGGAAGACGAACCGCAGCGCGGACCGGAGATTCTCACGGCGCGAGCGCGGATGTACGCGCAGTCCAGCGACCTGACCAAGGCATTCGCCGTGTTGGAAAAGGGCGCCATGGAATATCCGGACAGCGTGGAATTGCGCTATGCGACCGCATCCGTCTACGAAGAGCAGGGACAAGTTTCGGCGGCGCTGCGTGAATTGACCCTCGTGGTCAAGGCCCGGCCCAACGATCCGGCCGCCATGAATGCCTTGGGCTTTACGCTCGCCGATCATATGAAGAATCTGTCGCGGGCCCGCAAGCTCATCGAGCGAGCGCATGCTGCGGCGCCGAGGAATCCCGCGATTTTGGATAGTTTGGGCTGGGTTCATTTCCGTCAAGGAAGCGCGAGCGAGGCACTGCCTTTCTTGAGGGCCGCGTATGCGGACGACCGCGATGGCGACATTGCGGCGCACTTGGGCGAGGTCCTGTGGCAGGTCGGTCAGCAGGAAGAGGCGCAGCGGATCTGGTCCGAAGCCAGCGCCATCGAACCCGAGAATCAGCTACTCAAGTCGACGCGGCATCGCTTGACCAACTCAAACTGATTCACCATGCGGCGCGCGTTGACGATGGTTTGTTGCTGTGCGCTGGCTGCCTGCGTGAGCACACGTCCGGTGCCTCCGCCGGAAACGAAGTGGGCGCAGCGTCTCGGCGAATTGCAAAACGCTGCGGCCTGGCAACTCGATGGGCGTGCCGCGGTCGCCGTGGGTACCCAGGGCTGGCAGGCCACGCTCAATTGGCGCCAAGCCGACAACACCGCTGAAGTGCACTTGTCCGGTCCTTTCGGTATCGGTGCGCTCGTGCTCAAGCAAAGCGCGGAGGGCCTGTCGCTGAACGGCGCGCCGCCCAGCGATGCGGTGTTGGACCAGGTCCAGGGAAAGCTGGGATTCGATCTGCCGATCGAGAATCTGCACTACTGGTTGCTCGGTGTGCCGAATCCGGCCTCCACTTTCGATCTTTCGCGCAATGGCGAGGATCGCGCCGCAACTTTGAGCCAAGCGGGTTGGAGCGTTGTCTATGATCGCTACCAGCCGGTCGCTGGAGACGTGCTGCCCGGCCGGCTGGTGTTGAGCCGCGGGGACGTGAGGGTGCGCATCTTTATTGATCATTGGGACTGGTCCAAATGACTGGTGCGCAGTCGGTGTGGCGGGCGCCGGCGAAGCTCAATTTATTTTTGCACATCTTAGGCAGACGGCCCGATGGCTACCACGAGCTGCAAACCTGCTTCCAATTCGTGGACCTTTGCGATGAGATCACCATGGAGGTGCGCGCCGATGGGCAAATTCGGCGCGCCGTGGACATACCCGGGGTGCCGGCAGAGTCCGATCTTTGCGTCCGCGCGGCGCGAGCGCTCCGGGATGCCGCGGGCGTAAAGTTAGGCGCCGACATCCACTTGCTGAAACGCTTGCCCATCGGGGGCGGGTTAGGGGGAGGGAGTTCCGACGCAGCGACCTGTTTGGTCGCGCTCAACGTCCTTTGGGGAATCCATTGGCCGCCTGAAAAGCTGGCCGCCCTGGGCTTAAAGTTGGGGGCCGACGTACCGGTTTTTGTGCACGGCCGGGCTGCGTGGGCAGAAGGAGTGGGGGAACGCCTGACCCCGCTTTACCCGCCGCTGGCCCCTCCCGAGCCTAACTATTTGATTTTGAAGCCAAAAGTCTTTGTCAGCACCGCGGCAGTGTTTCAAGATCCTGAATTGACAAGGAATTCTGCGCCCATCACAATTCACGGCTTCCTGGCGTCCGGTGGAAGGAACGATTGCTTGGGCGTGGTGCGACGCCGATATCCTGAAGTTGCACAGGCGCTCGACTGGCTATCGCTCTTTGGTGGTGCGCGCCTGACTGGCACTGGGGCCTGTGTTTTTTTGGCCTGTGAGACATTGAAACGGGGGCAAGAAATATTGAGCAAGTTGCCGCCGGAGTTTGAAGG
>Ga0193753_10001031_pt1 | contig 24915 bp, 15 predicted proteins | sample H1c2metaG_FD_144925 | JGI IMG/M metagenome (GOLD analysis project Ga0193753, IMG submission 144925) | Soil microbial communities from a riparian zone of the East river system, Colorado, United States - H1c2 | ecosystem: Environmental > Terrestrial > Soil > Riparian zone | place: USA: East... | reverse complement strand
ATGTTTTGGTCGTTCTTCAATTTGCTATTTCCGTTATTTTGATCATCAGCACATTGGTTATTTATAACCAGCTTCAGTATATCCAAAACAGAAATATCGGGTTTAACAAAGAAAATTTGCTGTATATGAAAATGCCCGAAGTGGGCGATCTGAAGAATAATAAAGATGCTATGCGGGCGGCGCTTGCACAATACCCTGATATCAGCCATTACACTTTCACCGGTGAGTTGCCCACCGATCTTACCCGCGGCGGCTCGCAACTGAAATGGCGCGGCATGGGGCCGGGAATGCAGGTAATCGCTTACCGGTTGCGGGTTGATGAAAATTTTGTTAACACATTTGGTATGCAGATGGCAGCAGGGCGGTTCTTTTCAAAAGATTTCAGCAGTGGTGACACCGGGTATGTGGTAAATGAAACGGCGCTGAAAGCGATGAACCTGACTGTAAACAATGCGATTGGCAAAACAATTTCCATTTCATTAGAAGATAAAGACGTGCCGATCATCGGCGTGGTAAAAGATTTCAATTTTAAACCGGTCCAACAACCTATTGAACCGCTGGTCATGAAAACCAATTTTGGTGGCGGGTATGTTGTGATGAGAACAACCCCTGCGAATATTCAAAAAGTCATTGTATCATTGCAGAAAAGTTTTCACAATGTGTATGGTGATTATCCATTCTCTTATGGTTTTGTAAATGAAGATCTTTCGAAGTTGTATGTAACAGAACAAAGGATGGGCAGCCTCTTCAATATATTTTCTGTATTGTCTATTGTTATTTCCTGTCTCGGATTATTTGGGCTGGCAACATTTGCTACGCAACGCCGTGTTAAAGAGATTGGCGTGCGTAAAGTATTGGGTGCTGGTGAAGCCGGTATTATTGTATTGCTCTCCAAAGACTTTATAAAATTAGTTGCCGTCTCATTGATCGTTGCATTTCCTGTGGCATGGTGGGCAATGAATAAATGGCTCGACAATTTTGCCTATCGCATCCATATAGCACCCTGGATGTTTGTCGCAGCAGGCTTGGGAGCGTTATTTATTGCACTCGTGACAGTGAGCTTGCAGGCAATAAAAGCAGCAATGGCAAACCCGGTGAAAAGCTTGAGAACGGAATAGCATTTATCTCAGGTGTGCAAGATTAACTATTGCCCACTCTTTACTTATTGCCAGGATAAGTAGTGACCAATATGCCTTACAATTAAAATTCCACCTGATTTGGATCCAGATAGTTCTTTTTCCCTGCATGTTTTATCACCATTTTGATTGCATCAATGTATTTTTTCCGTGCAGCACTTCCTGGTTTTAGTTCAGTTTCGCCCTGGTCATCCGTTTGCCCATCTTCTTCAGTGACAAAGGCGCCAAAAACAATTTTATGCAATTCAAAGCCGGCGATCTCCCCGCACAAAAGAATTAAAATTATAAATATACCCGATAGGGTATATATTTGCCATTTTTATGAAAATTATACCCGGAAAGGTATATAAACTTAAAAATCGCTATATTTATACCCGAAAAGGTATAAAATGCGGACTCAATCTGATAACGGAATGGCTGATTTTGTGAAATATAACCGTAAGAAGCTCGGTTTGACACAAGCGGCACTGGCACAAAAAGCTGGTCTGGGCTTACGGTTTATCCGTGATCTTGAACAAGGGAAACTTTCACTCAGGCTGGATAAAGTTAACCAGGTGCTCGCACTATTTGGACACCAGGCATCGCCCGTTACAACAAGAAAACTTGATCCTTACGAAATACTATGGAACAATATGAATAAAACTGTCCGTGTTACATTAAAGGACAAGACAGTTTTGTACGGTATCATCCTTGAAGCCATCAACGAAAACGTTGAAATAAAAGCCTGGAAATTTGTCCCAAACAACAATGCCATAGCCTGGCAAAAAAGTCAGGATCCGAAATTAGAAACCATTATTAATCACACCGATATTATCAATATAGAAAATGTATGAGACGGGAAGGAAAGGTACTGTTCAAAGGAGTGGAAGCCGGCACAGTGTGGCAGGATGAAAATGGTTATGGATTTGAATATAATAGCGCCTGGCTCGCCAAACAAAATGTTCAGCCGGTAAGCCTGACCTTACCCGTACGGGCAACGCCATACCTGTCAAATACGATGATTGCTTTTTTTGACGGGCTTATTCCTGAAGGATGGTTGCTTGACATCGTTGTGAATAACTGGAAACTCAGTGCGAATGACCGGATGGGACTATTGCTAACAGCCTGCCGGGATTGCATAGGAGCGGTAAGCATTGAACACATCCAGCCAAACCAGGACGCCCTATGATGTACACGAAATGTTTATATTGTTACCAGCCCCTGGTGGAAGGACAAGCGGATTTTCACCCGGCTTGCAGCAAGCGCTTTTTTGCAAGAGCCGTACCGCCAATATTGAATGTGACGGCTGACCAATTAAAAGAACTGGCTAACCAGGCGGTATCAAGAAGCATAGCCGTGACAGGCGTACAACCAAAGCTTTCACTTGACATAGAACTAATACCCGGCGATCCCAAACAATCCAGGCTTACGATCGTCGGCATGTGGGGAAACTATATATTAAAGCCAGCCACCAAAATGTTTGCACAGCTTTCCGAAAATGAAGATCTCACGATGCACCTGGCTGCATTGTGTGGTCTGTCCACAGCGCAGCACAGCCTGATACGTTTAGCGTCAGGAGAAATGGCGTATATCACTAAAAGGTTTGATCGCATAAAAAAAGAAAAGCTGGCGATGGAAGATATGTGCCAGCTAACAGAAAAGCTGACCACGGATAAATACAACGGCTCAATGGAGCAGGTGGGAAAGCAAATTAAAATGCACGCTGCCAATCCAGGCCTGGACTTAATTAATTTATTTGAAACAACCTTATTCTGCTTTATTACCGGCAATGCTGATATGCACCTTAAAAATTTTTCGCTGTTGACGACGCGGGAAAATGAAATAGTGCTTTCTCCCGGCTATGATATGCTATCCACCAAACTTGCTATGCCACAGGACCTGGACGAAACCGCTTTAACCATCAACGGCAGGAAACGGCGTTTGGTAAAAAAAGATTTTGATACACTGGCCATAAATTTTAACCTCTCTGAAAAAACGGTTCAAAACAGTTACGCAAAATTCGCTGGTAAAACGGCGGTTTTTCATAAGTGGATTGAAATATCCTTTTTGTCTGCTCCCATGAAAGAAGATTATAAAATGATTATTAACAGCAGGATGAAAAAGTTAGGATTAATAGCGGACAAAGACGTGTAGGTACCAGGCATCCTTTTTCGTTTCCATCCGTGTAGCATTTCCCTACACGCGTGTACCCGTGTATGAATTTGAAATCATTCCGGGCTAGCTGACTTTCTTTGCGCTAATGCTGGTCGTTTTTTTGGACAGGTGCACCCGGTCCACCAGGTTTGGAATGAAATTTCACTTTTTAAAAACAGGGACAGGCTTTGCATTCCTGTGCCTGTGATGATAAACAATCTAATTTAGTTTGCGTTCAGCGATAAGCAGCAAACAAATGGTTTAATGATTAAATGGACTGACTGGCTTCCGTTTTATAAAATTGCAATATCTGAATCAATATCTCGCGCCGGTTACTACGGCAGACCTACCGTATTACTACAGGGACACCATTTAAATAAAAGATTATCATCAACTTACAGGATAGTTTGGGTGGACTACCAAATATTTCTATGTGCGAAATTTTGTTATCGCTGGAAAATCCTTATTTTACCGCTCCCTAAACAAAATAACCCCTGGTGATAGCCCGATCCGTAGTCTGCTTTTTTTTTATTTTATGCTTTTTTTCTAAAGCTTATAGTCAATCTTGTCCGCCCAATCTTGATTTTGAATCCGGCAATTTTACCAATTGGCAATGTTTTACCGGAACTACCGACACGATTGCAGGAAAAAACAGGATGACACTCAATCCGTCGGCACCTGTATTTAACAGACATGAAGTTATATCCGCTTCTGCCGATCCCGGTTTAGATCCTTATGGCGGGTTCCCAAAACTTTGTCCTTATGGGGGCGACTTTTCTGTTAAGTTGGGGAATGAAACAACGGGCGCTGAGGCAGAAGCCATCTCGTATACCTTTCAGGTGCCAACCACTATTGATACATTTACTTTCACCTATTTTTATGCTGTTGTATTTCAGGATCCTCAACATAGCTTGCCGGAACAACCCCGTTTTTTTGTAACCGCCTATGATGTAGGAACAGGAGCACTTATTAATTGCGCTTCTTATGACTATGTCTCTACCGCCGCCCTTCCGGGGTTCCAGAAATCTGTAAAAGACCCTACGGTATTGTATAAGAACTGGACGCCCACTTCCCTGCAATTTGCCGGGTTAGGTGGTCATAACGTTCGCCTGGAATTCCGAACAGCTGATTGCACCCGCGGCGGTCATTTTGGATATGCCTATATGGATATAGCCAGTGCGTGCTCAAACATTCTGGCCACTGCGCCGTATTGTATAGAGACAAATTCACTTATTCTTGATGCCCCCTTTGGCTTTGAAACGTATACCTGGTACAACTCGGATTTTACTGCCGTAATTGGTACCGGGCAGTCCTTTACTTTAAGTCCGCCACCGGTGACCACTGGTCTTTTTTATGTTGATGTGATCCCTTACCCGGGTTTCGGATGCCGCGATACGTTACAGGCATTTGTTACACCATTGCCGGTACCCGATACGCCGAAAGCCAGCACTACAATAAATTATTGCCAGTTCCAGTCCGCTGTATCTCTGACGGCAAAGGCATTGCCGGGGCATCAATTGCTGTGGTATGCATCGGCCACAGGTGGAACAGGGTCTGCTATAGCTCCCCGGCCAGTAACCGCCACAGCTGGTAGTTTTAAGTTCTATGTTTCTCAAAAAGCCATATTTGGTTGTGAGGGATTCAGAAAGGAAATTACAGTGAATGTTATCCCAACTCCTGTTGTTTCATTCACCATCAATAATTCAAGGCAGTGCCAGAACGGTAACAGCTTTATTTTTTCAAGCAATTCAACCAATTTAAATAATCCTGGTTACACCTGGGAATTTGGCAATGGACAAACCTATTCATCAACCGATACTTTTTCTGTTTATAACTATCCGGCATCCGGAAATTTTACCGCGAAGCTGAAGGCGATAAATGCAAATACCTGTACAGCTGAAAAAACACAAATAGTGACCGTGATACCGAAGCCGGTTGCGTCATTTAGGTATCCTTCCCCGCTCTGTGAAAATCAAACACCGGTCACATTAACAGACCAGTCTTCTGTTCCACTGGGTGTTTCAAGCATTAACAACTGGTGGTGGAATATAAATGGAACAGCAGTGCAGGGTCAGAAGCCTGCATCTTTTACCACAACCGGGGGGCCTCTTCCTGTAAAGCTTGTAGTTTCCACAGCAGAAGGTTGCACATCGGATACCAATACCACAACGCTGCATATAAGCTATCAACCCCTTCCTGCATTTGGCATAGAAGGCCAGTTATGTAATAATGAAATTATCCGTTTCGCAGATCAATCATCGATGCCTCCCGGGGCAAATGGGGAAATGATTACGAAATGGAATTGGACTTTTGATGGTTCCGGCACCGCGGCTGTTCAAAACCCATCATCTTATTTCAATACCGGTACCCACAAAGCCCGGCTTATTACAGAGACCAGTATCGGGTGCAAAAGTGTTGCACTGGAGCATAGTTTTGATATCTACCCAAAACCAACCATAACATTAGATATCAGCGATTCCTGTGTTTTTGTCCCGGTAACCTATACAGCCAATGACCTGGCGGGTAACGTGATCAAATGGAATTGGAATTTTGGCAATGGCTTTAAAGAAAAGACTTCCAGCTTTACAACGATATATTACTCCGAAGGAAACAGGGCTTTTACACTGATAGCGCAAACCGGTAATGGTTGCAAAGACACCATCTACCGTCCATTCATTGTTTTCGATAATAAATCTTTTGCAGGAAAGGATACCGTAGCCGCGTTTGGTGAACCAGTTCACCTGAATGCGGGGGGCGGGCCTGATATGCAATACACATGGTCGCCGACAACAGGTTTGGATCATTGGAATATTGAAAAGCCCGTAGCAACACTTGACCGGGAGCAGCTTTACCGGTTAAGCACAGTCACTGACAAAGGGTGCAAAAAACAATCACAGATACTGATCAGGCGGTATGCGGGACCTGAGTTATATATTCCAAACGCATTCACGCCAAATAATGATGGAGCGAATGATCTGTTTAGAGTAATTCCTATCGGTATTCAATCGTTTGGCTACCTGGCTGTATATAACCGTTTAGGTCAATTGATCTATCGTACCACCAACTATCATAACGGATGGGATGGAACATTCAGAGGAGAGCGGTTAGCCACAGGCACGTTTGTTTATATTGCACAGGCCACCGATTACAGGGGAAAACCACTATTCCAACGGGGAACAGTGACACTAATAAGGTAGACTGGCGCGGACCGCATGCTATTGGCAGTTTTTCTTTGTATTTTCACCTTCATTTTTATCAGCCACAAAACTACCCTTCACTGAACAGTTGCAATTGTTTTAAATGCCCTTGGCTGTATTTACAAATCATATGTGCAGAAATCAGAATCCCCAAGATTCTTCCTGCTCTGCTTCATTGATGGTTCGCTGGAAATATCCTACTATCAGCAGCGTGATGCGAAAAGGGATGGGTGGCTTTTCGTTTTCCATGTAATGGTTAATAATACAAAAATACGCGAGCCTGTCAATGGTACCCTTAGTACAATACGGAAGGCAGGAAAGCGCCGGCAGGACTATTGTACAATCCCTTGCTCATGAGCGTCATCGGCTGAACAACGCGCAGGCCTTGCTGTAAACACCATCGAAGCACAGCTGCATTGCGCGAAGGGAGTAAAAATCCCGGGCCGGGGAAATTAGTTGCCGCGCCAATCAGTGCTTTCAGCCCGGTGTTCGTTGTTGCGACCGTATGACCCAGGAAACCAGCCTGGGTGCTATAGCCGGTAATCATCCCGTCGTGCTCTACCAGCACAGCGGTTCCTGTTTTAATGGCACCAAACAATTCATTGTTCCGGTCATGGCCATGAACCTGCAGGCACAATTGATTGCAGGCGCCGAGGTCTGCTTCGGTTGCAGGACGAACAAGGTAACCCCGGAAACTCACTGATAGCGGAGCGCCCTGCATCACAGACAGCGGTTCCTGCACATCAAAACCCAGTTTGGTATAGAGCGCCAGGGAGCGGTTATGGTAAGCCGCCTGTACCAGTCTTACCCCGGCCAGGTTCAGATGTGCTGCCCGCTCAAGCACCTGTTCCATCAGCTTTCTTCCAACGGAAGTATTCTGGCAGCCAGGGTCAACCGTTATCGGACCCACTCCCGCAATCAATGGATTTTCCCAGAGGAAATTGCTGCCCACTATCTTCCCGTCCGATTCTGCCACAATCGACCAGGCACCGGGGTTGGCCAATGCAAAGTTCATTAATCCAACAGCCGTCTCCGTGTCCGGAAAATCCGGCGCAAAATGGTGTTCCTCCGCAATCGCTTTGAAGGCCTGGTAACAAATCGCCCCGCAGGCATTGGCGTCTGCCGGCAGTCCTGCGCGCATGGTAAGATTCATACTTGTATTGTCATTTAAAATTACAGACTGAAAGTACATTAAATTCCGTTTGGTCGCTGGGAACAAAGCATGTGTAACGGCTTTAACTTATTTCCAAAGTTTAAACAGGATACCGGTGTATATGGCTGTGACGCCCATCCATAATAAAAACCCCTCAAAACCAGTCTCGGGAAAGTGGGCGGACTGGGCCGTGTAAGCGCCAGTTCTTAAGATCGCCACTAATGATTTTAAGTATTTATTAGACTTTGGGATGGTTCATATTATGAATTTGTGATCTCACATTAACCCATCAGTGATATTTTACGGGGGAGGGCGGTAATCAAATCTTCGATTCTATTTTGTCGCGATTCACCCCCAATATAGTCGTTTTTACACAGTATAAAACCCTGAAATGCTTTCGATCTTTGCATTATCAATAAAATTCAAAATAATTTAAAGAACGTTTATGGAAAGAGTATTCAGAGGATTTAATGTCCCCAAACCGGTATTAATAATTGCTGTGCTTTTTTTTACAGCCTTTCAGTCCAACGGGCAACAGACTAAACCTGCCGACAGCGGCTACACACCTGTTAATGGCATTAAAGTTTATTACGAAGTGTATGGTGAGGGCAGGCCTATCGTTTTACTGCATGGTGCTTTTTGGAACATTGAGATGAACTGGGGACAATTAATACCTGAATTGTCAAAAACAAGAAAAGTAATTGCCATTGAATTTCAGGGGCATGGGCACACACCGTTTTCAGATAGAAAATTAGACCTTGCTACCCTGGCAAGTGATGTGGAAGGAGTAATGAATCACTTAAAAGTTGACAGTGCCGATGTTGCAGGATTTAGCATGGGTGGCTCCGTGGCTTATCAGTTGGCAATACAAAGTCCTAAACGGGTAAGAAAATTAGTGATCATTTCTTCCACGTATAAAACCGGTGGTTGGCTACCCGTGGTAAATAATGGTTTTAAAAATATCAAGCCTGAAGTATTTACGAATAGTCCTATGAAAGCGGCATATGATGCAATAGCACCAGACAAAACAAAATGGACAAAGTTCTTAGAACAGATGATTGCTTTTGCCGGGGTGTCATTCAACATGGGTGAAACCAATATTGCGAAAATTACTTCGCCAGTATTGCTCATCTCGGGCGACAATGATGGCCTGGATAAAATTGAGTTGATGAAAACATATCAATTACTCGGAGGTGGTGTATCTGCTGATTTGGGACCGATGCCAAAATCGGATTTGGCCATTGTTCCTTCGCAGGGGGCATGTTAGCCTGATGATGCAGACGAAAACAATATTAGGATATCTGGATGGCTTTTTAAAGTAAACAATTTCAATTAAAATATAAATTAAATAATATGAGAAAGATAACTGTTTTATCAATGATTACATTAGATGGAGTAATGCAGGCACCAGGTGGACCAGAGGAAGATACGTCAACTGGTTTTGAATATGGCGGTTGGTCTGCCCCTTATGGTGACGAGGTTTCTGGTAAGGTTATGGAAAAACTGATGAAGTCTGCAGATCTTCTTTTGGGCAGGAAGACTTTTGATATTTTTGAAAACTACTGGCCTGCGCATGCAGAATTTTGGCCAGGTATCAATGATGTAACGAAATACGTCTTGTCCACGACCAGGAATAAGTCAGATTGGAAAAACTCAGTTTTCCTCAATAGTCTGCCAGACATTGAAAAATTAAAAAGTTCAGAGGGTTCGGACATTCAAGTGTGGGGCAGTAGTAAGCTTATTCAGCTGCTATTTAAAAATAATCTGGTGGACGAACTCTGGCTGATAATTCATCCGTTGACTCTTGGCAAAGGAAAAAAGTTGTTTGACAACGGTCCGATTCCGGCAGCATTTACATTAACAGAAAGTACAGCAACACCAAGTGGACTTATTATTGCCAATTACAAGCGGGCTGGAGAAGTCAAGACAGGTACGGTTGGAGCATAATTGCTCCGGTTTCCCACGCATTGAGCAAGCCCGAAGCCTTCCAGCCCGCGTTCGTAGGCTGCGGCTTTTTCGTTTTCTCCCCTTGAAAATAAAGATTTTAAGGATAAGATATTCTCTTCAGAGGGTCAGTTTGTTAATAATATCCTGAACATCAGAGACTCAAAGCATTATTTACAATTAAAATTCCTTTCATCAAAGCACGAGGCTGCTATTTTAAAACTGAGATTTGTCTTGCAGCCATTTTCATTTTTGTTCTTGTTGGCTGGTGAAAATCAATACCATATTATCTGGGAAACATTAGACACTGAGGACGCGACTTATATTTGGCACACTGATAAAACAAGGGAATCATTAAGAAATATACTTAATGAAATAGAAGACATTCTCAGAGAAATAAAACAGCATGGCCGGCAATTTTTTTAGAAAAAGAGAGTAGTAATTTTAATCGCGTTGTTCATGACTATTCCGATCTTAAAAAAGGATTTGTTCTATGAAAAGCTGCTTTGGAAGAGAAGTTGTCATAATTATCTGAGATGAAATAGTCGCGAGGGCAGATCATTGGGTCAGGGAAGAGCGTATATTAGCCAGCCACTGTACACATTGCGCGACATCTCTTTTTGTTTCTTCGACCATATTCCTGATAAACGGACTGTTTTCTGCCAACTGAATATGTGCTTTTAATATGTTCCGGATCCTTTCAAGTAATGAATTGTTACCGGCACAGATCTGTTTTATTTCTCTTCCAATAACAATTGCTGAAATATCCTGAAGTGTTCGCTGATCATTTTCATCTTCAAATAAATCAACGCGGTTTCCATATATCAGGTCGGCTTGCAAATCAAAAAAATGGTCAATAATATTGGCGATGTCGCGTGCATCCTTTGTGCGGTGTTCAGGGCGGTCATCGAATGCGATCAATTTTAAAAAGACAATGGACGGTAAAGTTGCAATTTTAAAATTGTGACCGGTTTGCAATTCCATCGTTGTGGTCCCTGATTGATAAACTTCCGAAAAACCATTCACGTTGATGGATGTTAATCCCTGTCCCTTAAAATCAATAGCATCATTAATTTCTATTTCACCGAAAGGTAAAATATCGACCTGAATATTGCCAGGTGCAAACATCACAAATGCGTTTTGTTTTATATCCTGAAAATTATAATGCTCCTTTAAGTATTTTCGTAAAACCAGATATTCTTCCTGGCTACCGGCCAGGACTGCGAAATCAACATCTTTCGTTCTGCGAAATGATTTATTGCCTTTTGCATACCAAACATCCCGCGCTACAGCGCCTATTATGTAAAAGTCTGTCCCAATGGCTTTAAATGCCTGCTCGATGGCGCCAAATACCTCCTTTAATTCTCCTTCTCTAATCTCATTCAAACTCATTTTTCAAATGTTTGTCATAAATTATTTTAGCTGTTTCAATGCATCTTGGATCATTGGTTAACATCAGGTCTGCATATACAAGTAAAGGGTGAACATATATGTTCCCGTCCAGTTCATCTGCTTTCCAGAATTTGTCATAGGTCTTTAGTATACCTTGTTCGTTTGGAATAAGTGTCCAATCCCTGGCAAGTTTGTTTCTCTCGTTTGTATATAGCATAAGAATTTCTGGTTTGAGGTAGCCTGTCAATAGTTCACCAGCTGGTTCGCCACCCCATGCTGTTGTTCCTCTTTGAAATTCCAGTTTTTGCCAGTTTTCAAATTTTGTCTTATCCAAAAAATTATAAGCTTGCTGGAATATAGCGGGGCGGAGGATTTCGCCGTAAGCTGTTATCCAGCGTTCAAGTAGTTCCCTTTTGTTTTGGAATACAATCTGTTTTTTAGTGAGCGGAAGTATAAAGCCTGCCTGGTTCAGCCCATCTATAATATTTTTTATATTACCTACTGCGATACCGGTTACATCTGCCAATTTTCTATAAGGGTAATTGATAGCCTTTTCATTTATCAACAGATAAAAGAGCGCCTTTAGACCCGTCTTTGTGAATGCCCGGTTTGTGGCTGTTTTTTTTGTAACTGCAGGTTTATTGCCATCGATCCAAATCATTTGATTTTTAAAATGTATAAAGATATTTCCGGCGGCATCTACATAGTTAATTTTGTTGGCACGTAATTCTTCTTTTACTAAGGGAAATATGGTTTCAGCCATGATCATAAATGGCTGATGTTGTTCTGCTCTTTTCAGTAGGGTGGGGATCTGGTATTGCCTGATCTCTTTTTTGATTTCAACATTGAATGCAGGTAGATTGTCAGGGGTTCGGAACTGTAGTTCGCCATCATACCCTTCCTTATCTAATTTAAGGTGATGTTGGAACTGCCCGATGAATTTCGTATTCTTTGCGAGCTGCTCTAAGGTAGTAGTTATAATTTGATTTTCGTTCATTATTGTTATCTGTTCACGTAACGTGAACAATCAAATTTAATGAAAAATGTTGAAATTATCCAATTAATGTTCACTATTTTTGTATGTTCACGGCTCGTGAACGATAGGATTGACCAAGATATTGCCTCGAGCCGAAGGATTCAGAATACAACATGTCAGTTCGGGTTTATATCGACTATATAGACATCATAGATTTATTTAGTTATAAAGCAAACTAATTGATAATCATATAAATATAGTCTCGCAGGGTTCGATTCCCTAAAAACACCGAACTAATGAAATAAAGCATTATATATCAATTGAATATATCGGAAAAAATGAAAAGTGTAAATAAATCTGTAAACAAAATGCCCCAAAAATGCTCATATATGAAAAAAGAGCAACGTTTAAGTTGCTCTTTTTCAATTAATTAAATGTTAAAAATTTGTTAAGTAGCCCGTAGGGGGCTAAAATTATAATTGATTTTCAACTGATTATAAGAAAACCGTAAATAATTTCGATTTATTTATTAACAATTATTTCTTAGCCGTTTAAGTGATTGAATGATGGAAACCAGCAATCACATTTATTATTTCTTCTGTACTATTTGTCAATTATTATTTGAACTCATTCATTTTTGTTCTATTAAGAGAATCTTCCTAACTCTTTACACTTAAAACCTGTCTCGTGTGGTCCAAATCGTAAACTTGGTCCTCGATTGCTTCGTTCGATGAGTTTTTTTCTTCGTTTGGCCGCGTTATAGCTCATTTTGATTGTTGAGAAATAACGTCGTGTTGCTTTTAAGTGATCAAATTGTTTGCCTGGACACAGTTGTTTACGAGAACGGCAATTTTTTCCCACGGCTTCTTACCTTAGATGGCTGGCAATCAAAAAATGGACAAAAATCTGCAGATATTTAAATCACTTTTTAAAGGGCGAGAGGATGTTTTTGCAATTCGTTGGGAAAGGGATGACAACTCAGGGTATACGCCTGCGTATAATCTAAACTGGAATGAATTTAAAATTTTCAAAGCTAAGGGGGGATCGCTGAAAGATTTTAAGGACAAAGAATATGCTCCATTAACTAATGAAAGAATTAGCAATCATCTTTCTGCCAGACAGGTGATAGGCGTTTATCCCTTATTGAAGGACAATACTTCGTGGTTTATTGCGGCTGATTTTGACCAATTTACCTCTAAAACAAAACGTTGGATAGAAGAGTGTAAAGCATTTATGATGGAATGTGAAAAATATGGTTTGCCAGTTTACCTGGAACGGTCAAGATCCGGAGCTGGTGGACATGTCTGGTTATTTTTTGAGGAACCTTATCCGGCAGTCAAAAGCAGGCAGATCTTCATGCAACTTCTTGCATCTTCAGGCGTGATTACTGAATTAAATAAAAACTCAAACTTTGATAGGCTTTTTCCCAATCAGGATATGCATTCCGGAAAAGGATTTGGAAATTTGATTGCTTTGCCTTTACAAAAGAAAGCACTGGATAATGGCAATGCTTGTTTTATTAACCCGCAAGATGAAACCCCATTTGCCGATCAGTGGAGTGTATTAGGTGGCATTCAAAAAGTGAAAAATAAGACCTTGGATGGTTTGCTGAAAACTATCCAAGGTAACAAGAAAGAAACGCCGACTGCCCAAAATCCTCTGAACGGAAGACTTTCAATTATTCTCAGCAATGAAATTATACTGCCCCGCGTTGGCTTGTCAGCTTTAGTAATAAAATTCATAAAAGACAATCTCAGTTTTATGAATGCCGATTACCTTATTAAAAAGCGGACGGGAAGAAATACTTTCGGAACAGAGATATATTTTGAAACGGTTGAAGAACGCGTACATACTTTAGCATTACCAAGAGGTATGATAGGTAAGCTGCTCCGCTATTGTAATGAGCAAAAAATAATTTATCGTTTAGAAGACAAAAGAGTAAAACTTGAACCGGTTAAATTTAACTCCTCCATTTCGATGCATGTATATCAGCAAGAGGCTGTTGCAGTTGCTGATAAAAAAGATTTTGGAGTTATTGTGGCGCCACCCGGTTCTGGCAAAACGGTTATGGGTTTAGAGATTGTTTCCCGAAAGCAACAACCTGCCTTGATTATTGTCCATCGAAAGCAATTGTTTGATCAGTGGATAGATAGAATTCAATCTTTTCTTGGTATACCTAAATTCCGAATAGGCAAAATTGAAGGAGGTCGATATGAACTTGGCGACGAGATTACTGTCGCAATGATGCAAAGCCTCCAAACAGTTAATGTCACCGACAAAGAAAAATTATATCATTCCTTTGGAACAATTATAGTGGATGAATGTCATCATATTCCTGCTAAAACGTTCAGGGAGGTGATACGGCACTTCCATTCATATTATCTTTACGGCTTTACGGCAACGCCCATAAGAAAAAACAACGACGAGAAACTGATTTTTATTCATTTGGGAGATATTATACATGAAGTAATCATTCCTGCTACGGAAACCCAGCATAAGGCATTGTCCATTGTCATTCAAAATACTGAATTGTTTGCGCCATTTAATTCAGCAACGGATAAGATCGAAACACTTATTAATATTCTTATTCATGATACAGCAAGAAATAAAATAATAACAGATGATATAGCTAGGGAAGTAAGGGCAGGAAGAAAAATACTTGTACTGACGGAACGCAAATCGCATGTTGATATTTTAAATCAATATTTAAAAGGTATTTGTGAGACGATTGCTTTGACTGGAGATGATACTGAACAAAATAGGAAATCAAAATTGGATTTGGTAGCGAATGGCGATTTTCAAGTACTGATCTCAACTGGCCAGTTCATTGGAGAAGGGACCGACATTGCTACAGTGAACTGTCTGATTTTGACCTATCCTTTTTCTTTCGAAGGCAAACTCGTTCAATACATTGGTCGTGTTCAAAGGAGCCACGATGCTCCTGTTATATATGATTACAGGGATATCCGGATTGACTATTTTAATAATCAGTTCAAACAACGTAATAGGTCTTACAGGAAGCTGATGAAGTCAGGGCAATTAAAAAGTTTGGATGAATTAATGCTAATTTTTAATGGGCCTTCTTTTTATGTCAACGATATCGAAAATTTGCTTCCCATTGATTGCCTTGATTTACCATTGCCTGTGCAAGAATTTAAAGATGGTGTAGTCTGGAAATTACGGGTCAATGAATACAATGAAGAAGAAGGCGAACTATTTGCAGAAATCATCGATTATGATTTTCCGTTAAGTAAGGTTACAGAAATTAAACAAGGTTTATTTTATTTTTATGGGATAGAAAAAGTGAAGTTCAGGAGTCTTGATACTGCGGGTTTATTAAAATCTGTTATCCTTAAAAAGCAATCTATTGCAGAGCCCGAAGTGCCTGTGAATAATATAAAACAACCAGGAACTACGGAACAAGTTTTTTTAAAAACGATGAAAGTGCCGTTTTGGAAAATTAGTTTCGGCTATAGCAATGTATCATTTTCAATATTTATAAATGATTTTAACCAGGAATTAGTCTTTGAAATCGAAAACCCGGATGTAAGGCCAGAGTTCGCAGCAATCCGTGAATATTTTTCAAAAGCGCTGAAAAAGAAAATGATTACTGCAGATATTGTTATTCGGTATAATGAGAGCCAAATACTTGCTGCCACAGCCAAATCAGATGACATTGATAGCATCAATACACATATGATTGACAGTGTGCGGTTTGAATTTGTCAAGCGAGAGATACTAAAAGGTAAAGGTCAGCTCGTAGATGGAAAAATTATTCAGACAATGGGAGACTTATTGGGTAAATATGAGAAGAATAAGATATTCTCTTCAGAGGATCAGTTTGTTAATGATATACTGAACATTAGAGACTCAAAGCATTATTTACAATTAAAATTCCTTTCATCAAAGCACGAGGCTGCTATTTTAAAACTGAGATTTGTTTTGCAACCATTTTCTTTTTTGTTCTTGTTGGCTGGCGAAAATGAATACCATATTATATGGGAAACATTGGATACTGAGGACGCTACTTATATTTGGCACACTGATAAAACAAGAGAATCATTACGAAACAAGCTTAATGAAATAGAAGGCATTCTCGGAGAAATAAAACAGCATGGCCGGCAATTTTTTTTGGACAAAGAGAGCTGTAATTTTAATCGCGTCGTTCATGACTATTCCGATCTTAAAAAAGGATTTGTTACATGGAAAGCAGCTTTGGGAGAGAGGCTATTATAATTTGATGCGAGACTTAATATTAACATTATTAACGTAAAGAATAATTTATTGTAATCATTTATAATAAGTGGTCAAGAGGACCGGGTTGGTCAGTTCATCAGGGAAATTATAACTTTATTATATAATTATATAAAATCGATCTTATGTATGGCAACTTTATGTGAATATTACGAGAAGGATTTTGATCACGCTATACGCTTTCATGTCACCATACCTTATCAGAACGATCAGATAGAAGCTAGTTTCTTATATGATTTTACAAGCTACTCTGTTTTTCTTTCCTGTTATTTCCCAAATATTCTGATCGACGCTAAATACCTCGCAGGCTTCATATCTATGTTGGCTACTGAAGTGAAAGCACAATTTCAGCATATAGTTCAATTGCCTTCCATTAAGGGGTTTCACGGCGAAATGAAGTTTTACAACAATGGCAATAGCGTGGAGATCCAAAGCAAGATGTGGGGTGATCCTAATTGGACAAGCAGCGCGAGTATTCCACGTTCAGCAAGAGTATATCTTTACTTGGAGGGTACGTTAACGGAAGTCGAAATGAAGGCACTTTATCAGCAAGCTGAAAAGCTCAGAATGAATATCCAGTTCCGGAACAGGTATTACCAACGCATGCGTGACCAGAATGAAGCGCCTTATGCATTTATCAGTCATGACAGCCGCGACAAACTAACAGTGGCCAAAGATATCGCAGTCGGTTTGCAGAAAAGGCTTTGCCCGGTTTGGTATGACGAATTTTCCCTGAAAGTCGGAGATAATTTGCGGACCAGCATTGAAAACGGGATCAAAAAATGTAAAAAATGTATTCTTATCATCAGTCCCAATCTCATTGGCAACCAGGGCTGGACAAAAGCGGAGTTCGATGCAATATTCATCCGGCAGATTCTGCAGAATGAAAACCTTTTTTTACCTGTTTGGTACAATGTGACTAAAGAAGAAGTATATAATTATTCTCCTGGTTTACTGAATGTCTTAGGATTGAATTACAATGAACTTGGACTGGATGAAACCTGCCGGAAATTATCATTAGTCTTGAATTCATAACAGCTCAGAATTGAAACGCCTGATTTTGCTTTATAAATGCTGCCGTATCAAAAATAGGAGACCACGGTAATTAACTATTTTTATCCAATTTACCCGCCATAATTCTTTCGTAAAGTTTCTTTAACTCTTCTGTCAGTACCTCACCAGTTTGTTCCGGGTTCCATTCTCTCTCAATCATTAATCTCGTTTGCTCGGAAATAATATGCCATGCAGTATGCTCGTTGGAAAAATCTGTAACGGGTTTGGCGGTATATGGCAGCGCCGTAAATCTTGCCAGGTTGTAAACCCCTTGACGCGCCCAGTGGTAATGAACCAAAATAACCGGAATTATTTTAATCGACTTGTCAATATCCCACCGATCGATCGCATTTTTAATTTCATGTTCTTTCACGTAAGCAGTCGACATAAGGTTCTCGCTAATCATAAAAAAAATAATATCGGCCTGGTTAAATTTCTCCTGTATCGTTTCATCCCATTCACTCCCCGCAATCAGTTCTGTACAGTACCAGGGAATATCAATCAACCCGTCATCAAACAAAGGCACCATGTACTGCTTGAATTTATCCACCAGTTCAATATCCTTCTTTGAATAAGAAATCACTGCCTGTTTTCTTCTCCTCAGTTCTTTATTGGTAAAAGGTTGAAAAGAGATTACCGGGATAACTTTATGTTGATTGGACAGCTCGCCCGCTGCATCCATTATCAGTGCGTCAATAGAAACTGCAACAGTAACTGCACACAGGTCTGCATAATTGATATAAGCATTTCCGTCAACAGAAATAAACAGATCAGCGGGCCTGCAGGCCTCGTTCTCGTACAGGTTTTCAGCCTGGAGGAACTGCTTATGTGAGGTATGATCCGGTAAAAAATCGTCTTTAGAAAGTTTTTTGGAAACAAATGCTGCAAAGTCTTCGAATGATAGCAGGTCAAAATTCCAGTATAAGCCCACAATGGAATAAAACGGGTATTTAACTGTAAGATCTTTTCCGGATTGAGTGGTTGCTTTTGCAAACATTCCGTAGACCCTTATTTCAAGGGACATGAAATTGAGCTGTATGAGGATCTTTGCACTGCCATTGAATGTAAACAACAACTGATCGCGCCAGAATTTCTTCTTATCCGGCATCCTGCCAAAAAAACAAATCAACTGGTTAATTAAACCAAAGGGTAAAAATTGAGTAAACTTTAATGAAAAAAGCGGGTTGCCCAAGCCAAAACTATGTAAGTCATATTCCAGTCCATCCTCACTCGCCAGCGGTAAGAAATTAGGTATAATATATTCTGGCCCCTTTTCGCCATAAACATGCCGGAAGATCACTTTTTGAAGGCATAGCAACTGGATAATATTCGAATTGAATTTATCTAAATGTGCTGCTGGGGTGCGGCCATTCGATGTACCTATATTTTTTTTGTTGAGGATTTTATCGTGCACATGCTTTACAAACCGCACTGGGTTTAACCAGGCCACATCAGGCAATTCATTTTTGTAATAAAGAATTAAGCCGCGTTGATGCAATTGATCAAGTTCTGCCCGCAATGAATCTTTCAATGCAGACCCAATTGCCTTGTAATGACGGGCAATCTCATCAATACCTGCCGGCACAAAACCAGCGCGCTGGTTTTGTTTTAAAATAAAAACAATAAAATCAATATACCACTGCGGCTCTTTCTTTGTGTTCTTTTTTTGTACAATTAAATCAATGATCGATGCTTTCAAAAATTTTAGCGCCTCATTATTTAATCCACTATTCATATCCTTTTGCACCCACGGCTTATCGTGCGCAGACAAACAGACAAAAAATTCATTAACGATTTCTGAGTGGTAGTCTTTGGCGTTATGTCGCATACGTCGCTCCCTGTCTGCATTTGACTGGATAAGCAAAACCGGGTCACTGGTCCCGAATATTTCCGTTTCCATATATTCTTTTTGCCGGAGCCAGTAGCCCAAAGCAAAATCCTGTGTGAGTATTCCATTTGTATCTTTTCTCACCCGGTTCAGGTTATTCTTTGCATTCCAGCAGAGTAAGTAAACAGCGCCCCCGCTTAAAAAAGCACGGTAAATGCCGTGGTAATAATCCTGCCCTCCAAAATCAAAAAAAATGGCGGTGGGAATTTTTCTTGTTTTTTGAGGATATTTTTCAATCTTAATGATATGCGTACTTGAAATATTCTCTGTTAGCTTGTCTTCCTGCAGATAAAATAATAAGGAAGATTTTCCGGCTGCATGATTACCTAACAAAAGCACTTTGACCGGCAAAGAGATTTCCTTTTTGCCTTGTTCTAATTGCCTGGATATATAATTTTTTACAGCATCGAGGTGATTCTCACTTTCGCGTAATAGTAATTCTGCAGCCTGAACGAAAGGATTCGCGTGGCATGTCAGGAATCTGAGTTTGTCCATTACCACAACATCAATCAATTTACTGCACTGGTTATGGCTAACATTTAATACCTCCAGGTAAATACACGGAACCAATGATCGGATGCTCTCAATTTTGTTATGAGAAATATCAAGTTCTTCGAGTTGGCTAAAGGAAGAGAGTACATCAACATTCTCGATTTGATTGCCTGCAAGATTTAAACGGATTAAATAATTGTAGTCAGCCAAAAAACCGATCTCATTGATACCGCTGTAGCTCAGCTCAAGCCCCCGCAGCAAAGGCATAGATGCAAGAAATCCAAAATCGTCAATAGTACACTCACTGATATACAAACTATCGATAAGAATAAGCTTCTTCAGAATATTGAAATTTTGAATGACGCATGAATCCAACCGAAGCCTGCGCAGGCTCGTGAAATACATCAGTGCATCAAGATCCGCCGTATTTAAATCCTCAAGAATCAAACTTGTAACTTCCCAATTCCAATTAACCCTGTAATTTTCCGGCCTTACCTTAATACTCAAAGTAAATTCAAGACTGACAATTTCAGTGGGCGTCCTTATTTGATCATCTAGTGTCACAAACGCCCATTTGCCTTTCATTTGGGTTTTTACTTCATGGAAGTGGCCTGAGTTAAGAATACTGACAACAAATTTTGCGTGTAATCCGGAGCGGTTAAATACCTCATCAAAAATTTCGGCAACCGTTGCTGGTGCAAGTTTTCCTGCACCGGTTCCCAATAAAGGGAGATTAACTTTTCTTATATGATTATTGATAGTACAAAACTCAGCTAGTTCAGTGGCCGCTTTGAAAATGATTTCTTTGGAAGAAGATTGATCCTCGACTGAATAAGCATAACCGATATTTATTTCTCTCCATTGGCCCTTTTTCGGAAATAATTGAATGCTGCCCGCCGGTTGTGTTTCTGCCTTTGGAATTTCCAGTTCAGCTACCCACCCCTCAATATTGCGACTTAAAGTTCCGTCTGCCCCGGCCGGTAATAACAATACATCACTGTCAATGATAATATCGTTATCGGCCATATCTCCGAGCCGGTACAAAATATTCCCTGACGAAAATGACATCCGGTAATGGTCGTCCACAAAACTCGTTTGCGGTTCCATTATCTCCAGTTGACATTCAATTTCAAATGCCATTGAATCCGCCCAGGCAAATATTTTGAAATATCGGAATTCGCTATTCATTTCATACCGCTGACCAAATTTGTCACCTTTATCAGCCGAAATATAAGTATCCAATGTGCCTGTTTCATTATCATAGGCTATTCGCCAGGTGATAGCTGCTTCCCGGACATAAGGCATCGACTGTGTGGATTCGTTCGAATAGCCATCGAAATTATATTGGGCCAGGTGCAAACGCTCCGGCGCAGACCATTGAATATTATCCCATTCACCCACCCCCAAATGAATGTCCTTGTATTTATTAAATTCTGGTGATTTGTACCTGCTGCCAGGATGAAAAAACTCTATTTCCGGCGTCTTTGACAAGCGAATACCGAAGCGCCAGAATGGTGTTCGCGGAAATAATTTAAATGTATACGAATTGTCTCCGAGTATGTAAGGAGCTCCAGGCAGAACGAGATCATTATTTACGAGCCCGCCATCGTTTTTAAGTATAAAAATTCTATCCATTGTGTTTTAGGGGTATGTTCAAAAAAGGGAATAAAAGACCGGTTTTCCAGGTTGAATTTCCCAAAGAATACTGTAAAACTCAATAATTAAATCATTTTAACAGGAAAAAACAAAACGATTACCCCTTGCGGCTCAATACAAATCTGCAGAAAAAGCATATGGAAATAAAGTGTGTAAAACCGGCAGTCATTTACCTGGTACGGGTAAAATTGTAATTGAATGCGGAATTCACCAAGAGTTTAAGGCCCTTTAGTTTTTTTTCATATTGCGCCATTTATGAGCGACTCGGTTCGAGCATATTATTTTATCAAAAAAGATAAATAAATTAACTTTTTCTTTCATCGTACTGTTCCAGAAAGTTTTTCGCTTGTTGCATAACTGCCAAAATCGCCGCCGGTTCCGGCAGTTTGTCTGCCCATATCAGATTGCCAAGTTCTGACAAATACTGGGGCGATAAATTATTCCAGGCGTTCTCAAGTGATGAAAACAGCGGGGATGATACGAAGGGTTTTCCCATCCATTCACCATGAAAGGTTTGAATGCTTTCATCATCAAGCTTAACAAGATTAAGTATTTCAAAATTTTGATCTGTAAAAATGGAGTCTTTTAGGTGGGTATTGTGATACAACTCATGCAAATCATAAAAATGACGAATTTTCGTTTTCAATGTTTCTATTCCGTTGTAAGAAAGTCTGTTTAATGACAATAATTTTTCAAAAAATGTTCTTTCCAGGGAAAGAACATAAAGAGAGAAGGGTTCCAAATTATATTGCCTGATAAGTTCTGTATTCTGTCTTTGTAGTAAAAATTGATATAAATAACTTGAAATAGGCAGACTGCTATGAGGCACCGGGTTGGTAAAGGAATTGATTTCGACTTTTATGTGTTCTTTTACAGCACCAAATTCACCCGTCGTTAGTACTTTCGAATAGTTGTAACTGCTGGTACGATTTCTTCCGCGTTTTTCTCCATCAACATATTCTAATCCAAATGTTATCGTATGATCTATCTTACTAAGAAGATTTTTCACCTGATTGCCGGTTAATCCAGCTTGTGGAAGCAGGGCAAGGTCAATGTCCTCTGAAAATCTTTTGATACAATCATACCCTTTAGATAAAGAGGTGCCACCTTTAAAAACTACTTTTTCTGAATAGGCTGATAAGGAAAGATTTTTTAATATGTAGGTAACCCAATAGTCCTTTTCTATCAGCACGGGTCTGATTTGAAGGGATTCGGATGCTGCAAGTATCGCATCTCCAAACGCTGATGATTCATGAAATGTCATTGAATATTCCAGTTGGCTTTATTTGATAATATTTTTTCTGATATCCCGATATCATATTTGCTTAGAGGGTTCAGCGTTTCTTTCAGTGTGTTAAGATTAGTGTTGTCGATATATCTTTCGAATAATGCGCCAGCCAGTGCGCGCGTAGCAGGATTGTATTGAAAGCTTAATTTCAATAACCTGCTTTTTTGTTTTGCATCCAGCTTTTTTATTTTATCCAAAATAATTTCAAAAGTCTTGTTTACGTCAGTATCAGGAATTGTTCTTATGTCCATAAGGACATCCAATAATTGTAACAGTGGAATATCTTTTTCTTCTATTGCCACATTGCGTTTGCTGTACTTTATTTTATATGGTCCGATCTTCTTTGACGGAAGTATATTATTTGTAGCAATTGTAAGCGTATTAGGAACCTGTGTTGTCAATGCAAGCCTGTTGTATAGCGCAATGCCAGTTAGGTAGCCAATTGTTTTGTCTCCTTTATAGGTTAAGGACTTTATTATTTCATCTTCTTGTGGTTTAAGCTTGCCAAATGAAGTTTCTTTTGGTTTATAATATTTGCCTTTTGCTATTCGTGTTATTGTACCAGAAGCTGTTAATCTGCTTAAAGCTTTTGCAAGTGCAAGCTCGCCTGATGCAGGGACATCAAAGTAAGAGTAATTGAAAACTGTTCCTTCTGGAAGGGCTTTAATTTTCTTTGCAATTGCTTTACTTAATGGTATTTTATTTGATTCGATCATTGATGCAAAAATAGAACTAAATATTTAAAAAAGGTCAAGTTTATAATATCAAAAACTTGACATTTTTTCTTCAGCACCTATAATGAGAGCAAGCTTGGAAACAATGAACGTTTAATTAAGCAAGAGACAAAGGCTATGTAAGAAAATTAAAATGGCTTGAAAATCAATTCTATGATCAGGGGTTCGATTCCCAAAAAATACCAATTTTATTATAGTAAGTAATTTATTGTCACGAAGTTATGTATCGAAATATGAAAAAGCGTAAATAAAACCGTAAACAAAATGCCCTAGAAACACTCATATATGAAAAAAGAGCAACGTTTAAGTTGCTCTTTTTCAATTAATTAAATGTTAAAAATTTGTTAAGTAGCCCGTAGGGGAATCGAACCCCTATTACCAGAATGAAAATCTGAGGTCCTAACCGTTAGACGAACGGGCCATCTTATTTTGGGACGGCAAAGATAACGGCCAGGGCAAATCTTGCCAAAACTTTTTTATGTTATGGTTGTTTTTTGTTTCCCGCCATTACAATCACCTGTATGTGCGCAGAATAGCTTTGTAATACCATTGTTTCCACCTTGCCCTGTACGCTCAAAACAGGGAGAAAACTTGCTTTTTGGACATCATTTTTAACCAATAAAATGTAAAAGGGAATATATTTCAATATTGTACCTTCGTGCCCTCAAAAATTTTTAACTAATTAAATTTAATTGAACAATGAGTACTGTTAAAGTCGCCATTAATGGTTTTGGACGCATAGGCCGGTTGGTATATCGCCAGATTTACAAAATGGAAGGGATAGACGTGGTGGCCATTAATGATTTGACAAGCCCAAAAGTACTGGCTCATCTTTTAAAATACGATAGTGCACAGGGTCGTTTTGACGCTGACGTAACATCAACCGAAGATTCAATTGTTGTAAACGGAGATACCGTAAAGATATATGCACAAAAAGACCCCGCACAAATTCCCTGGGGCACACACGGTGTAGACGTGGTAATTGAAAGCACCGGCTTCTTTACCGATAAAGACAAAGCCGCTGCTCACCTGAAAGCGGGCGCTAAAAGAGTGGTTATCTCCGCTCCTGCAACCGGCGATCTGAAAACAGTTGTATTCAATGTTAACCATACTATCCTGGATGGCAGCGAAACAATCATATCCTGCGCATCCTGCACTACCAATTGCCTGGCGCCAATGGCAAAAGTGCTGAACGATACATATGGCATTACAACTGGTATCATGACTACCATTCACGCTTATACCAACGACCAGAATACACTGGATGCCCCCCATCCAAAAGGTGATCTGCGCCGCGCACGTGCAGCTGCTGCCAATATTGTTCCTAACTCTACCGGTGCTGCAAAAGCCATTGGCCTGGTGTTACCTGAACTAAAAGGAAAACTGGATGGCAGCGCACAGCGCGTTCCAACCATTACAGGTTCTTTAACAGAGCTGGTTAGCATACTGGGTAAAAAAACAACCATAGAAGAAATCAATGCGGCCATGAAGAAGGCTTCCAACGAAAGCTTTGGTTATACTGAAGACGAGATTGTAAGTTCAGATATTATTGGTACACATTTCGGTTCTTTGTTTGATGCTACCCAAACAAAAGTGTTGACAGTAGGAGATAAGCAAAT
>Ga0193753_10001029_pt1 | contig 24943 bp, 21 predicted proteins | sample H1c2metaG_FD_144925 | JGI IMG/M metagenome (GOLD analysis project Ga0193753, IMG submission 144925) | Soil microbial communities from a riparian zone of the East river system, Colorado, United States - H1c2 | ecosystem: Environmental > Terrestrial > Soil > Riparian zone | place: USA: East... | reverse complement strand
TTCATTCATCATTTTTGGTGCTCGGGGTGGTATTGGGCGCGTTGTTGGTGAACGGCTATTGCACCAGCCAGTCGAAGACCCATGCGCCCGCGAGGCCAAAGGTCCACTACGTCAACCCGGCGCGTTGAGTCCGTGTGTGCCGCCGCCACTAGCTTCAGATGGATTCAGAAGGGCTGTATGAGAACGCGAAGTTCGAGACTGCCGCCGACATCGCCAAGCTCTTGATGATGCAGATTTACTACTGGCGGCCCTGGTGGTGAGTCCGGCGCCGCGTTCGCTTGCCGCTCCTGGCTGCGAGCCACAACGCTGACAGCGGCGCGAACCACTGCCCGGCTGAGCTTCGTCGGCCTGGTATTGCCGAGCACCCGTACGCCTCGTGCTTCGCGTCACTGCTCGAATCCGATTTCGCCTCGGACGGCGTAGCGCCTGCACCGGCCGCGTTTCGCGGAGGGTTCGAGATCGACGGCGCATCTGGGTCCGATCCTGCATCGGCGGGCGCAGTTGTCGGCGGCGGGGCTGCCGCGCCGGTCTTCGAACCGAACACGCCGTCATGGCACCCGAGCCAAAACCCTTCGTCGTCGCTCTTTCGGTACTGGCGCGTTCTGAGCTGTTCGTCGCAGATCTTGAACGGAGCAGAACGTTTGCCTGTTGCAGATCGCCGCCGAAACTCCAAACAAGTCGGCGCTTCAGCAAATCCAAACGTGAGATCGCCCTCGATCGGGATAGGCCACCGCATCGACACCCGATCACCTACGCTCGCGACAATCTCTACGTTCTCGCGATCTTCGATTGCGATGCAGCTCATCGCAGCGGTGCTCCCGCAACCACCACGCTCAGGGGCTCCCAGGATGACGCTCGCCTTTGCAGTTGGTGGCTTCAGCTCTTCATCGGCGAGCATCTCGGTGCCGGTCGTGAACGTGAGCGTGTTCGAGCCAGGTTCGTTGTTGGGATAGATCGGCTTTACGCGAATCGTGTACTTCGTGTTCGGAGCGAGCGGCTGCTTTGGAACGACCTCGGCCCAAGTGCCGGCGCAACTGGGTGTTGGGCCGGCGTAGACCGTGTGCTCAATCGGCTCGCCCGCGCTGTTCTCCAGCACGAGCGACTCTTGAACGAAGACGCCCTCGACCACGAGGCCCTTGTTGAGCGGTACGTTCTCGCTCCCATCCACTGGATCAGTGCGGTAGATGGCCGAGGCCAAGCACGAGCACGCGTGCGCCGGGGCGGCGGCCAGCGCCGCTCCGACGACCCAGCTAAACAAGACCGCAAAAACTAGCTGTGTGCGCATGCGTTCCTCGCCTCACGAGCGGGCATGGCACACGCTGGCACATGCACGTTCGTTGCAGCGCTGAGCTGCACATGCCGTACCAAAAATCCTTGCCGCTCAGGGCTGCAGGAGGGCAGCGTCGCAGAAGCCGAACCCGAGCTGTTGAGTCGGCTTCCACTCCCATTACAGACACACGCTCGGAACGAGTGCCGCAAAAATGGAATGAGCGCACGGTGCATGTCGTCGTGCACACGTGCGCGCGCTTCGATCCGTGAGCCTCAGCCCTCAGCTGCTTGCTTGATCTTCGCGATGTCGAGCTTCTTCATCTTGAGCACAGCACCCATGACGCGCCCGGCTTTCGCCGTATCCGAGCTCGAGACCAATTCGGGCACGATCTTCGGCACGATCTGCCAGGACAGTCCGAACTTGTCTTTGAGCCAACCACACTGGTGCGCTTTTGGATCGCCACCTTCCGAGAGCTTCATCCAGTACTTGTCGATCTCTTCCTGAGTCTCACACATCACTTGGAGCGAGATCGCTTCGCTGAACTTGAAGTGCGGCCCACCGTTGAGAGCCGTGAACGATTGTCCTTCGAGCTCGAAGTCGACTGTCATCACCGTGCCCGCTTTTTGCCCGTGGACTTCTTTGCCCACGTCGCTGTACTTCGCGGTCCTCACGATGCGCGATTTGTCGAAGATCGAAACGTAGAATTTCGCTGCGTCTTCGCCCTGGCTGTCGAACCACAGACACGGACTGATTTTTTGGATCGTGGGCATCGCCTAGTCCTTCGTTAATGGGGGAGGACTGAACGTAAACACGGCGCCCACGTATGTCGGACCGGAAGTGTGCCCTCGTCTGGCCAGGACGGTGTCTCGATGTAGCTACTTCTTAGCTACCCCGAAAGGATCTCGCGCTGCGCCCTGGCGTACCCATCGAAGCCACGGGGTGAACACGCGATGAGTCCAATGCCTAACTTTCGGGTAGTCGGTAGTTGGTTGTTACTAGCCTTTGCAGCGCTGAGCTGCAGCGATTCGAGCGAGGGCTCGGGATTGCCGCAGACGATGGTCCCACCGGGCACTGCCGGCTCAGCCGGACCTGCCACGCCCGCAGTCGAAGGCGTCGTGCACGTGTCGACCGGTGACGTTCAGGGCGACGTCGTCGATGGGACTCGGCGCTATCTCAAGATCCCGTTTGCGAAGCCTCCTGTCGGCGACCTTCGCTGGCGTTCGCCGCAAAAGCCCGACGCTTGGACAGGCGTTCGTCACGAGCCGGAGCTTTCGAAAGCTTGCTCGCAGAACATGAGCTCGGGATCGATGGCGAGTCTGAACGAGGACTGTCTGTACCTCAACGTGTGGCAACCGCTCATGCCGCCGACAGCGGCACCGGTGATGGTGTGGATCCACGGCGGTGGCAACTTCGGCGGTGGCACGAACGACGTCGTGCCGACCAGCGATGACAAATTGTGGTTCGATGGCCACGTGTTCGCGCAACGACACGGCATCGTCGTCGTCACGCTGAACTATCGGCTCGGGCCACTCGGATTCTTCGCGCATCCAGATCTGGCCGCTGAAGGATCGAACGTGGGCAATCAGGGCTTGCTCGATCAGAATCTGGCGCTGCAGTGGGTGAAGGAGAACATCGCAGCGTTCGGCGGCAACCCGAACAACGTGACGATCTTCGGTGAGTCTGCCGGTTCTTCCGACGTGTGCACGCACGTCGCTTCTCCGAAAAGCGCGGGACTCTTTCATCGCGCGGTGAGCCAGAGCGGCGGCTGCACGGCAGCGCTCGGAAGTGCGATGACGCTACAAGCTGCAGCAGCGCCCGTGATGGCGTTTGCGAAAGCAGTCGGCTGCGAAAGCCCGACTGGACAGCTCGCGTGCATGCGACAGAAGCCGATCGATCTCGTTATGCAAAACGCGATGCAGCCCGATCCGATGAAAGATGCGGCAGGGACGACTCTGCGGTTCAGTGTCGTGGTCGATGGCCCGGGAGGATTTCTGCCGAAGAGTCCGCGTGAGATTTTCGATGCCGGCGAGTTGAATCGTGTTCCGTATATCCTCGGCAGCAACAACGATGAAGGTGCGTTGTTCTTGATCAGCACGGCCGGTCCTACGACGGATGCGGAATACCAAGCGCAGCTGCAGATGCGTTATCCGGCGATCGCGGCGCCGCTCGCGATGGTGTACCCGCCGTCGGCATACGGCGGAAATCCGCGCAAGGCACTCGAACGCGTGGTCGGAGACTCGGGCCTCGTATGCGGGACACATGACAGTGCGCGTCGCGCTGCCAAGGCGGGTCTGACTGTCTATTCGTACAACTTCAACGTGCCGTGGGCGATCGCGGGCGGAACGCTGGGTGCGACGCACGCCGCCGAGATCAGCCACGTGTTCGGTGTGCCGTTCATGCCCGATCCGGCGAGTCAGGCTGTGTCAGATGCGATGAACTCGTACTGGGCCAATTTTGCGAAGACGGGTGACCCCAACTTCGCCGGTGCTCCAGCGATCTGGCCGAAGTTTGCTCCGACGCCGGCTGACAGCGATCAGCGCCTGCAGCTGGATTCGACGTGGATGGTGTTGACCGACTTCCGAAAGCCGGAGTGTGCGTTTTGGCGCCAGCAGTACGAAGCGGGCGAGTAGCTCAACGCCGCTGCGCGATCGTCGCGATGTGTGCGGCTAGCGGGTGGGTGGAGTGGCGCTCCAAAAAGCGCTTGGCCAAACGCTGAGCCTTGTCTGCTGCTCCACGCTGCACCAACGCGTCGATCCGCAACGCATCGGCCTCTGGCGTCAAGCGACCTCGCGCGAACTGCTCGGCATGCTGATCCAACAGGCGCAACGCCTGCGTCGCCTCGTGCTCCGCCAACGCCGTGCGCGCTGCATCGAGCAACGCCAACTCCTCGCGAATGCCTGCTCGCGCTGGCCCCACCGTTCGCGCGATCACGGCGGGTGCCGGCGCCGGAGTGGGCTCCGCTGCTGCGAGCACGATCACCGGCTGCTGCACGTGGATCGACTGGGGCTGCGGTGCCGCTGCTGCGAGCGGCGCGGGCGCAGCAGTTCGCTGCTCGCGTGAATGCGACAACACTTGCCAACTCACCGCACCTGCCACGATCAGCGCGGACAACGAACCCCACAACGCCGGATGGGAGAACAACAACCCACCGCGCGGAATGTTTGCGACCGAACCGGGTGCCGCGGGATGGACGCCACTCTCGACTGCAGCCAGAGGCGGCAAAGCCGACAGCGCTTCTGCCATGCGCATTTTCATCGCCGCCGGAGCTGCGTCGTGCCGTGCCGCGTCGAGCAGCTGACGCTCGAGGTCGGTCGGATCAAGCCAGGGTGTCGGGTCTCTCATCGGCCCCTCTCTCTCTCGAACACGCGTTCGAGCCGGGCTGTCGCCGCTCGAAATTCTTCCCGCGCACGACGCACACGCGATGCCACCGTGCCGGCCGGCAAGTCGAGCGCACGAGCGATCTCAGTCGCAGAAAATCCTTCGACGTCGAACAGCACGAAGACCTCGACGAGGCTTCGATCCATCTTCGACAACACCCGATCGAGCAGTTGCAGCGTCATCGCCTGCGACTCGGCGAGACCCCGTTGCAACACCCGATCGTCGAGCTGGCCCTGCGGCTCGAGCCGCGCGGCACTCCGGCGGGAGCTGCGCGCGAGTCGGAGGGCAGTCCCGATCAAAAACGCACGCTCGCTCCCGAGCCAAATGTCGGCGATGCGCTCGACTGCGACTAAAAACGCTTGCTGGCCTACATCCGCCGCGGCTTCGGCATCGAGCCCGTACCGGCGCAACGTTCGCCAGACCAGGTTGTGATGCGCATCGAACATGGCCTTCAGGCGTGCTCGATCGCTTTGCGCGCGATCCGGCCCTGCGAGCACCGGAGTCGGCTCGACAGGTTCTGGAACGGCAGCGCTACGCGGATGCATGGATACTCAGCTATGCGATCTGGGGCCCGGTACGATCACGGAAAGCGCACGCCGAGGCCGAGATGTCCCTCCCAGCACGGGACATCGACGCGATGGAACACCTCGGGGCGAAACGCAAACCGATCGCGCCGCAACGGAGCCACGAGCCCCACACCCCCGAGAACTTGGAAAACCGCCCCAATGTCGATGCTTGCGAGGAGGCGTGCCCCCAAGTCGAGCCAACCTCGCGCGCTGGTCCGCGGCAGATAGCTATTCGCCCCCTGGGCGTTCAGGCTTCCGACTGCGGCTGTCAGACAGGCACGTGCGCCGAGCGCTCCTGCACGCACACCGAGCGGGCACACGTCGAGCCGCACCGTCGTCAGCTGAAACGCTGCAACTCCGCCGGCTTGCGCGAGATCGCTCACCCAAACGTGTGCCGCGCTGAGCTGCAACGCGGGGACGAATATGCCGCGACCGCGGAACGCGAGCAGCACACCCGCGGTCAAGCCCGGCATCAGGCTCGGCGAGACGCCGGAGGCCACCTGCGCCCCGACGCTGAAGCCGAGGTGCTCGAAGGCGAACACGGGCGTGCTGGCTTCGGTCGAGTCTTCATCACCGGGAGTCGCTTCGTCGGACGACCCCGGCGTGGTTTTCTCGGCCGACGCCGGTGCCGGAATCGCGCTGGCTCCGGAGCCGCTTCCTGCCTCTCCAGCGGGCCCTCCTGCAGCTGAGGGAGGCGGCGGAGGTTGCGCCGGGCTGCCCGATGTATCGGCAGCGCCCGCACTCGACGAGGGTTGCGCGAACGCGGCTGGGTCCAACGTGAGCGCGATCAGAAACGCGACGGCGGAGGTCGCTTCACCGCAGCTGTCAGCTGCAAGCTTGCGTCGCGATCGCCGCTTGTCCGGCCACGAAATCGTGAGCTCGATCGTGACCGACCGCACCGCCGGACGCGAGACACCGACATTCAACACCGGCACATCCGAGGATGCGGGCACGAACACGATCCGATGAGACCGTTCGCGGACCTGCGCTTCGATCGCGTTCGTATCGACGCACCCCGAAGGGCCCTGCACGTTCAACACTGCGGGCGCCGGCTCGCTCGCCGTCGAGGTTTGCGCGCGCGCCGAGCCGACTCCCAACACCAAAATCGCATGGAGCGCGACGACACATCGACAAACCACGCCAAGATGTTGCATCAGTTCCTACCGGGGCCCAGCGCGGCTCGTCCCACCGCGCCGAGGACCGCGATTCAACGCCCTCTTGCAAGCGAGCGCAAATCGGGGTCCATCATGTGATTCTGATCGTGACTCGTCACCCACACTCTCGTGTCTCTCGCCCGCTGCTTCTCCTCCTGCCGCTCATGGCTGCAGGTTGCTCCGACGCCGTGGTCGCGCTCGGAGAGCAGGATCCACCGCGGTACCACTTCGGTGCTCCAGAGCTCGTGAGCGAGCTCTCCGACCCGGCCTCGAAGACCGACAACCCGAGCCTCACTTCCGACCTTCGCGAGATTTTCTTCACCTCGGAACGAAGTGGTGGTCCCGCCGAGATCTGGACCGCAGAACGTACGGATGCGAGCGACAACTTTGCTGCACCCGAGCTCGTTGCGCCGCTCAACTCAGAGGGCGTCGAGACGAGCCCGATCATCTCGGCGGACGGCCTCACGATGTGGCTCGGTTCAGATCGGGGTGGCGGTCTAGGGGATCTCGACATCTGGGTTTCGACGCGCACTTCGCGCAATGGAAGCTGGTCCACCCCCAAAAATCTAGCTGCACTCAACTCGGTCGCGAAGGACATTCCGCGTCCGCCGGGCCAGCATGGTTTGGTCATGCCACTCGGCTCGGATCGCGACGAGCGCGGGTTCTATGCGGTCTACTTCGCGACGCGTGAAGCTGCGTCTCGGCCGTTTGCAGCGCCTGAGCTCGTCGAGGAGCTGGCCTCGCGTTCAGCCAGCACGGTGGACGCGTTTTTGACCGACGACGGAACGGGGATGTTTTTCGTGTCAGGGCCCGCGTTTGGCCCGGCGGATTTGTTCGTGACTGCGCGCCGTAGCACTTCGGATCGATTTGGCCGCTCGGAGCCGCTCGCGGACTTGAACACGCCGAACGACGAGCGCGACCCGTGGCTGAGTGCGGACGGGAAACAGCTGTTCTTCTCTTCTGATCGGTCGGGCCACTACGAGATCTACGTCGCCAGCGTGCGGCGGGACCCTCCGTGAGGCGGGGGCCCGCCACCCAACCGGCTCGAGTTGATCGTTACAACGCGGTTCGTTCCCCGAGACGAAGGAAGTGAAAGCGTGCAGCTTCGCCGCTTTCTTCCGCCCGTTGTTCGAGCGCTTCGATCGGCTCGCGATAGTGCGCGAACGTCGTGTGATGGATCGGCATGACCGCAACGGGATCGACGCGCCGCACCAGCTCGAGCGCTTCGTCCGAGTTCAGCGAACGAAGACCGCGATCACCGTCGCCGCCTACGCCACCCATGTGCGGAAGCAGCAAGTCGACCCGTCCGTACTGCGCGACGAAGTCTTTCGTTTCGTCGGCGAGCACGGCATCGCCCGTCCAGTAGATCCGGTAACTGCCTGCAGCGTCCTTCCACTCGAGGAGATAGCCGTTGCCTTTGCCGACTTCGCGATCGGCGTCCGGATCGTGCGCGTGATGGGCCGCGACGGCGAGCACGCGCAACGTCGTCTCACCCGCGGTGAGTGTCGTCGATTCGCCCCAGTCGAGCCCCCGAACGTCAGTAAAACCCGCTCCGCGCATGGCTTCAGCGCCAGCGGCGGCGACGACGACCGGTAGGTTCTTTGGTAGCAATTCCTTCGCGCGTGCATCGACGTGATCGTTGTGCGTGTGGCTGATCAAGATCGCGTCGAGGCCATCGAGCGAGTAGGGCGCCGGTGCTAGATAGCGTGCGATCGACGCGTTCGGCTGTCCCGTGGACGGGTGCTTCGGAAACACGAACGCGTTCGGGCCGCGTGGCCCGAGCATCGGGTCGGTGATCACGCGCAAGCCTCCGCGCTCGAGGAACGCGGTCGGTCCACCGATCCATTGAATGCTGCCGTGAGCGACAGGTGCCGCAGTTTGCACCGAGCTCGTCTCCGGTCGCGCGACTTGGCTCGTCGCAGTCGCGTGCTGACCTGCACACGCGATGAGTGCGCTGCTAAGAAAGATAGGTGTGAAGTTTTTCATGGTTCGAGTTCCTTCCCAGCACTGTTTACGGCCGGGACCCGCCACGGGTAACTCCCGAACGTCGCACATGAGCCATGCATTTTTGTATAGCGCGCTAGACTGCAGCCATGATCGACTGGAGCGACCTTCAGTTCTGTCTCGCGGTAGCGCGGCACGGGACGCTGTCAGCGGCAGCTAAAGCGCTCGATGTCACGCAACCGACGGTGGGTCGGCGCATCGCCGCTTTCGAGCAGCGACTCGGCGCGAAGCTGTTCGTTCGCTCGCCGCGACATTGGGCGCTCTCGGAGGTCGGGCAAGCCGTGCTGCGACACGCGGAACACATGCAAGCGCATGCGTTGTCTGCCGAGAGTCTCGCAGCAGGTCGCGATGCGGGTGTCGTCGGGCGAGTGCGCATCACGGCCTCCGAGTGGATGATCTGCTCGGTGCTCGGGCCTGCGCTCGCGCCGTATCTGCCGCGTCATCCGGCGCTGTGTCTCGAGCTGATCGCGGACACGCGGCACCTGAGCTTGGTCAAACGCGAAGCCGACATTGCGCTGCGTCCGTCACGCTTCACGCACAAGGAGATCGTGCAGCGCGAGGTTGGCGTGCTCGCGTTTGGGCTGTATGCATCGGAGAGTTATCTCGCTCGATACGGTCAACCCGACTTTGCGCGGGGTTGCCCTGGGCACGTGTTCATCACGGCGACGGACGACATGAACAACTTGGCAGACTACGAGTGGTTGCCGCCTATGGCTGCAGACGCGCACGTCGCCGTTCGCACGAACGGCCGCCAGCCGATGGCGAGCATGGCTTCCGTGGGCATCGGCATCACATGTTTGCCGCGCTGCATGGGCGACGCGCTGCCGAGCTTGCGCCGCCTGGAAACGCCGGTGCCGAGTCCGGAGCGGCAGCTCTGGGTCGGCGTGCATCGCGCGGCGCGCACGACGCCGCGCATCCGGGTGGCGCTCGGCTTCATCACGGAGACGTTGGGAAGTATGCGCGACTTGCTGCGTCCGCCGCGCTGAGGACCCTCTGCACCCCGCGCGCAGAACTAGGTCAGGACGGCCTGTGCTGCTGGCCCGGACCATCCAACACCTGCGACCGAAGGCAGAAAAACTAACACGCCGCCCTCAGCTGAAGGCGGCGTGTCCCGTGTCGTCGATCGGCTACTCAGTTCGTTTTCCAAGGCTTGAGCGGCACAGTCAGTGTCGAACCGTTCGAGCCACCGTATGCGATCGACCAAGTCCCCGGTGCTTCCGACACCATCGGGAACGTGTTCGCATCTGCACCTGCGAGAGACAGACGCAAGTGGTGTCCCTTCTGGATTCGCGCCGCAACTGGCAAGAACGGAACTTCGACTTGCATGAGCTCGCCCGGTACGACCGCTGCTGCATCGGCCCGAGCAAAGCTACGCTCGGTGCCGCGCGCCGCAACACAACCACCACTCTTCGTTTTGCGATGCATCAGCCGTAAGACGCCTTCGGTGAGATACGTCGCGCGACCATCCGGTGCGACGTCTTCGAGATAAGCAAACACCGAACCATCGGTTTGATCCGACCGCATCGCGAGGCAGAGCTCGGGCGCACCGACGAGCTCCGAATCTCGCGCCACCTCGGCGCCATCGAATGACGCGCGTTCACCGCGAGCAAACCGCATGTCGCCGTAGTAAATCGGGTGATTGTCCTGGCTCGACCAGCGATTCCGTCCTGCGCCGGAGCTCGTCATCGGATCGACTTGGTAGCTGCGTTCACCTGCCTTGCGAACCGCGCGCGGCTCGAGCCCCGCCGCTGACAGCGACAGCGTTTGGTCTTTGACATCACTCGGTGGCCACACCCGTGTCGTCTTCCAAGTATCGGCGCCGAGCACGTAGTACTCGATTCCGCGCTCGATCGGCTTGCCTTCGAGCGTGTGTTTTACGAATGCGACGTCGTTTCCGAACTGCGTTTTCGGTGCGACGCGCGCTGGGGCAAAGGGTTCCCGTGCAAACGGGTCGGCGTCGAGGCCGCCCAGGTGTGTCGTCGCTCCGATCGAGACCTGCATCGGAACGTTCGGCAACGCGTCGTAGCGAGCGAGTGCACTTTGCGCGGTCGTACCATCGAGCCAGCTTGCGGAGGCGCGCGTCGGAATCGCGAACTCCGCGAGCTCCGCAGCGTGTCCGGACGGGCTCACGTCGCGAAACTGCGTCGAGCCGATGGAGTCGTCCGAGTACTGAATCCCGTTCAACGCATCCAGCGCGACATTGTTTTGGTGATCCTGCAAGGCTTGCCGCAAGAGACTGAAGTCCTCGTCGCCCGTCACCGGTCCGAGCTGGTACTCCGGACAAATCGAGGCATCCATCAGACATCCCTCGCCACGGTTCAATCCGAGCACGTCTGTGACGAGCGTATGCATGTGAAGATTCGGAATGCCGCCGGGAAACAAGTTCCCCGCGTACTGATCGAACTCCGCTGCGCGAACGATGCCGGCCTTGAGGCTCGGTGCGCCCGATGCGAGGCTCGCCTCTGCGAGCATGGCGGAGACGGAGATGCCCACTGCAGCGACGTTGCCATCGGACCACGGCTGCGAGCTGAGCCACGCGAGCATCTCGCGCTGATCATTGCGTTGGTCTTGAGTGAGATAACCGGCTTGCGATCCGAACGAGGCTCCAAACCCGCGCGGGTCCGCAATCGCGACGACGAAGCCTGCGTTGCGATAGAGGTCGACCGCCTCACCCGGTGCTTCTCGGCCGCGCGTGTACCACGTCTCGGTGTACACGCTCGGCAGCTCTCCCGATCCGTCGTCGAACCCAGGTGGGAAGTAGAGATTGACAGCGATGCGCACTCCGTCGGACATCGCGACGTGAATCGCGCGATCGGGTGCCGGAGCGTCGTGAAACGGAACGAGGTTGCCCTGCACTTCGTCGGTGCTCGCGAGTTGCTCGAGCTCTTCTTCGGTGTAGTCCGGTTCCGGAGTCGACGGCGTCGGCGTGTCGACAGCCGCATCGAGCTCCTGAATGTCGCCGGCGTCGCCGCTGTCAGCTTCAGGGGAAAGCTCGGAGCACCCAGTCCCGAGCGCGAGCAGCATCGCGAGAATTCCAAAGAGTGGCGTGCGGACGATACGATTCGAGGTCATGACAGCTCCTGTTTGCGTCCGGTTTAGTAAGTTGTCCGGCGCGCTGACTTGCGACCGACCCCTTTGCAGCCCGTGTGCCACCGCGGTTTTTAGGCCTATTCGCTCGAATCATTGCAGCGGCTGATACCGAGCTCTCCGCGGACAGCGGACACTCGTCCGCAGCCGCGCGGACAGGTGTCCGGGGCGGAGTGACGTGAGCTCGCCTCTCGTGGTGTACTCGCGCGCATGGCGTTCACCCCCGCGCAGCTGCAGCGCGAACTAACACCGACACCGACCGGCTCCGAGGCAGGCCGCGAGTTCAACCAAAGCCGCGTGTCGCTCTACTTCAGCGTGATCAGTGGCATCTCACTGGTCTTCTTCTTGCTTCACAACACGCTCGAAGTGCTCTCGGGCAACCTCACGTTCGCGCAGGTCTTCAGCTTCCAGCTCAACCACTGGCATTTGGGTGCGGTTGCGCTCGCCGGCTTACTCGGCTTCGCAACGCGACGGGGCGAGTGGAGCCCGACTGCGCTCGCTTGGGTCGACGTCGCCGGTTCCGTCGCAGTGCTGACGTGCGACGACATGATGGGGAGCGTGCTGCTCGGCGTGAATGCGCCGCACTTCGATCTCGTGCTCACGCTGGCGTACGTGCTGCTTCAAATGACGCGTGCGGTCATCGTGCCGAGCACGGTCCGCCGTACGATCCTGGTGTGTATCTTGGGTGCGGTGCCGCTCATGCTGATGGGTTGGCTGCTCGCGCGGTATGCTCCGGACGGTTGGAGTGCGAAGCGAACGATGTACGCGCCGCTGTACGTCGCGCTGTGGTGTCTGGATGCTGCGATTCCGGCGGCGCTCGCATCGAGCGTCATCTACGGATTGCGGCAGCAAGTTCGGCGTGCTTCGCAACTCGGGCAGTACACGTTGGAAGAGCGGATTGGCGAAGGTGGCATGGGCACGGTCTATCGCGCACGTCACGCGATGTTGCGGCGGCCGACGGCGGTGAAGTTGTTGCGGCCGGAGCGCACGGGCGAGCAGGCTTTGATTCGCTTCGAGCGCGAAGTGCAACTGACGAGCCGGCTGACGCACCCGAACACCGTCTCGATCTACGACTATGGCCGCACTGCCGATGGGGTCTTCTACTATGCGATGGAGTACCTCGACGGGCTCGATCTGCAGCGTTTAGTCGACGTCGACGGACCACAAGATCCCGCGCGCGTCGTTCACCTGCTCGCGCAAGTCTGCCGCGCGCTGAACGAAGCACACGGTCTCGGGTTGATCCATCGCGACGTGAAGCCGGCCAACATCATCTTGTGCGAGCACGGCGGCGTCGCGGACGTGGTCAAGGTCGTCGACTTCGGTTTGGTGAAGACGTTCGGCGGCACCGACGCGACCTTGAGCGGTGCGGATGTCATCGTCGGTACGCCGCATTTTCTCGCGCCTGAAGCGATTCGTTCCGGGACCTCGGTCGACGTGCGGAGTGATCTGTACGCCGTGGGGGCCGTCGGCTACTTCTTGATCGCCGGAAGTTACGTGTTCGATGGTGACAGCGCGCTCGAGGTGTGCGGGCATCACTTGCACACGCAGCCCGCTCCGCTCTCCACGCGGACGACGCGGCGCGTTCCGAGTGAGCTCGAAGACCTGATCTTGCGCTGCCTCGCGAAGAACCCGGAGCAGCGGCCACAGACTGCGCTGGGACTGCTCCAACAGCTGCTGGCCTGCGGTATTCCTGCATGGACCGACGAGCAAGCGCGCGCGTGGTGGGCGCAACGGCGCGCAGCGGGGCTTACGAAGCTGGTGCAACCGCAGCAGCGAACGCCCACGCTGCTCGAGGTGGACGTCCGCGCGCGTAACCTCGAAGTGAAGGCCCGCTCATGACGCTCGTGACGCTCGTGTTCGCGTGTCTCGTCGCGGTCGTGGCGCTCGCGTTCGCCGCGCTCGAACACTTGCGCAAACGTCGCCTCGAGCGTGCGCTGCATGAGAGCACGACCGAACGCAGCTCGAGTGAGCGTGAGGCGGAAGCGAGCCGTTCGCTGCTCCGCGTGTTGCTCGACGCGAGCCCGCTAGCAGTCGTCTTGTGTACGGATGCCGGGCGAATTATCGTCGACAACACTGCGGCGCGCCGATTGTTTTTTGCCGATCAATCCGCGGAGGGACAGAACTTCTTACGCCTCGTCGCGAACGGGCCGCCCGAGTTGCAGTCCGTGTTGCTCCACGCGAGTGACGAGATCGTGGGCCTGACGATCGACGGACAGCATGAGATCTATCATTTCTCTCGCCGCAAGCTGTCGTATCTCGACACCCCGCACACATTGCTGCTCGTGCGGCCGATGACGCGCGAAGTCGCCCAACACGACATCGACGTGCTCAAGCGCGTGGTCCGTTTGCTCAGCCACGAGGTCAATAACTCGCTCGCGCCGGTGTCATCGCTCGTGCACTCCGCGCGCCTGATTCTGTCGTCCGGTGAACGGATCGAGCGGCTCGACCGCGTTTTCGACACGATCGAGGATCGCAGTCGGCACCTGGCGGAGTTTATCGCGGGTTATGCGAGTTTGGCGCGGTTGCCGCGGCCTGCGCCGCGATCGGTCGAGTGGAGGTCGCTGATCGACAAGCTCGCGGCGTTGTATCCAGCGGCAGTGTTGAAGGCGCCGGAAGGAGCGGAGGGTTTTTTCGATCCGGGCCAGCTCGAGCAGGCGTTGATCAACTTGCTCAAGAATGCGAATGAGGCCGGGGGCGAGCCGAGCGCGGTGCAGTTGCATGTGCTCCCGCTGCCGGATCACACGACCGAGTTGAAGGTGTCAGATCGCGGCCGAGGTTTTTCGCCGGATGCGCTCGAGCAGGCGTTGTTGCCGTTCTACACGACTAAACCCGGTGGAAGCGGTGTGGGTTTGGCGCTAGTGCGCGAGATCGTCCACGCGCACGGAGGCCGGCTGACGTTAGGCGCACAAGAAGGTGGCGGTGCAGCAGTACGAGTCTGGTTGCCCGGTCCGAAGCCAACGCCAGACGCAGACACCAGAGCGAGGCTCACGCTGACGCGCGCTTGACTACTCTGTCGCGGATCACGGGGGGTCATTTTCTCGACCCGTTCAGACGACGTTCTATTTTCGAGGTGGATCGGCGTGCCGCGCGCGGCCTGACTCGGGCACAATGGCGAGTGCAATGCAGATTCTGATCATCGATGACCAGGCCGCGATGCGCGGAGCGCTCGAGCTTCTATGCGACGTGCATGGACTCGACGCCCTCACTGCATCGTCGCCGGAGCAAGCACTGCAGCTGATCAGGAGCGAGGACATCGGCCTCGTGATCCAGGACATGAACTTCGGGGACGGCGAGACGTCTGGCGCCGAAGGCTTGGCGTTGTTTCGAGCGATTCGCGAGCTCGATCCGGACCTGCCGGTGCTCGCGATGACGGCGTGGACGTCGCTCGAGACGGCAGTGGATCTGATGCGCGAAGGCGCGGCGGACTATTTCGCGAAGCCGTGGAAGGACGACAAGCTACTCGCGACGATCAAGAACCTGCTGCGGATGCGCGAGCTCGCACACGACAACGCGCGCTTGCGATCGCGCGGAAAGCTCGCGCGGCGTGCGCTCGCGGAGCAGCACGACTTGTCCGGTTTGATCTACGCGAGCGACGCGATGCACGAGCTCGTGTTGCTCGCGATCAAGGTCGCACCAGCCGACGTGCCGGTGCTGATCACCGGGCCGAACGGTTCGGGCAAAGATCGGCTCGCGGAGCTGGTGCAGGCGAATTCGCGGCGGCAGAAGCAGCCGTTCGTGAAAGTGAATGCAGGCGGCCTCGCCGATAGTCTGCTCGAAGCGGAGTTGTTCGGTGCCGAAGCCGGCGCCTTCACGGGCGCGAACAAGCTGCGCATCGGTCGCTTCGAAGCCGCTCACGGCGGCACGCTGTTTCTCGATGAGCTCGGCAACTTGTCGGCGAGCGGGCAGATGAAGCTGCTGCGCGTGCTTCAGAGCGGCGAGTTCGAGCGCGTCGGTTCGAGTACGACGCGCAAAGTCGACGTGCGCGTGATCAGCGCGACGAACACGGATCTGCGAAACGCGATCGCCGCCGGGACCTTTCGCGAGGATCTCTACTTTCGCCTGAACGTGATCGAGCTCGCGGTGCCACCGCTCGTCGATCGGCCGGATGACATCTTGCCACTCGCGAAGCAGTTTCTCGAAGCGTCGTACGGAACGTTCAAGCTCACCGACGACGCGCTCAGGGCGCTGTTCGCGCACGACTGGCCGGGCAACGTCCGCGAGTTGCAGAATCGCTTGCAGCGCGCGATCTTGGTGTGTAGCGACGGTGTGATCCGCGCGTCGGACTTGGGTTTGGTGAGGTCTGCCGGCGGGCGACCGGGTGTCAGGCCGCTTCCGAGTATCGAGCCTGGCGTGACTGCGGCTCCGGCAAACGCGGCAGCGATAACCGCTGAGACGCCTGCGGGCCTATCGGTTCCGCCCCCACCTGCAGCGGTGAGCGGCGGACGTTCGAGTGAGCGAGAACAGATTCAAGAAGCGTTGTCTCGCGCGCGCGGCGTAGTTTCGAAAGCTGCAGCTGAGCTCGGCTTGAGTCGCCAAGCGCTGTATCGGCGTATGGAGCGGCTCGGTCTGAGCATCGCACGCAAAGTCGAAGACTGAGCTCGCAGCTCAGTGCGCGCTCGCGTGCTGGCGCAGCGGCTGCTCGACCTCGAAGAGCTGCAGTGGTTCGGTGCGCACTTCGAGTGCGAGCTCGGGGCGCAGGCTCGACATGAAGTCCGGGAACTCGTGTTCGACGATCTCGCGAGTTCGATCGCGCCCGTCGCGCCGGAACAAGAAGTGGGTGATGCCGAGCGCCTGCAATTGGTCACGGGTTTGGTTGAAGCCCCCGCGCACGTAGAAGTTTTTGTACGGTGTTCCGAGCACGATTCCGGGGCTAGGAAACCCGACGATCGTCGCATCGCGATCGCCGATCTGCTGCTCGATGCGCGTTGCGCCGTCGCGCACCGTGTAGACAGCCGCGCGCGCATATTTGATCTGACCGTAGGCGCTGAGGACGAGTAGTGCGACGAGCGGCACTACGAGCGGTAGCGGTGTTAACGCTGCCCGCCGCACTCGGAGCAGGTCGCGTGCCCAGTCGATTCCAATCCCCGCGACGACTGCTGCAGCAGGGATCACGATCGTCCAAAAGCGCAGCTGCGACTTGGCGATGACCTCCATCGCGATCAGCGAGCAAGTGAGCCAGCCGAACACGATGACTTCGGCGTACGCCGGCCAGCGACGCGCTCTCGCTGTTCGAACGACGAAGTAGAGCAACGTGAGGACAGCGAGGACGCCTGTGATCGGCATCGCGCCGATGAAATGAATGTAGCGCTCGGGGTCGTACAAGCGAAACAGCAGCGAGCTGACACCACGATAGCGGTTTTGTGCGGGCGCTTGAGCGCCGAGCAGCACGTGTTTGTAGTTGTAGGCGAGCGCGCGGAGGTAGTCGCTCGAAGCGACGTAGATCAAACAGAGCACAGCGATCAGCAGCGCGGCTGCAAGGACGAGCCAGAGCTTACGCCGTTCTAGCGCGGAGGTCCGAGCCGCGCGTACGCCGAGGTAAATCGCGCTGAACGCGATGAGCGGTGCGACGAACAAGCCCGCTTGTTTCGTGAACAGGGCGAGCGCGCTGGCGCCGACCGCGAGCACGAGCCAGCGCAGATCGCGCTCCGCGAGGAGCAACGAGAACACCGCGAGGGTCACCCAGGTGGCAACTGCGGGCTCGATGAAGCCGACGCGCGACGTGTGGAAGTACAAAGGGTCGAGCGCGAGTGCGAGCCCGACGAAACACCAGGTCGAGGTCCGCATGAAGCGCGACGCGATCGCGAGCATCAACGCGAAGCCAAACGCCGCGTACAGCATGCTGAAGATTCGCAGCTGCGGATAGTCCGTGCCGAACACTCGAAAGAAGCCTGCGAGCGGATAGACCCACGCCGGGCTCTGTGCACGCCAGAACTGATAGTCGTCGACCGGGCTGACCTTGAACGCTCCGAACACCGCCCAGTTGCGCGCTTCGTGTGACTTCGCGGGCGGTTCCGCAAATAGCTCGCGCGCGTCGCGACCGAGGACACTGAGCGGGGCATCCGCAGTCAGCATCCAGCAGCGGAGGCCGATGAACAGCAGCGTCAGCGCAACCAACAATCGCAGCGATCGCAGCGATCGCAACTCTCGCGTCACGCGATTCGGTTCGTTCGAAGGGTTCGTCGACGTGGACACCGGCGCGGTCATGTCCCTGTGGCGCGAAAGCGTTGCAGACAATGCGCGCGTCAGAGTGACATGGCAAGCGCGGGATTACGGCTTCAGGCCAGCGATATACTCGTGAATGCGCCGTGCGAGCTCGACCGGCCGCGCGAGGTGCACGCAGTGCCCGCAGTCGATCTCGTCCGCCGCGATTCCCAGCCTTTCCGCGACTAGGCGTCGCGTCATTGCCGCGGGTAGCGCGCGATCGTTGCGGGCGAGCAAGAAGCGCGTAGGTACGTTCGGCCACGCCTGCAGCGGCCACGGGTCCGACATGGGTTTGCCTTGCTGCGTGCGCTCGGCTTGCTTCGCGCGCTTCACCGCTTCCGGAGACAGGTCGTGATAGAACGTGTCGTCGTCGAACTCGAGGGCGCCGTAGCCCGCGTCCTTCCAGTAGTTGCCCGCAAGCGCACCCGGCACCGGCACCATCGCGGCGACCAAGATGAGCTGGCGCACGGGTACGCGCTCGCACACGAGCGGCGCGGTGAATCCGCCGAGACTTTGCGCGACGACGATGAGATTGCTGCGACCGCGCACGGAAGCCGCGACCGCGTCGGCGTATTCGGGCCAACTTGCCGCGGGGTCCTCGCTCGGCAAGTCGATCGCGATCGGCGTGTGGTCGAGCTCGCGCAACTGCAAGATTACGGGTCCCCAGCTCGATGCGGAGTCGCCCCCGCCGTGGATCAGCGCAATGGTTGCCATGAGTTATTTGGTAGATCTCGAAGGGCGAGTCTGCAAGTCGCCCTCTGCGCTCATCGCGCGGCCCATTCGTAGACCGGGCCCCGGTGCAGCGCAGCGTAGATTTCGTCGCGCAAGCGGTTGCACTCGGCGTGCGTCAACGTGCGGTCGATCGCGCGAAGCACGACGCGCAGGAGCAGGTTCTTTTGACCGGGCTCGATGCCGAGTCGGCGCACTGCAGCCGCCGGCAGCGTGGCGTAATCGGTTTCCGCGCGAACCTCGATCGATTCGATCACGTCGCACCGATCGCCGAGCGCTGCGCGCACACCATCGCCGAGTTGTTCGGCATCGACGTCGCTTGCGACGACCAGGGACAGATCTCGCTGAACCGCCGGCATGCTGGACACTTCTCGATACGGCGTGAGGTCGGACATTTGACTCGTGACGCGCGGGTTGGTCGAGCGGAGGAGCCGAATGTCATCGAGACCTTTGCGAAGCATCAAGATGCGATCGAGCCCGAGGCCCATCGCCAATCCGTTCGCAGGGTGCGGGTGGCCGTTCTCGGTAAGCAGCGCGGGCAGGGCAAGCCCGCACTCGCCGATCTCGATCCATGCGTCTCCCTGACGGACGTCGATCTGCAGTCCTTCGAGCGTGTAGGGATGCACGGCCGGGACGGTTCGCAACTCCCGGTCCGGCAGCAGCGCGGTCACCACGAGCTCGATCATCCGCTGCAAGTCGCAGCTCGTGAGCGATCGCGTGCGCGTGATCCGCCACAGATCGAGCTGATGTGGTTCGGCGGTGTGCAGCCGATCGATGCTGTCGCGGCGGTAGACGAGTCCGGGACAGACGAGCAGCATGTCGTCCGGAGGTTCGGCGGCAATGCGCCTCAGCGATGCTGGAATCATCGCCGAGGTTTGAGTTCGCAGTACGCTCGTCTCGCTCACGTAGCGCGTGTAACGCGCGTTGCGAGCCGCGCCGCCGGGTGGGTAGTGAAGCCGATCATAGTTGTCGGAGAGCGAGACGATCGGATTGTGTCGCTCGACTCGAACCTCACAGCTCCACCGATCGCGTAGCGCGTGGACCGCATTGTGGATCAGTAGTTGAAGCGCGTGCTGACCTGATGTTTCGTCAGTCAGATCGCGCACGGCGAGCGCACGGCGCACACCTTCGGCATCCAAGATCTTGGCAGACATGGCGACTCTCGTTTTCGGTGGAGGTGAGGTGTGCGAGCGCGTCGCTGCAAGCTGTGGCAGCGAGACCGCGCGTGCTGACCCCCCAACCGAATCCGGGAGCTTCGAGAGTGGTGCGCTCTATCGACGCAAGCCTACCTCCCGAGACCCGGACTGGGTCGGGGGGCAGCTAAAACATCGAGAACGGATCGACATGACCGAATCAATGTAGCGAAGAACGTCGTGCTCGCAAGTGCATTTAATCGCGCGCCAGCACCGGAAGATGGGCCGCCGGCCGACGTCCACCGAGCGCTTCGCCGACGCGGCGCAAGCTCGCGCGCGCCGCGGCTTCACGCGCTGTGAGGTCCAACGCGATCAGGGCGGACGTCGGTCCTTGTGCGATAGCGTCGAGCCGCTCGATCTCGCGCGCGATCTCGGTTGCGATATCCGCGCGCGCGGCGGGGCAGAGCTTCGCCGCTTCCGTCAGTTGCCAGAGCAGCTCGTGAACGGTACGCAACGCGTTGAACGCAGCGTTGCGTTGCAGCTCCGCATGTGTGCCTGCGAACCGACGCGTGATCGTCGGCCCAGCGCCGTAGCAGTCGTAGAGCACGCAGCCGAGAAAGCCGCGGTCGATCAGCTTGTCGTGGATCGAACATTCGTGTTCGGACGTGAGGTGCGGGCAGCGCACGCCGGCGCTTTTGTCGACCGCGAAGTCTTCGGAAGCCTCGAAAGAAGTCGCGACGCAGCACAGTGCATCACAGCTCCCGCAGTCAGGAACGAGGTCGGGTCGGCGCATGAGTGGACTCGCTCGCGCGGCAGCTGCCGGCGCAGAAAAACGGAAACCGCAGAGCCGTGCGGCTGGCTGGTCAGGCAAGAGAAGCTGGAAAGCAAAACGCCAACCCGGTTGGGGTCGGCGAGTCAGTGTGTGTATCAAGCAGACGGCAGTCCGGCAAGTCCGGCTCTAGGATTCGCGCAACCAAATCGCGCGTACGTACAGCAACTCGAACCCCGCGCGTCGCACGTTCTGGTGGGATTTAGAGCCGGGTTGTGTCGTCACGACGGCAAGGTCACAGGCTTGCCCGCGCGCCGCTCCTAGCCGCGCCGCGAGCAACGAGCTTTGAACGCCGCGCCGCCTCGCACTCGGCAGGGTCGCCGTGCCGAACAGCTGGGCGATCCCATCCCGAATTCCCATGCTGGCAGCGCCCACGACTTCACCGTTCGACGACGCGAGCCACTTCGCGACCGACGGTTTGTCGGCCATGTCGCGGAACACGCGTTCGAGCGCGTCGCGCCTGAAGGCGTCGTGCTCCTGGATGTCCTCGCCGTCGACGCGTGTGCTGAAGCCCTCGGTCAGGACAGTCACCCAAGCTTCGCGTTCGGTGTCCGTGGTTGCGCGTTTGATCGTCAGATCGGGTGAGGTGCGCGTGGATCCGAGCTCGTCGACGCGGCGGCCGAGCACATTTTCGAATCCGGTCAGCTCGTAGCCACGGGCGCACAAGAGCTTGCTCAGGTTTGGGTCTGCGTGGGTTGCGAGCTCGATCTGGATCGGGACGCCGCGCTCCGCGAACAGATGTTCGATCGACGATAACTCTGCAGCCGTCAGCGGCTTGAATCCAAGCCCGGCGACTTTGTTCAGCGGTGACCCGGTGCCGCGAATCAACGCGACGCCACCGCCGATCGACAGAGTGACGGCGCCGTCGCCACAGGCGGCGACGATGGCTTCGAGTCCGTGGGCTTCGGCGAGCTCGATTCGCTGCACGAGCTCGTTAGATGGGAACAGAGTCATCGTTGGTCGGGGCCTAGTCTAACGCATTGCGCGCGGCGCTGCCGCGATGGGCGTTTTGGCGCTTGACGCTGGAAGCGGCCGCTCCCATAGCTCGACAGTCGCTCGCGGCGTGATCGCGGTCGTGATCAATCCGGGTTGGGTGCAGACGGACATGGGCGGCAAGGGTGCGCCCGAGAAAGTGGGCGACAGCATCGCGGCGATGCGTAAGGTGTTCGACGGTTTGAAACTCGCCGACAGCGGGAAGCTCCTGGACTACAAAGGCGGTACGTGGGAGTGGTAGCCGGTTAGCTCCGCGCGCGGGAGCCTGCTCGCTGATGGAAACGGTCGCCGATGGAAACGCTGCACGACTGGCTCGCATCCGCTCCTTTCACACTCGCGATGTCGTCCGGGTTGTTCGGCTTCTATGCACACACGGGGGTCGCGTGCGCGCTTGCAGCTGCGGGCTTCACGCCTGCACGTGCCGCCGGCTCGAGCGCCGGCTCGATGGTGACGTCAGCCTGGGCTGCCGGAGTGCCGCCTGAGTCGCTCGCAGCGCAGCTTTTGAAGCTCGAGTTCGCGCAATTCTTCGATCTGCGGTGGGGAGCAGAGCGTTCGAACGGGGCGTTGTTTCGCAGGCTGCTCGAGGCGTTGATCCCGGCGCGAACGTTCGAGGAGTGCCGCTTCCCGTTGCGCATCTCCGTATTCGACTTGCTCGAGCGCCGCACGCGCGTAGTCGATTCGGGTGCGTTGCTTCCGGTCGTGCAAGCGTCGTGTGCGGTGCCGTTGCTGCTGCCGCCCGTTCGTCATGCCGGCAGCCTTTGGGTGGATGGCGGTGTGCTCGATCGGCCGGGGTTGTCTGGAGTGCACGCGAGCGAACGCGTGCTGTATCACCACCTGACTTCGCGAGTGCCGTTTTCGATTCTGCGCGACGTGTTCGGTCGCAGCCGTCCGCGGCAACGGGAAGGTATGGTTGCACTCGAGCTCGCGACGGTGCCGCATTCCGATCCGTTTCGGATCCCGGCAGGTCGTCGCGCACTCGAGCTAGCGCGGCGCGCGACCGAACTGGCGCTGAAGCAGCCGGTGGTGGACGGTCTCGTGCAGGTGCACTGAATAGTGTCGCGTGTCGCGCGAGACATCGCGCGATCCGCCACCAGAGACTCGGTACGTGCTCACTCCCCACGCGAGTCGCGCCGTCAGGGCGCGCGCGCGAGCAGCTTCTCGCTCAGCGTGCTGAGGCGAAGCGCAGCGCTCTGTGTTTTCACGCGGTCGAGCATTTGATCGATAGCGGGCACCGCACCGTTGCCCCAAGTCTTTTCGATCAGCGTTTCGGCAGGGACGGCGGCTTTGCCTTCGGTGACACACTCGAGAAGTGCGGGCAGCATTTCGGGCGCACCCCGGACCGTCGGATCGCGCTCCAGCGCCGCCGCGTATTGGCCGACGCCGTCGGTTCGCCACATGCGATTCAAGTAGAAGCGTGCCGTGACCAAGTACCCGCGAGCATCAGTTGCGTGCTCGCGGTTGTAGAGGCGAAGCGCTTCGAGGGTCGCTTTGTCACCGGCAGAGCCGCTGAGCGCCCGCGCACGCAGTCGCTGCAGATCCTTCGGAATCGGGTCGTGCCACGGGTCGCGAGCGGGCGCGTTCTTTCCGACCTTGGGCTTCGTCGGGAGCGGTGTCCCGGTTGCAGCTGGCGGCGGCGGTACGACCGCACTCGCGGGCGCGGCTGCGATCGCGCTGAGCGGTATCGGCGCGAGAGGCTCCGGAGTCTTCGGGGTTTCGACTTGCGGTTCGATCGCGACGGGGGCCGGCGCATTGATCGCAGGAACCGGACGGTTGGCGCGACCGAGCTCGCCGGGCATGACCAACATCACGACAGCAGCAAATGCGAACGCGCCGACTGCGGTTGCCGCTGTCAGCTGCGTAGTCCCGGGCTCGACCTTGCTGTGAAGTGCGATCGGTGAAGCTTCGGGAAGCTGGGTCGCGGACGGGTTTGCACCGGGCGGCGAAGGGGGCGGGAGCAGACTTTTCGCGACCGGAAGAGGTGCGGTGCGCGCGGCGGATCCAGCCATCACATCCTCGGGCGATTCATCGGTAGGCGCGACCGGGCCCGGCACGAGCGTAGGCTGTTGCCTGGGCGCTTCGCTCCGAGCGACGCGCGGGTCGCGAGGAAACCGATCGACGAGCTCGCGCAGCATGTCAGCGGCGTCATCGAACCGCTCAGACCGAGTCTCCGCCGTGGCCCGGCGAATCCAGCGCTGGAGTGGAGTCTCCGGTTCTGCACTCGCGGCCCCTGCAGCTGGAGCAGGCGCGACGACGGGCGGCGCGAACGCCTCATCGAACGCGGACACGAGGTCCGGCCGGGCGGTATCAGCGGCTGAGCGCCCAGAGACATCGACGTCTGTCGAGATCCGGTCGTTGTCGTCGGACGCGGAGCTCTCGGGTGCGCCGACTGCCTCCGCAGATACCGCGCTGTCGCGTGCCGACGAGGATACGAACGACGTCACGGCGACTGGCTGCGTCGCCGCGGCGGTTCCCGGCGCTGTGGTCGAAAGTACCGCAACCACCGCCGCTGACGCTAAACCTTGCGCTCCGTACGCATCGCTCGGCGGATGAACCGCGGGCTGCGAAGGTCTCACCGGGGGTACGCTCGCCGGCCGCACCATCGCCGCAACCAAGGCGCCGACCGCAAACACGTCACTTCTCGCATCCAACAATTCACCGGCCGCTCGCTCCGGCGGCAGAAACGGCGACGTGCTCTTGATCGGCGTGCGCGGCGCGGGGGCGAAGTCGAGCAACTTCACACGTTCGCCGCCCGACGTGCGACTCTCAAGAAACACGTTGTTGGGATGCAGGTTGCGGTGCAGCAGCTTCGCGCCGCGCCCGGCGGCGAGCGCCGCTAGCAGTTGCCGCGCAATCGACATCGCTGCCTCGAGCTCCAGCGGCCCTGCCTCGAGCCGCTTCGCGAGAGTCTCGCCTTCGAGCCATTCACGCACGACGAACCGAAGCCCGTGATGCACGCCGAACCCGAGAACTGCAGGCGCGTTCGGGTGCGAGAGCCCAGCCAGCTTCGAAGTCTCTAGCTCGAAGCGGCGTTGTCGCAACAGGTCGTCCCGAACGTCGCCGCCGAACACTTTCACGACGACGGTGCGCTGTTGTTCGACGTGCTTCCCGCGATACGTCGCGCCCGTGGCTCCGCGGCCGACGCACTGCTCCAGGTCGTATCGCTCCGCGAGGCACTGACCTACGAGGGACGCCGGATCTGCGACGACTTCAGACATCACGCGGGCGGATGCTACACGCATGCGCTGCGCCGGTGAACACGATCGCGGGCGCGACCGATGAAGATCTTCGTGACGCGAGCGAAGTGTAGAGCGCCGCGTGACACATCATTTCGCGCCGCGCGTCGTCGCGTACCTCTCGCAGCGTGGAGTTACAGCCGAGATCGATTCGAGTTTTGCGTGCGCGTGGGTCCTGTCCGCGCCAAGTTTGTGTCCCGCGCCAGGCCGCGCTGGGCGTAGACCATCCATGGCTGCGTCCAATCCAGCTCCCGGACGGTGTTCGCACTGCAGGCCTCGTTTTGTACTTCGCCGGCACACTCACCACGTTTGCCGCTCAATTCGGGATGGGCAAATCCTGGCGGATCGGCGTCGACGCGACCGAAC
>Ga0193753_10001028_pt1 | contig 24969 bp, 18 predicted proteins | sample H1c2metaG_FD_144925 | JGI IMG/M metagenome (GOLD analysis project Ga0193753, IMG submission 144925) | Soil microbial communities from a riparian zone of the East river system, Colorado, United States - H1c2 | ecosystem: Environmental > Terrestrial > Soil > Riparian zone | place: USA: East... | reverse complement strand
ATCAGGTTGTCCGAGGCAGTCGACATCGAGCTCGCACCGAGCTGCAGTCCCGGGCCCCGGTTCTGGAAGGTCGCACAGCGTTCGATCCGATTGTGGCTGCCTGCGACGTAGATGCCTGCATCGGCCGCACCGCGAACGATCAAACCCACCACCTGCCAGTAGTCAGCTTCGATCACTAGACCGCAAGAGCTCTCGCTGCCGCCGGCAAAGTCCAAAAGCGGCGCTTCGCGCTGGTATTGGGAGAGCGTCTTCGTCACAGCCGCCGAACCGTTGTTGTCTCTCGCGATCGTCAGCGGATCGGAGAATGGGTACGTCCCGCCACGTAAATACACCGTGCCTCCGGCCACTACGCGCGAGAGTGCAGCCGTCAGCGACGTGGGTCGTTCGAGCGTGCCCGGCGCGGAGTCTTCACCGTCCGCGGCTGCGATCATTACACGCGCCTCGGCAGGCACTTCACTCGCATCGCGCGGGTCGATGCTGCCATCCCGAGCCTCGGCGCTTGCATCGACATCGACATCGGCCCACCCGGACGGCTCGTCCTCGGCGCAACTTGCCAGGCTCGCGAGACTCCCGAGGCACACGGCGAGCGTGATCGAGAAATGCGTGCGCAGGCTCCAAGTCATCCGACCTTCTAGCAGCTCTGAACGCTCACGATCCGTAGCGTCCGAATCTTCGGGTACGCGCGAAACCGCGACAAAGACCGCAGCGAGACGAACGAAGCTGCCGGAGACCCCTGCCCACTTGCCGCAATTTCACCAACTATTCCGCGATGCTGCGGCAGGGCCAAGCGAGCCATCGCTCCAGTGTGAGAATGCATTCTCACAAACTTTTCCAGCCTTCAGCGGGCACTCGCTTGCGGCGATGATACGAACTGCGCAAGCTGACGCACCATGGATTCTTCGACGCTGATGGCGGCATCGACCAGCGCTCACACTCTGCCTGGCTCACAAGTACTTCAGCTCGCAGACGTACTCTCCTACTGGGAGATCGATGCAACCGAGCTCCTCGACGGGAGCGGCCTCGACGCGCGCATACTCGAAGCACCCGATGCGCGGATCTCGGTCGACGCATTCAACCGAATCGTGACGCGCGCGCGAAAGCTCACCGGCGAACCGGCCCTCGGTATCTTCATGGGCTTGAAGCGTCGAGTCACGATGTACGGGTATCTCGGCTTCGCCGCGCTGAGTGCGTCGACGTTCCGTGAAGCACTCGAGCTCGCGGTGCGTTTCTCCTCGACGATCACGACCGCGGTGAAGCTGAGCTTGCATGTCGAACGCGGGCAGGCCGCGTTGCGGGTCGACGAAACCTGCGACGTCGGTGAGTGCCGCGATGTCGCGCTGCTCGCGCTGATCCTCGGCCTCGATCAGATCGGCCGGGCACTCACCGGTCACGACTTGGGCGGCGAAGCACAGCTCGCGATCTCGCGGCCGCCTTACTTCGACCGTTTTGAGAATCTCATCATGCGCATGCGCTTCGATCAGCCGGTGACCCAGCTCGTCTTCGACGCGAACATGCTCGACCTTCCCCTCAAGAGTCCCGACCGCGCGGGATTACGCTTGGCCGTCGAACAGTGCGAGCGCGCATTGCGCGATCACCGTCTCGACATCGGCATCGTGGAACGAGTGCGGTCGCTGATTCCGACCGACGCCGGATTTCGATCGCTCGAAGAAGTCTCGGCGAGCTTGCGCCTGTCGTCGCGCACGCTGAAACGACGACTTGCGTCACAAGGCGTGAGCTTCTCGACGATCTCCGATCAGGAACGTTGCCGGCGCGCCTGTACGCTCGTCGCTGCGTCTTCGCTCCCGCTCGTCACGGTCGCGGAGCGCCTTGGCTACTCGAGCATGCCGAACTTCGCGCGCGCGTTTCGGCGTTGGACCGGCCGCTCGCCGGCCGCGTACCGTCGCGACCCGAACATTCGCACGCTCAAGGTCGCGAATACGCAGCCGCCTGCGATGTGAAACGGATTGGTGCTTCGTTCAAGCGCGCGCAGCGCCGGTCTGTCGCCGTTGCGCCGCAGCGATATCGCGCAGGTCCACGACTGCCGAAACGAGGCGTTCCGGCGTGAGAGGCTTCGGCAAGTACAGATCGAATCCTGCCGCGATCGCACGCTGCCGGTCGACGTCTCGCGCATGCGCGCTGACCGCGCATGCAGGCGGCGGAGGTCGACCGCGCCGGCGGCTGTCTTCGACGACGCGTTCGATCAACTCGTAGCCGGTCATTCCCGTGAGCCCGATGTCGCTGACGATGACATCGATCGTGGTTGCATCCCGCGGCGGTTCTTGAAAGCCAGGCGCTGTCGTTTCTGCATACAAGCCGAGCGCGAACAGACCTGCCGCCGGCGTGGAAACTGCGACTACGCTCGCGCCCGCACGAACCAACATCCAGCGCATCGCTTCTTGTGTGTTCGGATCGTCTTCGATCAGCAGCACACGGAGGCCCGCGAGCGGTGTGCCCGCAATTGCAAAGACGCCGGAACGATTGGTCTCGCGCACTCGCACGTGGTTCGGATCGACGCCCGGAAGTCGGACACGGAACAGCGAGCCAGTGCCGAGACCGTCGCTGTGCGCTTCGATCGTGCCGCCTTGGATCTCGACCAGTTGTCGGCTCAGCGATAGGCCGATCCCCAAACCTCCGTGCTGGCGCGCGTCACTCATGTCCGCTTGCTGGAACCGCTCGAAGACGTGCGGCATGAACTCTGGATCGATGCCCTCGCCCGTATCCTCGACGTCGAGCTCGAGAGCCGCGTCTCGCCGATGTGCTCGAACGTGGATCTGTCCGCCCGGCGGCGTGAACTTCGTCGCGTTGGTGAGCAGGTTCCACAGCACTTGTTTGAGTCGCACTCCGTCCAACACCACGCTGCCGATGTCGTGCGGAACATCGACCTCGATCACGAGCCGCTTCGCGTCCGCGGCTGGCTTGACGATCTCGATCGCGTCGCGCACCACGCTCGCAACCGACACTACGCTGGGCGCAAAAGACAGCTTGCCGGACACCAGCCGAGACAAGTCGAGCAGGTCGTTGATCAGACACGACTGACTCTCCGCACTCTGAACGATGATGTCGACGACGCGATCAAGCTCCTGCTGCGGGAACGACTTCGAGCGCAGCGCACCGGCCCAAAGCAGGATTGCGGCGAGCGGCGTGCGTAACTCATGGCTGAGCGTCGCGAGGAATTCGTCTTTCGCGTTGTTCACGCGCTGCGCTTCGGCATGTGCCGCTTTCACAGTGTCGAGCAGCTCCTCGCGTTGCTGTTGCAGCCGCTTCTGCTCGCTGATGTCGACGACGAACGCGACGCATTCCGAGCTACTTCCGAGCCCGTTGATCCGCGTCAGCGCGAACAGCCCCCAGCAGCGCGTGCCGTCCTTGCGAATGAGCTCTTTTTCGAAAGGCGCGGTCTCACCGCGTTCCGCGAGCTCTTGCAATGCACGCGACGTCGCGGCCTGAAACTCCGGCGCCGTAAATGCCTGGCTGTTGTCGAGGCGCTTGAGCTCGTCCCGGCTGTACCCGCACATGCGTTGAAATGCGACGTTCGTCTCGATGATGCTGCCGTCGAGCTCGAAGAACACTACGCCGACGGTTTCGATCGACAACGCGCCGCGCATCCGCTCTTCCGAGCTGCGCAACGCCGTTTCGGAATGCGCGCGCCCGACCGCGTCCCACGTGCGGCGAGCGAGCTCTCGGATCAGCTCGCGCTCGTCGTCCGTCCAGACGCGTGCGACGTCGCTATGGAATGCGACGGCGGCGACGAAGCGGCCGTTCTTCTCGAGCGCGCAAGCCAACGCGGCTTTGATGTCTGCGGCTCGGTAGGCGGCGCGTTGCGAGTCGCCGAGGCGCCAATCCTCATCGACGTCTTCCAGATCGAATAGTCCGCCGCCTTCCAGCGACGCGAGCAACCCGTCGGTGATGAATGTATCCCACGGATACTTGCCTGCCACCGATACGCCGCGCCGCACGAAGTCGCGATGAATGATCACGCTATCGGGGGTCAACTCCACGTACAGCGCGCGGCTCAAGCCGAGATAGTCGCCGACCATGCGCGTCACGGTCGCTTCGATCTCCAGCGGATCGGCGAGCGGTCGCATTGCGTCGCTCAGGCGCAGCAAGAACTCTCCGACGCTACCGGGCGCGGGGGAGGCGTGCGTTTCTAGCTCCGGCGCGGAAACCGGCGCGAGTGTCACGACGAAGTGGTTCGGCGCCTCGGCTTCGTTTACAGGATGGACTTGTGCGTCGAAACGCCGCCCTTCAGTGGGCGACCAGGCTTGTCGCTGAACGGTGCCTGAGCCAGCCGCAGCCGCGATGAGCTCGCCCAAGCTTTCGCTTCCCTGCAGGTCGCCGAGTGTACAGCTGGAGACATGCGGTCCGAGCAACTGGGTTGCGGCGGAATTCGCGTCGACACACTGCATGAAGTCGAATGTCGAAGCGTTATCGACGAGTACGACGATCATCGGAACGTCGAGGTGCTCGAAGATCCCCCCCGCGCGCCACGAACGACAGTCTCTGCGACTCGACACCATTCGAGGCTGGAGCGTACCAGGAAGATGGGGCGCCAGCCCGCGACTCGGCGCACGCGACCTCTCCCGAATGTGGAATCGCGGTGGCCTGCCCGCAGGGTTTCAGATGAGCTGCACCCGCGGGAGGCGGTTCACGGCCGTCGTCGCGTCCGACGAATCATCATCGCTGCACCCAAGCTCGCGAGTACGAAGCCTGCGGCCATTGCGGAGATCACCAACACGGGCGCTAGAGAAAGCGCACCACGAAAGAGCCACGTACTTGCGAACAGCCCAAACGCGAGACCGTTGCGCTGATGCCAGCGCAAGTACGGATGCCGCAGCGGTGCGGCCCTTCCAGATGCGCGGGCGGGCTGGCCGACTCGAAGACTCCGCGCCGCATTTACAGTTGTATGCGCAACGTGCCCAACACTTCGCGACATGGGCCTGGCGTGACCTGCGGATTCTCCGCCCAGGTGTTGATCGACGTACCGGGCAACACGCCGTCGGCGAGGTGCATGGCAACGCGGGGTTCGGTGCGAACACGAACCACACGAGGAGGCACAACGGGCCCAGCACGAAGCCGGACTTCCTCGCGGCTAGCGTCCCCGGCCGCGACTTCGAGCTTCTTGGTGAGCGCAGCGAGTACCTCATGAGCGGCACCGAATCCATCACTTCCGGTCGGACCTCGACATTGAAACACCAGCAATGCGCGACGCTCGAAACCATCCCGCGCTCGTTGGGCCCGCCGCACAGCGGGCAGCGAGTCGCGGCGAGCGCGTCGAGAACTTCGAGCGTTTCGCTGTCGGTCATGGCACAGCCCGCTCGTTCACAGCGACGCGCCTCGCAACGCGCGCAGCATCGTGTCCGAAAAGCTCAGCTGAGCCTGTTCGAACGTCGGAAGCTTTTCGAGGAAGCCACTCGGACCGCCGAGATCCGAGAGCAAGAGCCGCGTTCCCATGCGGCCCCACTCGTCGTCGACCCAGCGCGCGAAGAAGTGCGCCTCTTTGACCGACATATCACTGCCGCGAAACAGCGCGGCGGCTTCCAGCAGCGCACTAGCGAGCTCATCGATGCCTTCACCACTGCGCGCACTGGTGCGATAGACCGGTACGCCCCCCGGCTCGGACGCACGCGCCAAGGTCAAGCTCGCGCACAGCGTGTGATAGCTCAAGTTCGCACTGGGCTCGTCGCACTTGTTCATCACGAACGCATGCGGCACTTCCATGATGCCCGCTTTCAAGAACTGGATCTCGTCACCGCCGAGCGGCTGCAGCACTAAGATCACGCGATCGGCGAGGTGCCGAATGTCAGCCTCGCCTTGGCCGATGCCGACCGTCTCGATCAGCACGCAGTCGAACAAACATGCGAGCAATCGGCAGACCTGAAAGCTCGAAGGCGCAAGCCCACCGAGTTGCGTCTCCGAAGCCTGACTCCGAAAGAACAATCGCCGCTCCGAAGCGTCCGAGCGCATGCGCGTTCGGTCGCCGAGCAGCGCACCACCGGACACTGGACTCGACGGATCGACTGCCACCACGGCGATCGACAGCTCGCCGCGCAGCTCGAGCATTCGCGGGGTAAGCCGCGACAGCAGCGAAGACTTCCCCGACCCCGGCGTTCCGGTCAGCCCGAGCATCGCTGCGTGCTTGCGTTTTGGATGCGCGCGCAGTTGATCGAGCGCTGAAGCTCGCAGCGGCACGGCGCTCTGACGCTGATCCTCGAAGAGCGAGATCAGCGCCGAGACCGCGGGCTTGTCGAGCTGGATCGCTCGCTCGATCAGGGACCGCGAGACCTGCGACATCAGACCGCTCCAGCTTCGATCACGGACACGATTTGGTCCATGATATCGATGAGGCTGTAGTCCGAAGGCGTGAACACCTTCTTGACTCCCAGCGCGTGCAGCGAGGCAAAGTCTGCCTGGGGAATGATGCCACCGAACACGACGCTCACGCGTTCGGCAGCGCCGTGCTCGCGCAATCGATCCATGATCTGCTCGGCGAGTTCGAGATGCGAACCGCTCAGGACCGATGCGCCGATCACGTCCGCGCCTTCTTCGACTGCGGACTGCACGATCTCTTCCGGGCTCAAGCGAATCCCGGAGTACACGACGTCGAAACCGACGTGTCGCGCCGAGACGGCGATCACCTCCGCCCCGTTGCTGTGACCGTCGAGACCGGGCTTCCCGACGACGATCCGCGGGCGATGCCCAAACGTGCGCGTGAGCGACTCGATCCGGGCACGGATGCTGTCGACGCGATCATCTTCGAGACCGAGTCGCTGGCCGTCCACGCCGGTCGCGGGACGGTACTCTCCGAAGACATCGCGCAGCGCCCTCGCCCACTCGCCGGTGGTGACGCGTGCGAGCGCACATTCGATCGACGGCTCCATCATGTTCTCACCCGAGCGCGCCGCTTCCTTCAAACGCGCCAGTGCAGCGCGCGCCCGATCGCCGTCGCGCTTGCTCCGCGTCGCATCGAGGCTCGCGAGTGTCTCGCGAATCGCAGCGTCGTCCAGCTTGAACAAGCCTCCATCGGCGCCGGACAAAAGCGGCGAGGGAATGCCCTCGGTCCACTTGTTCATGCCGACGACGAGTTGCTCGCCGGCGTTGATCGCACGCATGCGATTGGACATCGAGCGAACGAGGGCCGACTTCATGTAACCCGATTCGATCGCAGCTTTCACGCCACCCATGTCTAGGATCCGATTGACCTCTTCCATCGCGAGCCGCTTCAACTCGGCGACTTTGGATTGGATCACCGGGCTGCCGTCGAACAAGTCCGGGTACTCGAGCAGATCCGTTTCGTAGGCGAGGATCTGCTGTAAGCGCAGCGACCACTGCTGGTCCCACGGCCGCGGCAGAGACAACGCTTCGTTCCAAGCCGGCAGCTGCAGCGCGCGACAGCGAGCGCTGCGACTCAGCGTGACGCCGAGCGCTTCCAGCATGATTCGCCACGCGTTGTTCTCCGGCTGGCGCTCCGTGAGCCCGAGTGAGTTCACCTGCACGCCGTAGCGAAACAAGCGGTACTTCGGGTTCTTGACGCCGTACCGTTCGCGCGTGATCTCGTCCCACAGCTCCGCGAACGCACGCATCTTACACATCTCTTCGATGAAGCGTATGCCGGCGTTCACGAAGAAGCTGATCCGGCCGACTGCGCTCTCGAACGTTTCGTCGGTGAAGCGGCCGCGCTCCTTGAGCAAGTCGAGCAAGCTGACGGCATTCGCCAGCGCGAATGCCAGCTCTTGCACCGGTGTCGCCCCCGCCTCTTGCAAGTGGTACGAGCAAATGTTCGACGCGTTCCAGTTTGGCATCTCGACCAAACAGAACTCGTACATCTCGGCGATGATCCGAAGGCTCTCCGCCGGCGGGAAGATGTACGTGCCGCGTGCGAGATACTCTTTGATGAGGTCGTTCTGCGTCGTGCCGGTCAAGAGCTTCGCGTCCACGCCCCGTTCACGCGCGAGTGCGACGTAGAGTGCGAGCAGCCACATCGCGGTGCCGTTGATCGTCATCGACGTGTTCATCTTGTCGATGGGGATGCTGTCGAACAGCACGTGGAAGTCGTCGAGCGAATTGATCGGAACGCCGACCTTGCCGACTTCAGGGCGCGCGATGCGGTCGTCCGAGTCGTAGCCGCACTGCGTCGCCAGATCGAACGCGATCGACAACCCCGTTTGGCCTGTCGCGAGGTTCGAGCGATACAGCTGATTCGAGGCGCGCGGACTGCTGTGCCCGGCGTAGGTGCGAAAGATCCATGGCGCGTCACGAGCGAGTGGAGCGCCTTGCTTGTCGCGCAACCGGTGGACTGGTTGGGCTGGAGAGCCGTCGTTCATCACCCACACGTTATGCGCAGCTCACGCGTGCAACGCAGCACTAAACTTGTGGATAAGTGCGCATGGAAACAGGCCGATTTGCAAAGTCTGCAAATCGGTCGGCGCTCAACACCCGAAAGTGTCGAGCCGGCAAATTGGAGAGCGCCCTATCGGGCTCTGCGTGTCGCGTGACCTCGCGGCGGACTCTTGGACCGAACGCGCGCGCGCGCGAGCTCGATGAACGCCGCGATGTAGCTGATCTCGAGATCGGCGCTGCGTATCCCGAGGAAGATCTGTTTGGGGATGCCACGTCGGCCGAGCCGCACGGGCACGACTCGGTACTTCTCGTGATATTCGGCGACGAGCCAACCGGGCAGCGCGGCGACGCCGCGGCCACTCGCGACCATTTGCAGCATGATGTCGGTCGTCTCGATCGTCTTCTGACGCTTGGGCACGCAGCCGGCGGGCAGGAGAAACTGGCTGTAGACATCGAGCCGTTCGATCTCCACCGGGTAGGTGATGAGCGTCTCTGACTCGAGCTCGTCCGGCAGGACGTACTTGCGGTGCGCGAACGGGTGATCCTTCGCGACGACCAACACTTGCTCGTAGTCGAACACCGGCTCGAAACGCAAACCCTTGCGACGCAGCGGATCGGGCGTGACCAGCATATCGATCTCGTGCGCGAACAATGCGCCGATGCCGCCGAACTGGAACTTCTGTTTTACGTCGAGGTCTACGTCCGGAAGCTGCAGCAGGTACGGCTCGACCACGTTGAGCAGCCATTGATAACAGGGGTGGCACTCCATCCCGATTCGCAGCGTGCCCCGCTCGCCGCGGACCATCTGGCCGAGCACATGTTCGGCGTGCTCGAGCTGAGGCAACAGACGTTGGGCAACCGATAGCAGATAGCGGCCCGCACTCGTCAGTTGCAGGCTTCGCCCTTCCCGCTCCCAGATCCGCGTCCCGATCTGCTGCTCGAGCTTTCGCACCGTGTGGCTCAGCGCCGATTGCGTGAGACCCAAGCTGCGCGCGGCAGCGGTCAGGGAGCCTTGACGTTCCACTTCGCGAAGCAGACTGAGGTGACTTCGTTCGAGGCTCTCCATCGATGAACCGCCTTCATGTATCCATGAATTAATACCATTTTCATTCATACACGCGGACGCCTAAACATACGTGGACCTCGAGCAAGGAATCATCCAAACATGGCACGCACACACAATCTCGGTTTCCCGCGCATCGGCGCCCTGCGCGAGCTCAAGTTCGCCCAAGAGAAGCATTGGAAGGGCACAATCTCGCAAGCGGAGCTGGAGACAGTCGGCGCGGAACAGCGCAAACAAAGCTGGCGGCGACAGGCCGAGCTCGATCTCGCGCCAGTCGGCGACTTCTCGTTCTATGACCAAGTACTCGACACGAGCTTTCTGATCGGCAACGTCCCGGCGCGAGCGCGCATCGGCGAAGGTGAACCGCTCGATGCCTACTTCCGAGTCGCGCGTGGACGCGCCGCAAAGGAGACGGGCGCGGGCGTCGCAGCCGGCGAGATGACGAAGTGGTTCGACACGAACTATCACTACATCGTGCCAGAGCTCTCGGCCGACTCGCTATTTCGGCTCGACGCGACGCGCCTCGTCTCGCAACTCCGCGAGGCTCGCGCGCTCGGTGTGAAGGTGAAGCCCGTGGTCGTGGGGCCAGTCACCTATCTTCACTTGGGCAAAGCCAAAGACGACTCGGACAAGCTCGCGCTCTTGCCGCGGCTCTTGCCGATCTATCGCGAGTTGCTTTCGGTGCTGGCACGCGAGGGTGCCGAGTGGGTTCAGCTCGACGAGCCGGTGCTGGTGACGGAGCTCGATGCGAAGTGGCAGACCGCACTGCGCACCGCGTACGGTTCGCTCAAAGGCGCGGGGCCCAAGCTGCTGCTTGCGACCTACTTCGGCCGGCTTGGCGAGAACCTCGCACTCGCTGCGAGCTTGCCAGTCGACGGGATTCACCTCGACGCGATCAACGCACGCGGCGAGATCGATAGCTTGCTCGCAGCGCTGCCGAAGAGCTCCGTGCTCTCGCTCGGCGTCGTGAACGGTCGCAACATCTGGCGTGCCGACCTCGAGGCGATCCTCGATTACCTCGAGCCGATTCATCAGAAGCTCGGCGAGCGACTGTGGATCGCACCCTCGTGTTCGCTGCTCCACGTCCCGGTCGACGCGACGAATGAGAAGAAGCTCGATGTGGAGCTCTTGTCGTGGCTCGCGTTTGCCCAGCAGAAGCTCGATGAAGTGCGTGTACTCGGACTCGCATTGAACAAAGGCCGCGACGCAGCGAAGGATGCCCTCGCCGAGAGTAAGAATGCCAACGAGAGTCGGCGCGGCTCGAAGCGCGTCCATAACGCGAAGGTGCAAGCCGCGGTCGCCGCGCTGAACGACGGCCTGGGGAAGCGCAAGTCGGCGTATCCCGCGCGCGCGAAGCTGCAGGCAAGCGCATTCAAGCTTCCCAAGTTTCCGACGACTACGATCGGCTCGTTTCCCCAGACGGCCGAGATCCGCAAGGCGCGCAGCGATTTCCGTGCGGGCAAGCTCGACTCGGTGGCGTACACGGCGGCGATGCACAAAGAGATCGAGCGTGCGGTGCGCGAGCAGGAGAAGCTCGGCATCGACGTGCTCGTGCACGGCGAGGCCGAGCGCAACGACATGGTCGAGTACTTTGGCGAGCAGCTAGAAGGCTACGCATTCAGCGAGCTCGGCTGGGTGCAGTCGTACGGCTCGCGCTGCGTGAAGCCGCCGATCTTGTTTGGCGACATCAGTCGCCCGAAGCCGATGACCGTCGAGTGGATTCGCTATGCGCAGTCGCTCACCGATCGGCCGATGAAGGGAATGTTGACCGGCCCCGTGACGATCGTGAACTGGTCGTTCGTGCGTGACGATCAACCGCGCTCGGCCTCGTGTTATCAGCTCGCGCTGGCGATTCGCGAAGAGGTGCTCGATCTCGAACGCGCGGGCGTGCGCATCATCCAGATCGACGAGGCGGCGCTGCGAGAAGGCCTGCCGCTACGGCGCTCGGAGTGGCGCGAGTATCTGGGCTGGGCGGTCGACGCGTTCCGCATCACCGCCAACGGCGTGGAGGACGCAACCCAAATTCACACGCACATGTGTTATTCCGAGTTCAACGACATTCTCGAATCGATCGCGGCGATGGACGCGGACGTGATCACGATCGAGACCTCGCGCTCGGACATGGAGCTGCTCGACGCGTTCGAGAGCTTCGAGTACCCGAACGAGATCGGCCCCGGCGTCTACGACATCCACTCGCCGAACGTTCCGAGCGAGCAGCAGATCGTTGCGCTCATGCAGAAGGCCGCCGAACGCATCCCAGCAGGCCGCTTATGGGTCAACCCCGACTGCGGCCTCAAGACGCGCGCGTGGGCGGAAGTGCTTCCGGCGCTGCAAAACATGGTGAGCGCAGCCAAGAAGCTGCGCGACGCCGAGCCCAGCTGACGTTGATGTGATCCGCGCTCATGCCGGTCTAGCGTTACCGCGCCGGAAGCCTGATCGGCGATCGCACCGGGATGCTGCGTCGGACCTGCCTCCACCGGGAAGGCCCACGCAAAACGCGATCTGGGGCCGAAAGCGCGTCGCACCACTACATCTCGATTGACAGGGCACTCCGCACCCCCATAGGTTGAACTTGCGTTGATGCTTCGGTGTTGACCGAAGCTTGAAGGGAACCCGGTGAAACTCCGGGGCTGCCCCGCAGCGGTAAGCGAGAACGACCTCCACGACGAGCACTGGTTCTTCGAACTGGGAAGCGGTGGACAGTAGAAACCCGGCCTCGGCCGGCACGCTCGTGAGCCCGAAAACCTGTCAGCGCACGGCTGCGATGCCTTCTGGGTCGCAATCGGATGCCGTCGTGCTTCGAGGGAGAGCACACGGAAACAGGCTCGCGCCCATGCGCGTGACCTGACGCGCGGCGTTCACTCACGGCGTGCGAACGCGCAGTGATCTTTGAACAGATCACTGCCGATCGCGCGCGCGCGCCCACGCCCAACAACCCTGGAGAACCGACCATGCTGAGCGAGACCACGCTGGACGTGACTAAACCGAAGCGGCGTGTAGACGACGGGCCGTATCCGCAGACGACGATGCGCGTCGCCAAACGCAACGGCTCGAGCGAGCCGGTCGACTTGAACAAGATCGTGCGCGCAGTCGGTCGCTGCGCGGTGGGCTTGGCCGACGTCGACGCGATGCGCGTCGCCACCAAGACGATCAGCGGTCTCTACGATGGCGCGACGACGCGCGAGCTCGATCGCTTGTCGATTCAAACCGCGGCTGGGTTGATCGCAGAGGAACCGCAGTACGCGAAGCTCGCAGCGCGACTGCTCAGCACGTACATCGACAAGGAAGTTCGCGGCCAAGAAGTGCACGCGTTCTCCCAATCGATCGCGAACGCGGAGCGCGCCGGCCTGATCGGCGAACGCGTCGCGCGTTTCGCTGCCGACAACGCACGCAAGCTGAACGACGCGATCGACCCGCTGCGCGATCGCGAGTTCGAGTACTTCGGCTTGCGTACGCTGTACGACCGCTATCTCCTCAAACATCCGACCACGCGCCTGGTGCTCGAGACGCCGCAACAGTTCTTCCTGCGCATCGCGTGCGCCCTCGCAAACACGGTCGGTGATGCGCTCGAGCTCTACGAGCTGTTCTCGTCGCTCGAGTACCTGCCGAGCTCACCGACGCTATTCAACGCCGGGACGCGACACGAACAACTGTCGAGCTGCTTTCTTTTGGATTCGCCGAGTGATCACCTCGCCGACATTTACCGCCGCTATACCGACGTCGCTCTGCTCTCCAAGTTCTCCGGCGGCATCGGGCTCGCTTTTCACCGGGTGCGGTCGCGCGGCTCGCTGATCGAGAGCACGAACGGGCACTCGAGCGGCATCGTGCCGTGGCTCAAGACCCTGGACGCGTCCGTCGCCGCAGTGAATCAAGGCGGCAAACGGAAGGGCGCGTGCTGCGTGTACCTCGAGTCTTGGCACGCCGACATCGAAGAGTTCCTCGAACTTCGCGACAACACCGGCGACGCGCACAGCCGCACCCACAACCTCAACCTCGCGAACTGGGTGAGCGATCTCTTCATGCAGCGCGTGCAAGCGGGCGAGGATTGGAGCCTGTTCGATCCGAAGGTCGTGCCGCACCTACCCGATCTGTTCGGCGCCGAGTTCGAGAAAGCCTACGTCGAAGCGGAACGTGCCGGGCTCGCGGCGAAGACGGTCAAGGCGCGCGAGCTGTACTCACGCATGATGCGAACGCTCGCACAGACGGGCAACGGCTGGATGACGTTCAAGGACAAATCCAATCGCGCGTGCAACCAGACCCAACTGCCAGGTCGAACGGTTCACCTCTCGAATTTGTGCACCGAGATTCTCGAGGTGACTTCGTCGGAGGAAGTCGCCGTCTGCAACCTCGGCTCGATCAACCTCGGTCGCCACGTGCGGACCGACGAGGGACAGGTCCGGTTCGACTTCGACCAGCTCGCGCGCACGGTGCGAATCGCAGTCCGACAGCTCGACCGCGTGATCGATCTCAACTTGTACGCGATCGACCCGGCGCGAGTCTCGAACATGCGCTGGCGTCCGATCGGGCTCGGCGTGATGGGGCTGCAGGACGTGTTCTTCCAGATGCGCGTCGCATTCGACGCGCCCGAGGCACGCGAGCTGTCGCGGGCGATCGCCGAGGAGATCTATTTCCACGCTCTAGGTGCGTCGGTCGAGCTCGCGATCGAGCTCGAGCCGCACGCTGCGTTTTCAGAAACGCGTGCAGCGCACGGCGAGCTGCAGTTCGATGCGTGGGGCGTCCAACCGACCGACACTGCGCGCTGGGCCGCGTTGCGGGCGCGAATTCAGGAAAACGGTCTGCGCAACTCGTTGATCGTCGCGATCGCGCCGACTGCAACAATCGCATCGATCGCGGGCGCGTACGAGTGCATCGAGCCGCAGATCTCGAACCTCTTCAAGCGGGAGACCTTGTCCGGCGACTTCCTGCAAGTGAACCGCTATCTCGTCGCCGATCTCAAAGCGCTCGGGTTGTGGAACGACGCGATACGCTCGCGGCTCAAGATGGCGGAAGGCTCGGTGCAAGAGATGACCGAAGTCCCGGAGGCGCTTCGCGCGGTCTACCGAACGGTGTGGGAGACGCCGATGCGTTCGCTGATCGACATGGCCGCCGACCGCGGCGCGTTCATCGATCAGAGTCAGTCGCTGAACCTGTTCATCGAGAATCCGAACATCGGCCAGCTCTCGTCGATGTACTTCTACGCGTGGCAGAAGGGCCTCAAGACGACTTATTACCTACGATCGCGCCCGGCCACGCGCATCGCAAAGGCGACCGTCGAAACACCGCCGGCGGCTGCGAGTCTCGATCTCGACGCAGCCGCGAGCGCGGTCGTCTGCTCTCTCGAAAACCCTGAAACTTGTGAGGCATGCCAGTGAGTCTCGTCACCCGCCCTGCACGTTTACTCGACCCCGGCTTATGTCTCAGCTTGCGCCCGATGGCGTACCCGACGTTCTTCGACATGTATCGCGATGCGATCAAGAATACGTGGACGGTCGAAGAGGTCGACTTTGCGACGGACATCGCCGACTTGAACAAACGCATGACGCCGGCGGAGCGCCACCTGATCGAACGCTTGATCGCGTTCTTCGCAACTGGCGATTCGATCGTGGCGAACAATCTGGTCCTGAACTTGTACAAGCACCTGAACGCGCCCGAAGCCCGCATGTATTTGTCGCGGCAGCTGTACGAAGAAGCGCTGCACGTGCAGTTCTATCTGACCCTGCTCGACACCTACATGCCCGACCCGGCAGCACGTCATCGCGCGTTTGCCGCAGTCGAGACCATCCCGTCGATTCGGGCAAAGGCGCGCTTCTGCACCCGCTGGCTCGACTCGATCCAAAACCTTTCCCAGCTCGAGACGCGCGCCCACCGCAAGCAGTTCCTGCTCAACCTGATCTGCTTCGCGGCGTGTATCGAAGGCTTGTTCTTCTTCGGCGCATTTGCGTACGTCTACTTCTTGCGCTCGCGAGGCTTGCTTCACGGCCTCGCGGCGGGAACGAACTGGGTGTTTCGCGACGAGAGCGCGCACATGGCGTTCGCATTCGAGGTCGTGGCGACGGTCCGGCGCGAGGAGCCGGAGCTGTTCGACTCCGCGCTCGAAGCGGAGGTCGCCGAGATGCTCGAGGACGCGATCGCCTGCGAGACGCTGTTTGCCGAAGACCTGCTCAAAGGCGGTGTCGGAGGCTTATCGGTGCACGACATTCGCGGCTACCTGGAGTTTTGCGCAGACCAACGGCTGGCGACGCTGGGGATGTCACGTCGCTACGGCACGAAGAACCCGCTGTCGTTCATGGACCTCCAAGACGTGCAGGAGGTCGCCAACTTCTTCGAGCGGCGCGTCTCCGCATATCAAGTCGGCGTGACGGGTGACGTCGTGTTCGACGCTGCGTTTTGATCGCGTAAAGGCAGCATGACCAAAGCGTTCGTTGGCGTTCGGTTGCGTCGGCTTCGCGAAGAGCGCGGCATGAACCAGCTCTCCGTCGCGCGCGCGCTGGAGATCTCTTCGAGCTACTACAACCAGCTCGAAAAGAATCAACGGCCGCTGACCGTGCCGCTGCTCGTGCGATTGACCGGCTTGTTCGGCGTCGATGCGCAGTTCTTCTCGGAAGAAGACGAAGCGAAGCTCATGACCGATCTCCGGGAAGCGCTCGCTGCGGGCGCTCCCGAGATCCCGATCTCGCACGCGGAGCTGCGCGCGCTCGCGAGCGAAATGCCAGCAGTCGCGCGGGCGCTTTGCTCGATCCAACGGCGTCAACGCGAAGCGACCGAGCAAGGCGCAGCGCTCGCGGCGAGGCTCGGCGACGCGCAACATGCGGTCCTCTCGGGCTTGCCGCCCATGCCGTACGAAGAGGTGCGCGACTTGTTCGCACAGCACCACAACTACTTCGACGCGCTCGACCAACTGGCAGAGCGCCTCGCCGAGACTCTCGCCGTACTTTCGAGAGACCCAGCACAGGCGCTCGAGACTCACCTGCGGGATCGACACGGTGTGCGCGTGATCGTCGATCGCGGCGATCACGCGCGCGCACCGCTGCGACACTACGACCCAGTCCACAAGACGCTTCAGCTTTGGGCGCGGCTGGAACCGCGCCAGCGTGCGTTTCAGCTCGCGACGCAGCTCGCGTTGCTCGAGGCAGCCGGTCCGATCGACAAGCTCATCGCCGACGCGAGCGCGCTCGGAACTGAAGCCCGTGCACTCGCAAGGATCGGTTTCGCGAGCTACTTCGCTGGCGCGCTGATCATGCCGTACCGCGAGTTCCTGCGAGCTGCCGAAGCGTTGCAGTACGACGTGGGGCTCCTCGGGCAGCGATTCGATGCTGGATTCGAGACGGTGTGCCATCGCCTGAGCACACTGCAACGGCCGGGCGCACCCGGAGTTCCGTTCTTTTTCGTGCGCGTCGATCGCGCAGGCAACATCTCGAAGCGCCAGTCAGCAACGGACTTTCACTTCTCGCGCGTCGGCGGCACGTGTCCACTCTGGAACGTGTACGAGGCGTTTGCCGCGTCCGGCCGCATGCTGACGCAGCTGGCGCAGATGCCCGATGGCCGTACGTACTTGTGGATCGCACGCACGGTGTCGCGCGAACATGCTGGCTTCGGCACGCCTACGAAGACGTTTGCGATCGGCCTCGGCTGCGACTTGCGACATGCACACCGGCTCGTCTACTCGCGCGGCCTCGATCTCACCGATCCCGCTGCGCGCACTCCGATCGGTTCGGGTTGCAAGGTGTGTGAACGCGCGAGCTGCCCGCAGCGCGCGTTTCCACCGATCGGCAAGAGCGTTGCTGTTGACGTAAACGAGAGTCGCTTCGAGCCGTACTCCGTGAAGTGAACCCTCGGCTGCGCGCCCCGAAGTCAGCAGAGACGATTCAAACCGTTCAACGCCGACACGCGGTAGGCCTCGGCCATCGTCGGATAGTTGAAGGTGGTGTTCGCGAAGTACAACAAGCTGTTGGCTTCGCCCTTCTGCGCCATGATCGCTTGACCGATGTGGACGATCTCGGCCGCTTGATCGCCGAAGCAGTGGACGCCCAGGATCTGCAACGTCTCACGGTGGAACAGGATCTTCAGCATACCGACGCCGTTCCCGGTGATCTGCGCGCGTGCAAGCGAGCGAAACAGCGAATGCCCCACCTCGTACGGCACGCGCTCCGCAGTCAGTTCGCGCTCGGTACGACCGATGCTGCTGATCTCGGGTGACGTGTAAATCCCACTCGGGATGTCTTGAACCAAGTTGTTGTTGCACACGCCTGTCACGGCGTGTGTCGCCGCGAAACGGCCCTGATCGTAACTCGCACTCGCGAGGCTCGGCGCACCGACCACGTCACCGACCGCGTAGATGTGCGGCTGCGACGTTCGATACAGCTCGTCCACTTTGAGCAAGCCTCGACCGTCTGCGGCCAGACCCGCGTTTTCCAGCATGAGCTCCGCCGTGTTGCCGGTGCGACCTTGCGCCCACAAGAGCACGTCGCTCTTGATCTTCTTTCCGCTCTTGAGGTGCAAGTAGACGGCGTCGTCCGTCGTTTCGACGCGCTCGTACTCCTCGTTGTGACGAATCAACACGCCCTGGTCGCGCAAGTGATAGGCGAGCGCATCGATGATCTCGTCGTCGAGAAAACTCAGCAGCTTGTCGCGGCTGTTGATGAGGTTCACCTTCACACTGAGCTGCCTGAAAATGGATGCGTACTCGCAACCGATCACGCCCGCGCCGAAGACGGTGATCTGTTGCGGCATCTGAGCGAGGCTCAAGATCGTGTCGCTGTCGCGCACGCGCGGGTGACTAAAATCTACGTTGGCCGGCCGATAGGGCCGACTGCCCGATGCAACCATGATCTTCTTGCCGTGAATCCGGCGTCGCGCTTCACCTGTGTCGACTTCGATCGTGTTCGCATCGACGAACGACGCTACGCCATGCACGACCGGCACTTGGTTGCGCTGATAGAAGTCGCGACGCAGCGAGACCTGCTTCCCGATCACGACTTCGACCGCGCGCATCAACGCCGGAAAGCTCATCTCGTGCCGCTGGCCGCTGACCTGAGCAAACAACGGATTGCTGCGAAACTTCAGGAGCTCGCTCACGGAGTGGCGGAGCGCCTTGCTCGGGATCGTGCCCCAGTGCGTGCAGCCTCCGCCGACTTGGCGAAAGCGCTCGATCACGATGACTCGCGCGCCCTCTTTTGCAGCCAGCATTGCGGCGCCCTCGCCCGCCGGTCCACTCCCGATGACGACAATGTCGTACTCCTTATCCCACGGCACAGGTCCTCTTCTTTCGGCCGGATTACGGCGTGAGGTCACTGCAGTGTACGTGGTCGGCGCTCATTTTGGATAGCTGAACGCGGCCTTGGAGGCGACGCATGGGCGTCCTCTCGCAACTCGTGCGGTACAAAGGAACGTGGCAGCGCGATGTCGTTCGTTGGAAACGTGAGAGCGCTACGCTCCCGCCGCGTTGGCGAGACTCGCTGCGAGCCATTCGCAGCAGGCTAGCGGAAGTTACCGCGAATCGTGATTCGGGTGCGCGGCCCGCGAACGAATGCGATTCCGCGCGCGACCACGTTGAAACGTGTGGCGAGCGATCCGAGCTGCGCATCCGAGATCGGTTGATCGGGAACCTGCAGCTCGATGCGATTCTTGTGAACGACGGCGTCCACGTCCGCTGGAGCGATGCCTAGAGCTTCGGCTGCGCGCGGGGCCACGAGTTGGTTTGCCATGCCCGGATGGTCGCGCCGAACCGATGTAGGTTCCCAGGCGCCAACCGTCCCGCAGCCGTTAGCTGCACCTGCTGAGGCTAGAGATCGAGTCCCACGCCCAACACCCCGCCCGCTCGATAACTCTTCAACTCCCAGAGCGGCTGCCGATCTGCGTCCAATCCTCGCACCGGCGTCAGCACATAGCCCAACTCCAACGCGGCTCGGAAGTACACGTGCGCCGCGAAGTGCCAGCTCACTGCAGTGCCGGCGAGTGGCGCGAGGAACGCACCCGAAACCGATCCTGCCGTCAGGTCCATCGAACGCGACGCCGCCTGCAGCCACGCGTAGCCGAGACGCACGCCCAGACTGACCGTCCAGTCGATCGGCCCTCGCACCAACCACAAGCTCGGGGCCAGCGCGATCGACGCCGCGCGCGCGCGCACGACCACGTTACTCTCGGACTTCGAGCTCCAATCGAAACCGAGCTCGGTCGTAAGCGCGATCGGCCCGAAGCTGAGAGCGGCACCCGCTGCGACCGTGCCCGGCCACGCCCGCGGCTCGTACTCACTCAGCACCCCACCCCCGAGCCACACCGAAAACACGTTCGCAGGTTCGTCGGGCGGCACCGGCGCACCCGCGACCTCTCGCGTCACCGGTGCGGGTTTGGGCGCTTGCTCGAACCGACTCGTCGCGATCAACTCGGCGATCGCGAGTGCGAGCAACCGAGGCCGCGCCTCGCGACGTGTTTGCGCGAGCTGCATCTCGAGCACCAATGGCTCCGCGCGGCTCGGGTCGTAGACGCTGATCACCGCACGCTCGCCCTCACAGCGAAGCGATGCTTGCAACCCGACGTCGGAGTCTTCGAGCCGGATGTTCTCGCGCGAAGCGAGCTCGAGCGCGACGAGCTTGCGAATCTGGGCTCCCGAAGTCTCCGCACAATCGGGGATCGATAGCCGCACACTTTCGACGCCGTCGGCGGCCGCATGTGCGTACGGCAGCACCAGCCACGACACCACACTGCACACGATTCGGCTTCGAACGCAGCGAATCAGATCGCCTCCCCAGCACGCATCGACGGGGAGTGTACTCCCGACTGATCTCAGTGCGCGAGACCTCCGAAGCGCTGGACGGCATGCATCCGTCGGCCCTTCGGGTACTGGTCGAGGTATTCGCGAGCGAGCGCACGTGCACGCGGCGAATCTCCGGCGCGATACGCGGCTTCGACCTGTCGAGCGAGCGCGTCCTCGGCGAGCGACGCGTTGAGCGAGAGCTCTCTCGCGCGCGCAAACGCTGCCTCAGCCTCTCGCGGCTGGCCGAGCTGTTGCATCAACACGCCTCCGAGCGTGAAGGCTGCGAGTGGCGCCCGCGAGTCACTGCGATGCTGCTCGACCACGCGCCGCAGATACGGCAAAGCATCGCTGGGATGCCCCGAGAGGCGCGCGGTGTCCGCCGCGAGTAGCAGCTCCTCGACGTCGTCTGCGACGGAGTGCCCGCTGTCGGTGAGCAACTCGTAGGCGTGGTCGAAGTCACCGCGTTCAGCCGGTTCGCGCCACGCGTTGTGCGCGGAGACTGGGCGCGACTTACGCGGCGTCGCCTTCGCACTGCGCGCAGCTGTGAGCGGCGGGTCTTTGGCCGCGACCGGCGCGGCGCGCGGGAACCATCCCGCCTCGCCCGCTGCAAGCTCGCTGCGCCCACCCGGCCAAGTGACGGCGACACGTCCGCGAGAGACGAGGACGCGAGTTCGAGCCGCTTCACGCTCGAGCTCGAACGCGGTGCCGAGCACTTCGACCGTGATTTCACCCGAACGAACCCGAAACACGCGGTTCTCGTGATGCCGCACGTCGAAGTGGGCCTGACCTGCTTGCAACTCGAGCGCCACGTGCGCCGGAGTGACTTCATCGACGCGCACGCGCGCCTGAGCATCGTGCAACCAAACCTCGGAGCCGTCGGCGAGCTGCAAATGCAGCGCATCGCCTGCAACGGACGGCAGCTGGACGCCAGGGGTCGTGGCCGCGGATTCAGACGGCGACTGCCACTGCGAGACGACGAAGAACAGCGCGACGCAGGCGATCGCCGCGCCACTGGCCCACACCGTACGGGCTCGGCGCTTCCGAGAGCGTTGCTTCGTGTGCAACCCGTCGAGCGTGCGCTCGGTTCGCGCGGTGTCCCAGCGGTCGGCGACTTGCGACAAGGTCGCGTCCAGATCGCGAGCGGGATCAGACATGGTTTAGCTCCCGCGCCAGCTGCTGTTCAGCGTCGCGCAGTTTGCGTTGTATGGTCGATTGCGAGCACGCCGTCAGCTCGACGATGCTGTGGAGCGGCTCGCTCATCACGTTGCGCAGGATCCAGATTACGCGCGTTCGCGCAGGCAGTTCGTCGAGCACGCGATAGACTTTTGCGAGTACGGCCTTTTGCTCGGGGCTCGTGTCCGCCGCCGCCAGCTGCTGGTAGTCGACCTCACTCGAGAGTTGTAGCGCTTGTAACAAGCGTCGCTTCCGCAGCCTGCGCATCGCAGTTCGAACGGTCACCTTTGCCAACCAGCCCTTCACCGCTTGCGGGTCTCGCAGCCGTGAGATGCCGGACATTGCGTCTAGAAATACGTCTTGCACCAGGTCGTCGACTTCGGAGTCTCGACCGAGTAGTCGCGTCGCAACCGCACCCACGTAGGGTGCGTAGCGGCGATACAGCGCGTCCAAGTCCGTGAGATCGATCGGCGCGGCGTCGTACGATTCTCGCTCTCGCACGTGAACCACGCGCAGCGCTGGGATCTGTCGATCGCGCGTCAAGGGCATGTCGTGCTCGCCGCGCCGTAGCGCTCATCCTTGAACGTCACCGCAATCCCGAAACTCTTGGCGCGCTCGCAGATCATCGCGTGATCGGTCGAGCTCTCGAGATCGAACACCGGCATCCCTCTCGCTTGGAGCGGAGCGAGATCGCCGCAAGTGTCCCGCATGATGCAGCTCGTTGCGATCGCAAAGTCGTAAAGGTTGGCGAGCTCTGCGCTCAGCTCGAAATCGCCGGAGAGCCCGATGACCAGACCCGCTGCGTGCGCGGCGTCGGTCAGAAACGCGTGGTAGTCGAGCTCATCGGCGCGCGTGAGGTCGAAGCCGCTGTTCTGCCGATACGCGCCCAGCGTGGAAGCGAACACGCCGTCGAAACCCTTCGTGGCCGCGCGCGCGAAGCGCGCCTGCATCAAGCGCCGCACGTCGGCATTCCGAACGTCGAGCCAAGATTCGTTCGAGTAGTTTGGAACCGTTCGACCGACGGCCGCGCGCGGGAACTGTGACTCATCCGAGCGCCACGACTCGAGTGTCCCCACGCTCACGTAACCCACTACCACGCGCCCGGCAGCGTGCAGTTGTGTCACTTCGTCGGCATTGGTGTCGAACAAGTCGACCACGTAGAGCTCTGCGTCCACCTGTGGGTCGATCTCGCCGGTGATCTGATACTGCAGTGACATGTCAGAGCGCACGACGCCTCCAATCGGCGGCGTGCTTGCGTCGCTCACTCCCAACTCGGGGCCCGCCTTGCGGAACAACAGCTGGCCTTCGGCGCTGCAGGCGCACAGCGCGAGCGCGGCGATCCAACGTCCGGCTCCAGTCATGCACTCGTGAACTCCGGCACGATGACAAGCTTAACCATAAGGTGGGGGGAATTGCCGGGGCCGACCCGATCGGACCGGCCTGCGCGTCTGAGGCTGCCCCCGCAACCCCTCAGGATTACAGGCATTCCCCACGGAAGCTGGGTGGTTCGAGCTCGCATCTCGCAAGCTTGGTGGCCGGGACGACCCAAAAGTGGTCAGCCGGCTGCCAGATCAGTCCCCCAGCTCAAACCCCGTCTTGAATCCCCGGGCCAAAAGTCGCGCCAAACCTGAGCCAACCGTCGGCCTACCCGACTAAAGCTCGGGTCACCACCACGGATAAAACGGCGGCATCTCGGTCGCCTGCGCCGTGAAGCTCGCTTCCCGTTTCTCGAGGAACGAGCTCACACCTTCGCGACCGTCCCCGATGCTCGTATAGAACATCGCGAGCGATTCGATTTGATGCGCCGCAGTCGGGTCAGGCTGAGCCGAGTTGCGATACAGCATCTGTCGAATCAGCGCGACCGACACGGGCGAACGCCCTTCGACGAAGCGCTGCGCCAAACGATACGCCTCGGGCAACAACGCATCGGGCGCGAGCACATCCTTCACGAGACCTCCGCGCTTTGCTTCCTGCGCATCGAAGATATCCGCGGACAGCGTCCACTCGAGCGCCTGTGAAATGCCGACCAAACGCGGCAAGAACCAACTCGAGCACGCCTCGGGCACGATCCCGAGCTTGCCGAACACGAAACCGATGCGCGCCTTCTCGGAGGCGAGTCGCACGTCCATCGCAAGCGTCATCGTGGCGCCGATACCCACGGCTGCACCATTGATCGCACCGATGACGGGCTTCTTGCAGCGATAGATCGCGAGCGTCACGCGACCGCCGGTGTCACGCACGCCTTCGACGATCTCGGGATCCTCGAACCGCTCGCGAACATCAGAGAGCGTCGGCTTCAATGTTTCATTTAGACCAAACACATTGCCGGGACGTGACAAATCCATGCCCGCACAAAACGCACGCCCTTTACCCGTGACGACGATTGCGCCGACCGATTCGTCCTCGCTGGCGCGATCGAACGCAGCCACGAGCTCGTTCGCCATCTCGACGGTGAACGCATTGAGTTGATCAGGACGATTCAAACTGAGGGTCAGGATGCGCCGATCGACGTGGTACTCGAGAGTCTGGTAGCTCATGCGCTACGAGTACACGAGGATTTGCGGAGCGCCAAATCAATCGAGTCGTCGCGGACTCGAACGTGTGTATGTTCGGCTCGTGTCTCGTAGCTGTATCTCATTTGCGTCTTGCGCATCGGTCATCGGGCTCCTCCTCGTCGCGCTTCCAAACGCCGCGCTCGCGCATGACACGCAACAGGTCGAGTGGCAGCCACACTGGCGCAAAGTGCAGCCGTTCGAGTACGTCGTCTCCGCAGCTCTCGGGCTGGGCTCGCTCGGAATCACGTTGTTCGTCGAGTCACCGCAGTCGGGGCACTACGGCGGCATTCTGTTCGATGACGCCGCACGCGACGTGTTTCGCGGCCACTCACGCGCAGCGCGCAACACCGCGCTCACAGTTGCGGATTGGGGCTATCGGTCGATGTTGGTTTTCCCGTTTCTCGATGTCGCGATCACCTGGGCGATTCATCGAAACACCGAGGTCGCGTGGCAGATGTTGGCCATCGACCTGGAGGCGCTCTCCGTTGCGGGTTTCCTCGGCCTCGTTACGACGCACCTCGTGCGTCGCGCGCGACCGAGTGTCGAGCCCTGCACAACCGACCCCATGTATGAAGCGTATTGCCATCGCGGGTCATACAGCAGCTTCATGAGCGGGCACTCCGTGACGGCGGCCGTAGGCGCTGGAGTCACGTGCGCGCATCACTTGAGCATGCCGCTGTACGGGGGTGGTGCGGGAGACATCGCGGCATGCGCAGCGACTTCGTTGGTCGCTCTGACAACCGGCATCTCTCGCCTCGTCAACGATCGGCACTGGGCGACTGACGTCGTGACGGCATGGATGGTCGGCGCGGCCGTGGGCTTCGTGTGGCCGCGCCTCTTCCACTATCGATCGCGCGACAAGCCCGACGGAGTCACCTACCTCGTCCTGCCGTCATTCAGCCCAGGCGCGTACAGCGCAGCGATGATCGGCGCGTTTTGAACTAAATCGCCTGGCGCAACTTGACTGTCGGCACGATTGCCTGCATATACAGGTTTATGCCGGTCACGCTCCAGACGCCCTGTTTGTGCGACACCCTGCGCAAGGCAACCCGCATGGTCACCCGCGTGTACGATGAAGCCTTGCGGCCTGC
>Ga0193753_10001027_pt1 | contig 24978 bp, 22 predicted proteins | sample H1c2metaG_FD_144925 | JGI IMG/M metagenome (GOLD analysis project Ga0193753, IMG submission 144925) | Soil microbial communities from a riparian zone of the East river system, Colorado, United States - H1c2 | ecosystem: Environmental > Terrestrial > Soil > Riparian zone | place: USA: East... | reverse complement strand
CGGCCCCCGACATCGGGCCGCAGAAGGTGCCGATCACCCGCGACTACGTGCGCCAGCGCCTGTCCGACCTGGCCGCCGACGAGGAGCTGTCGAACTACATTCTCTGAGTCGCGTTGCGACTCAGAGAATGCTCGGCGCAATCACGGCGCGTCGGTCGGCTTCTGGAGGATGAGGATCTTCCCGGCCAGCCCGCTGGCCAGCTGGGTGCGCAGGTCGCCCTCGACCAGGGTCAGCCCCGAGGTCACCTGCACCCGGTTCTTCGAGTCGACGAACACCGCCTCGATGTCGGGCAGCTTCTCGGCCAGCTTGAGCCCGCGCTCCGGCCCGAGCACGAGGAGCGTCGTGTCCCACGCGTCGGCGGTCAGCGCGTCCTTGGCGATGACGGTGACCGAGCGGCATCCGCGCGCCGGGTAGCCGGTCTTCGGGTCGAGGATGTGGTGATAGCGGACCCCGTCCTTGACGAAGCCGCGCTCGTAGTCGCCCGCGGTCGAGAAGGTGCGATCCTGCAGCTCGGTCAGCGCGAAGGTGGCGTCGCGCGCGCCGCGCGGGTCGCGGATGCCGACCCGCCACTTCTGCGTCCCCTTGGTGCCGGACACGAACAGGTCGCCGCCCGCCTGCACGATGAAGTCCTTGAGCCCGCGGTCGTGCAGGATGGCCACCGCGCGGTCGACTGCGTAGCCCTTGGCGATCCCGCCCAGCGTGATCGCCATGCCCTTGCGCCGCAGCTTGATCGTGTGGCGCTTCGGATCGACCAGGAGGCCGCGGTAGCCGGTCAGCCGCCGGCGCGCGTCGACCTCGGCCGCGGTCGGCAGGGTCCCGTCGAGATCCTGGTCGAACTTCCACAGGCCGCGATACGCGCCGACCGTGATGTCGAACGCGCCGCCGGTCTTGCGCGACACCTTCTGCGACAGCGCGACGATGCGCAGCACCTCGTCCGACACCTGCACCGCGCGCACCCCGGCGGCGGCGTTGATGCGGGAGACGTCGCTGGTCTCGACCCAGTTGCTCATGAGCGCGTCGAGCCGGCGGAACTCCTCGAACACCGCGTCGGCCGCTCCCTGCGCGGCGTCGGCGTCGGCGGTCCACAGGGTCAGGTCGATGAGCGTGCCCATCGACTGGGCCTGGAAGTGCTGCTTGCGGTCCTCTTCGCCCGGCTCGGCCGGGTCGGCGCCGGCCACGCGCGGCGCGCCGGCCAGGAGGGCCGCCGCCGCGATGAGGACCGCCGCCGCGCGCGACCGGGCCAGCACGACTGCTAGCGCAGCCAATCCACGACCCTGAGGAGCAGGAGGAGCGTGCCGACCCCGAGCGACGCGAACACCAGGAGGAGCGCCATGCCCATGCTGCTCTGGGTCTGCTTCTGCATGCCGAGCCACGTGGCATACAGCGCCGGCACCGCGCCGCACGCCGCGATGATCCCACCCACGATCGAGCCGCTGGCGAGCCCGCCGACCGCCGTCACGATCACGCCGGCCGCGATCAGCGCGAGGGAGAGCAGGAGAGGGGCCTGGGTCCGCGTCGTGCTGGTCATGGGAGCCTCCGTCCCGGCGAGAGGGTAGCACGCCGTCCGGCGGGGGATGTACGATGTCCATCTGTTGCGCCCTCTCGTCCGCGTGGCGGGCCCGGCCGCGATGGCCGCTGCGGCGGCCGCGATCGGCCTGTCCGCCTGCCCCGGCAAGACCGCGGCTCCCGCCCGCGTGCCACGCGCGCCGTCGCCGACGGCGCAGGCGCCCGATCCGCTCGCCGCGGCCGCGCTCATGAACGACGTCCGTCGACTGTGCGCGCCCGATCTGGCCGGGCGCGGCTCGTACCAGCCGGGCGGCCGCGCCGCCGCCAGCTACATGGCGGCCGAGCTGGCCGCCGCCGGGCTCGAGGTCGTGCGCCAACCGATCGCCGCCGGCGCCGACAACGTGATCGGCATCCTGCGCGGCGGGCCGGACGCCGTCCTGGTCAGCGCCCACTACGACCACCTCGGGGTGGACGCGGCCGGCCGCGTGTTTCCCGGCGCCGATGACAACGCGTCCGGCGCCGCGGTGCTGCTCGGCCTGGCCCGTGCCGCGGCGCGCCACCCGCATCGCCACACGCTCCTGTTCGCGTCGTTCGGGGCCGAGGAGGCCGGCCTGGTCGGGTCCGGGGTGTACGTGAGCCGGCCGATCTGGCCGCTCGAGCGCACCCTGGCGGTGTTGAACTTCGACATGGTCGGCCGCAACTTCTTCGAGTGGGGCTCGGGCCGGAGCGGCGCGGCCGCGATCGTCGGGCTCGAGGCGCGCCCCGATCTGCTCGAGGTGGCCCGGCGCGCCGCGGCGCCGGCCGGGCTCGACCTGGTCCCCGTCCCGGCGGCGCTGGTCGAGCTGTTCGGGTTCGAGGATCGCACCGACGACTGGTGGTTTCGACGGCGCGGGATCCTCTCGATTCACATGTCCACCAGCCTGCACGAGGACTACCACCAGCCGACCGATACTGCGGACCGGCTGGCTCCGGCTCAGCTCGAGCGCGTCGCGCGAGCTGCCGCCGGGCTCATCGACCACCTCGCGGCCCGAGAGCCGGTGGGCGGCGGCGAATGAATCGCCTAGGATTCTGCGTAGGTGTGGAGCTGCTCGCGGATCGACTCGTCACTGACAGCCTTCTGGACGATCTCGAGCAGGCAGTCGGCGAGGACGATCATCATGTCGCTGACCCCGCGGTCCTCCACGATCTTGGCGAGCAGCGCGCGGGCCTCTCGGCTGTCGTCGTCGCGCAGGAAATCGCGAAGCATCTCCAGTGTCAGGTCGCCCTGGAAGTCGAGAATCATGTTCTCGCGTAGGTACGCTATCAGCCGTTTCACATGGGCCTCGCGGATGGGCTTGGGACGTCGTCGCTGGCGGGTTAGTATCTCAAGACTACAGTCAATTCAAGCCGTAATGCCACTTTCGGGCACCAGTGAGACCAGCGGATGCCACGCGTCCTGATCGCCGGCTTCTGCACCGCACCCGGCCCTGACCGGATCGGGGTGCAGCTCAGCCATATCATTCGCGCCCTCGCGCGACATCACGCCGTCGACGTGCTGCTCGTGCGGCGCGACGACCAGGCGTACGTCGAGCGCTTCGCCAGCGCGCGTCTCCTGCGCGTGCCGGTGCCCGACGGACCGATCCGATCGCGGGTCGAGGCGTTCCGCCGCGCGCTCGGCCGCCAGCTCGAGGGCGCCGACTACGACATCGTCCACTTCCGCGACGGGTGGAGCGGCATCCCGGTGCTGGAGATGCGCGACCGCCTGCGCTACGCCGCGGTGTTCGACGCGGGCCGGTCGCCGCTCGGCGAGCCGCCGGTCCACGACCTGGACACCGCGACCGAGCTCGAGCGCGACGAGGTCGAATGCGCCCGCCAGGCCGACATGGTCCTGGCCGCGACCGAGCCGGCCCGGCGCTACTTCGCCTCGCTGGTCCCCGAGGAGCGAGTGCGACTGGTCCCGCCCGGCGTGGACGTCGACCAGTTCGACTGGGACGTGGCGCCGACCGGCACCCCGCGCATCCTCTACGCCGGCGCGCTGACCCCCGGCCGGGGGGTGCGCGTGCTCCTGCGCGCCATGCTCGACGTCGCCGCCCACTCGGACGCGCGCCTGGCCCTGGCCGGCCGCTCCACCCCCGAGTTCTTCGCCTCGCTCGAGGAGGCGGTGCGCGAGCTCGGCCTGGGTGACCGGGTCCAGCTGCTCGGCGAGGCGGCCCACGAGGACGTCGCCTCGCTCATCGGATCGGCCTCGGTGTGCGTCGCGCCGGGCGCGGTCGACCTCGGCCCCAAGCCGCTCGCGCTGTATCCGACCAAGCTGCTCGAGTACATGGCGTGCCAGCGCCCGGTGGTCGCCCCGCGCCGCGGCACGGTCACCATGCTCTTGCGCGACGAGCAGCACGGGCTCCTGTTCGAGCCGGGCGACCCGCTCGACCTGGCCCAGAAGATCCTCCGCCTGCTCGACGACGCCGACCTGCGCTTCCGCATCGCGCGGGGCGGCTACGACCTGGTCCGGCGGGCCCACACCTCGAGCACGACCCGGCGCGAGCTGCGCCGGGCGTACGCCTGGCTGGGGAGCATCTCGCCCTGGCGCGAGCGGTTCGCCGCGCTGCTCGAGGAGATGCCGACCCGCGACATGCCGGTCCTGACCGCGGCCGATCCGACCGGGCCGGGCGGGTGGATGCTGTCGCGCCCGCCGCCGGCCGCCGAGCGGCCGATCGCCGCGTTCGACGGCGACTTCCTGGTCGACGAGGTGACCGAGTCGGTCCAGGTCGACACCGGGATGAACGAGGGGCTGGGCGAGGTCACCCGGGTCGAGAACAGCCCGATGGTGGGCGACGACGACAGCTCGCAGGTCTACTACCACTACCAGACCCTGCCGCCCTCGATGGAGGTGTCGGCCGAGGCCGCCCTCGACGACTGGATCGTCGACGACAGCCGCATCCGCGATCGCTCGATGCTGGAGCGCGAGCCGCGCGCGCGCGACACCCAGCCCCCGGACGGCGACCGCGGCCCGCTGTCGCCGGTCGACGGGCGCTTCGTGGCCGGCGAGGTCGAGGTGCCGTCGCCGGGCGGGGCGGCGGGGGAGCCGCTCGGTCTGCTCGACTCCGACCAGGCGTTCACCGCGCTGGCCGCGCCGCTCGGCTTCGGCCGGCCGCGACGGCCGAGCCGGGTCGACCTGCCGATCGTGCCCAGGGATGGCGACGACGCCGGCGACCTGGTCCCGGCGCAGGTCTCGCTGACCGCGCCGCCCCTGGTCGGGCCTCCCAGCGTGGTGGTGCGCCCCGAGACCACTCGCTCGGAGGGCGCCATCCGCATCGGCACCGGTGAGGACACCGGCCCGTGATCGCGCTCGTCCGCTCGGTGTAAGGTACGAGCGACGGCGCCAGCGAGGCGAGGCCACCATTCCGATCGATCTCCTGTTCAACGCCTGTCTGGGGCTCGGCTTCGCCCTGTGCGCGCGCGACCGAGTGCGGACCGGCGGTCCGTTCGCCTCGCCCGCGTTCGCGCTGGTCGCCATCTTCGTCGGCGTGGTGCTGGCGCCGATCACGCTCTACCTCTACCTGGCGCACCCGGCGTGGAGCTGGATGTACCTGGTCGACCCGACCAACGTGCCTGGCCTGGTGGTGGTCACCCTGCTCATCGCGCACGGCGGCAGCGCGCTGGGCGGCTGGTACCTGGGCGTCCGCCTGATCCGGGCCGGCAAGAAGAAGGAGCAGATCGCCGGGTACTCGCTGCTCGGCAGCCTGGTCGTCCTCCTGATCCTGGTCTCGCTGTCGTGGGGGCGGATCGGGCGCTACGGCTCCTACGACGAGTTCCACGACGGGCGCGCGCTGTCGCTGGTCGAGGTCAAGCTCGGCTACGTGCTCGTCGCCCTCACCATCGGCACCGCGGTGGCCGCCGGGTTCGTCGCTCTCGAGCTCATGCGCGACTCGCGCCGGGTGCGCGCGCGCTAGCGAGATGCGCCGGCTGGTGCGCTCGCTCGCGGTCTGTCTCGCGCTGGGCGCGCTGGCCGGGTGTGGCTCGCTGCTCTACATCGATCGAGTCACCCGCACCGCCAGCGCCGATGTCGAAGCGGCGCGCGCGGCCCGCGCCGAGGTGCTGGCGCCGTACTGGTACACGCTCGCGGTCGAGTATCTGGGCAAGGCGCGCGAGGAGGCGGGCGAGGCCGATTTTCAGGCCGCCAACCGGCTGGGCCAGAAGGCGTCGGAGGCGGCGCGGCGGGCGCTCGCGGTGGCGCGGGCGCGCGGGCGGGGCAAGGCGCGGGCGAGCGGAGCCAGAAATCCGGCCGGCGGTGAGGGAGCGCGGTGAGGCGGCTCGCGCTCGTGCCGCTCGCGCTGCTTGCTGTGCTCGGCCTTCTGCCCGGGTGCGCCGGCCAGCGGCTGCGCGGCGAGGTCGACCAGCTCGGCGGCGTCATCGCGGGTGCCCGCGCCAGCGGGGCCGAGCGCTGCGCCCCGGTCCAGCTGGCCATGGCCGAGGCCCATCGCGAGTTCGCCACCGTCGAGCTCGACGAGGGCGACTACTACCGGGCCCGGGCCGAGCTGGCGCTCGCCAGCGACAGCGCGCGCGCCGCGGTCCGCCAGTCGCCGCGCGAGCGCTGCACCGCGGTCGCCCCGCGCGACCGCGACCGCGACGGCGTCGCCGACGCGAGCGACGCGTGCCCCACCCGGGCGGAGGACCGCGACGGGGTGGACGACGCGGACGGCTGCCCCGAGGAGGACGACGACCACGACGGGCTGGTCGGCGCCGCCGATCGCTGCCCGAACCAGCCGGAGGACCGGGACGGCTTCACCGACGACGACGGCTGCCCCGACCTCGACAACGACCAGGACCGCCTGCCCGACCGGGTCGACCAGTGCCCGGACGTGGCCGAGGACGCCGACGGACGCAACGACGACGACGGCTGCCCCGACTGCGACGACGACGGCGACCAGGTGCCGGAGTGCGGCGGGACCGCGGCGCAGCCGGCCGATCGATGCCCCGGTCAGCCCGGGCGCCCCGAGGACGGCTGTCCGTACGCCGACCTGGTCGTCACCGACCAGCGCATCGAGCTGCGCCAGCCGATCGAGTTCGCGGCCGGCCGGGCCCGCGTGCTGCCCGCGTCGAGCGCGCTGGTCGCCGAGCTGGCCCGCGCGCTGAACGAGAACCCGACCCTCACGATCCGGATCGAGGCGCATACCGACAGCCAGGGGCGCGCCAGGGCCAATCTGCGCCTGAGCCGGGCCCGGGCGGCCGCGCTACGGCGCCTGCTGATCCGCCGCGGCATCGATCGCCGTAGAATGGTTTCCGTGGGTTATGGAGAGGAGAGGCCGACCGCCGAGAACACCACCGCCGAGGGTCGGGCGGAGAACCGGCGGGTCGAGATCGTCATCACCGGCCGCTGATGCGGTATGTCTGCTAATGATGTCCGGTTTTGCCACGGAGCATGGATGAGATGAGGATCGCGCTGTACACCGTCGTCGCCGCCGCCCTCCTGGCCAGCCCCACCGCGGGCCCGGTCGGAGAGCGAACGGCCCGCGCCCAGGGGCGCGAGGCGGGCAAGTCGGCCCAGCGCGAGGTCGCGGCCAAGACCATCGAGGCGATGCAGAGCTTCGATCTGCTCGAGTTCGAGGCGGCGCGGCGCCAGCTGGGCGAGGCGGTGGCGCTGGCCCGGAAGAACAAGCTCGACCGCGAGCCGATCCTCGCCCGGGTCTACCTCAACCTCGGCATCGTGGAGTTCGCGGGGATGAAGAACCGCGACGGGGCCCGCCGCGCCTTTGCCGCCGCCGTCGCGATTGATCCGGCCATCGAGATCGGCGTCGCCTACCGCACCGATGCGATGGCCGAGCTCCTGGCCGCGGTCAAGAAGGAGATCGGCGCGACCGAGGCGCGGCCGCGTCCAGCGGAGGCCGGCGCCGCCGCCGGCGACGACTGCGCGCAGATCGAGGGGGTCGAGCACACCCTGGTCGAGCAGGGCCGGCGCGGCCGCAGCCAGCCGATCCGGGCGCGGGTCGGCGAGGCGGTCGGCGCCGAGGGGATGAGCCTCTTCTACCGCCCGCCCGGGGTGGAGCGCTACGTCGAGGTGCCGATGCGGCGCACGGGCGGCTGCGAGTACGAGGCCGAGATTCCGGCCTCGGCCATGGAAGGGGAGGCGCTCCACTACTACGTGGCGGCGCTGCGCAAGGGGCGCATGGTCTCGGGCAGCGGCTCGCGCGGGTCGCCCAACATCCTCGAGCTGTCGGCGGGCGGCGGTGACGGTGAGAACCCGCTCGGCGCGGGCCAGGGCGGGCAGGTCTCGGCCAGCGCCGCGCCGGTCGGCGGCAAGAAGACGGTGTTCCTCTCGCTGGCGGTCGGGACCGGCGGCGGCTACGTGACCGGCGCGACCGAGGTGGTCGGCACCGAGGTGAACTGCTGCTTCGCCCCGGCTCTTTTGCACCTCCTGCCCGAGGTCGGCTACTACTTCACGCGCCGCCTCAGCCTGTCGGCCGCGTTCCGCATGGGCTTCGCGCTCGGCGCCAACGTGCCGGGCCACGCGACCGCGGCCCCGGCCGGGCTGCTCCGCCTGCGCTACGCGCTGTCGCAGACCGGCGACGGCTTCCAGCTGTCGGCGTCGGCAGGAGGCGGCATCATCCGGCACACGGTCAAGGTCGAGGAACAGGCGAGCGGGGCAGACACTGACACGACCGCGAGCGGCCCGTTCGTGGTCGGCGCGGGGCTCGGCTACCTGCTCGCGCTGGGCGGTCCGACCCACCTGGTGGCCGAGCTCAACGGGCTCGCCGCGTTCCCGGCCGGCATCAAGGAGGTCGGTCCCTGTCCCGGCTCCGGCTGCGTGCGTCCTCACTTCGGCGTGCAGGTGGACATCAACCTCGGCGTCCTGTTCGCGTTCTAGCTGGCGTACTGGCCGGCGTACTGGCCGGTCGGGGAGCTGGCCCCTGGCGGGGCAGCCCATGCAAGGCGCGCGACAACCGGCGCGCGCGGGTTATGCTGCAGGTCCTTGGCTTCTCGCCTCACCTATCGACTGGAGGCGGGTCCCGCGGGCGACATCCTCCACCTCGAGGGTGAAGTCGACCGCAGCGTGGCCCGCGAGCTCTCCGATCTCCTGGCGACGCCGCGCACCGCCCCGCTGACCATCGATCTCAGCCGCGTGGCCGCCATGGACAGCGCCGGGGTCGCCGCGCTGGTCGACGGCTGGCGGCGATCGCCGTCCGGGCTGGTGGTCGGCGCGACCAGCGCCGGCGCCGAGCAGGCGCTGACCCTGTTCCGCATCCCGGCCGCCTCCACCCCGCCGATCCCGCAGGCCCGGCTGATCGAGGGGATCGGCGCCGCCGCCTACGCCGGCAAGGACGCGATGCACGCGTTCCTCCAGCTCGCCGCCGACGCCACCTTCGCCACGGTCAAGGCGATGCTCCATCCGCGCCGGATGCGCTGGGCCGCGATGGTCGAGCAGGGCACCGACATCGGCGCGCGCGCGCTCCGCATCGTCGCCCTCATCGTCTTCCTGGTCGGCCTGACCGTCGCGTTCCAGGCCGCCTACCAGCTGCGCCAGTTCGGCGCCTCCATCTTCGTCGCCGACCTCACCGCGGTGTCGGTGGTGCGCGAGATGGGCCCGCTCATGACCGCGATCCTGGTGGCGGGCCGGTCGGGCTCGTCGATCGCCGCCGAGATCGCCACCATGCAGGTCTCCGAGGAGATCGACGCCCTCAACGTGATGGGGTTCGATCCGATCGAGTTCCTGGCGGTGCCGCGCCTGCTCGCCCTCATCGTGGTGATGCCGCTCCTGACCATCCTGGCCGACGTGGTCGGCATCTTCGGCGGGTTCCTGGTCGGGGTCTTCTACCTCGGGCTGTCGGGGCAGAGCTTCCTCAACGCGGCGATGAACGCGCTCTCGCCGTTCGATCTGCTCACCGGCAGCATCAAGGCGCTGGCCTTCGCGTACGGGATCGGCCTCATCGGGCTGTTCTACGGCATCCGCGTGCACGGCGGCGCCAGCGAGGTCGGGCGCACCACCACCGCGTCGGTGGTCGCCTCGATCTTCTACATCATCATCGCCGACTGCTTCTTCAGCGTCGTGTTCTACATCCTCGTATGAGCGGCCCACGCGTCCACGCGGCGACCGGCGACATCGCGCTCCGCGTCGAGGGGCTGGTCGCCCGCTACGGCGAGCGAACCATCCTGGACGGGGTCGACCTCACCGTCGCGCGCGGCGAGATCCGTGCCGTCCTGGGCGGCTCCGGCAGCGGCAAGAGCACGCTGCTCAAGCACTGCATCGGCCTGCTCGCGCCGGCGGGGGGGCGGATCGAGGTGCTGGGCCAGGTGCTGAGCGACCTGGAGGGCACCGAGCGGGTGGCGCTGCTGCGGCGGATGGGCGTCCTGTTCCAGTCCGGCGCCCTGCTCGGATCGATCACCGTCAGGGAGAACATCGCCCTGCCGCTGCGCGAGCACACCGACCTGCCCGAGACGGTGATAGGCGAGCTGGTCAGCCTCAAGCTGGCCATGGTGGAGCTGTCGCACGCCGAGAACCTCCTGCCCAGCGAGCTGTCCGGCGGCATGCGCAAGCGCGCGGCGCTGGCCCGGGCGATGGCGCTCGACCCGGACCTGCTCTTCTGCGACGAGCCGTCGGCCGGGCTCGACCCGCTGACCAGCGCCGAGCTGGACGAGCTCATCCTGCGCATGCGCGACCGCTTCGGCATGGCGATCGTGGTCGTCACCCACGAGCTCATGAGCATCGAGCGCATCGCGGACAAGGCGCTCATGCTTTCGTCGGGCAAGATCGTCGCCGACGGCACCCTCGGTGAGGTCAAGGCGAGCGACCACCCGGAGATCCGCGCCTTCTTCCAGCGCATCGCGGCCGGCGAGATGCGCGGCCCCGCCACCGCGCTCGAGGCGCTGCGCGGACCCAGCCGGTAGGAGAGCATGGTGTGACCCAGGTAACTCGCGCACAGAAGGTCCGCCTCGGCATCTTCCTGGCCGCAGGACTGACCGTCCTCGTCGGCGGCGTGGTCATCCTGGCCGGGGCCAAGCTGGTCGAGGGGCGCGACGACTACGTGGTCCGCTTCCGCGACAGCGGCGTGTCGCTGAACGGCCTCGACGTCGGCTCGCCGGTCAAGTACAGCGGCATCCGGGTCGGGCGAGTGGACGCGGTGAAGATCGATCCGGACGACGTGTCGATCATCCTGGTCGAGCTCAGCCTCGACGAGGACACCCCGGTGGCCGAGGACAGCGTGGCGAACCTCGGCTCCCAGGGGATCACCGGCCTCAAGTACATCGAGCTGTCGCGCGGCAGCTCCAAGGCGCGGGTGCGCGAGCCCGGCGAGGAGATCCCGCCCGGCTCGTCGATGTTCGACAACCTGACCCAGAAGGCGGACCAGATCGCGAGCAAGGTCGAGGTCGTGCTCGACCGGGTGGCGGTGCTGGCCGGCCCGGACATGAAGGACCGCCTGGCCAGCCTGCTCGACACCACCGACCAGTTCCTGGCCACCCTCAACGGCGTCCTCGAGGACAACCGCGAGTCGCTGAAGACGCTCGCGGTGCAGGTGAGCGGCACCTCCGAGCAGGTGAAGCTGCTCGCCACCGAGCTGGCCACCACCGCGAAGCGGGCCAACGCGCTCCTGGCCGAGGCCACCATCGTGGTGAAGAACGCCAGGGCCACCCCCGAGCAGGTGAACGCCTTCCTCGAGCAGGGGACCGCGGTCCTGGCCGAGAGCCGCGTCCTGCTCGGCCCCGAGGGGCTGCAGCGCACGCTGGCGCGGGTGAACGCGATCATGGCCCAGACCCAGCACCAGGTGATCGAGACCATCGGCCTGTTCCGCGAGGCCGCCGAGAACGCCAACGCCTTCACCGAGAAGGTGCGCGACGACCCGTCGCTGCTCCTGCTCGGCGGCCGCGACGAGGATGAACCGTGAGAGCTGTCGTCGTCTGTGTGGCGCTGGTCTGCGCGGCCGCCGCGTGCTCGACGCCGCAGCCGCGCCACTACTACACCCTGACCGGCCGCCTGCCGGCCACCCGGTTCCCCAACGCGTACCCGGTCAAGCTGCGCGTCCGCGACCTGGAGATGCGGCGCAGCTACCGGCGCGACGAGCTGGTGGTGCGCACCGACACCAACGAGCTCACCTTCCTGCGCCGTCAGCGCTGGTCGGAGCCGCCCCAGCGGATGATCAGCGGGCTCCTGCGCGAGCAGGTGCGCCGCTCCGGGATCGGCGCCGAGGTGCAGGACGACGGCGGCACCAGCGAGCCGGATTTCGTCCTCAGCGGCGAGATCGAGGCGATCGAGCAGCTCAGCACCGCGCGCGACCACTACGCCCACCTCGCCATCACGCTGCGGCTCCAGCGCTACAAGGACGACGCCACGGTGTGGGACTTCCACATCGACGCGCGCAAGCCGGTCGGCGGCGCGTCGATGCGCTCGACGGTCCGCGCGCTGAGCGAGATGCTGGCCGCCGAGACCGATCGCGCGGTCGCCGACCTCGGCCGGTTCCTGACCGACCCGAGCGCGCCGCGGGTGGCGACCCCCGAGACCGTCGAGGCCGGCGAGGCCGCGCCGCCGCCGGCTCCTGGCGTCATCGGTCCGGAGGACGGCTCGCCGCTCAACGACCTGCCCCAGCTGCTGCGCGACGACACGCCGATCCCGCTCGGCATGGGCGCGGTGTTCGCCCCGTCGCTGTCCGACGGCAACCGCGAGCCGCTGGTCGGCGTGTACCGCGGCGGCCGGCTGGTCACCGGCAAGGCCCGGCTGGGCCGGCGCATCGTGCTCGTGCCCGGCGACTACTCGGTGCACGTCGGCTCGGGCGCGGTCGACCAGCAGCTGTCGGTCAAGGTCCGGGTGGTGGCCGGCAAGACCACGGTCATCCCGCCGACCTGGGCCAGCCTGGAGGTCGCCGTGGTGGACGACACCTTCGTCCCGTTCCGCGGCACCTACGAGCTCATCCGCATGGCGAGCCGCGAGGACTTCGGGCTCGGGTTCGGCGCCGACGAGCAGCTGGGCGAGGAGACCCGCGTGTGGGTGCTGCCGCCCGGGCTGTACAAGATCATCCGGTCGGGCGGCACCTACCGCGACCGCACCGACTTCGCCACGGTCCGGCTCGACGGCGGCCGCCTGACTCGCTTCAACCTGGTGGTCGATCCGACCGACGGCCGCTTCCTGGGCGCGGGCGAGAAGGACCCGGATCTGGGCGACATGGTCGGCATCGACCCGTCGACGCTGAGCCCGTGGATCCTGCGCGCGGTGGTCGGCGGCGACCTCAACTTCCGGCGCACCGAGCAGCTCGGCGAGCAGGAGGGCTGGCGGGTCAGCTACCGCGCCTTCTTCGATGGAGGCGCGCGGTTCACGAGGGGCCGCCACCTGTGGAACACCCAGCTCGAGCTGGAGGAGGGGCAGACCCGCCTGCCCGATCAGGACCGCTTCCAGAGCGACACCGACCGCCTGTTCTTCCACACGATCTACACCTACCAGCTCCTGTCCTGGTTCGGCCCCTACGCGCGGATCGGCCTGGAGACCAAGCTCCTGCCCCGCTACGAGAACTTCGAGGACCCGACCGACGTGGTGGTGCTCGACGAGGACGGCATGGAGGTCGAGCTCCTCGAGAATCGATCGCGGGTCAAGCTCGGCTCCACCTTCGCGCCGCTGCAGCTGCGGGAGGGGACGGGCGGCAACTTCCGGGTGCTGCGCTCGCGCTTCGCCGAGCTCGACCTGCGGCTCGGCTTCGGCGGGCGACAGACCATCGCCAACGGACTCTACGTGTTCGAGGAGGATCTGGCCGGTGGACCAGGTCGGCTCATCCCGGTCATCGACTCCACCGTCGAGGGGTTCGAGAGCACGCTGGTCGGCCTCGGCCGGGTGACCCGCTTCGCCACGGTGTCGACCGAGCTGGACAGCCTGGTCCCGATCAACGGCGAGGACCTGGTCGTGGTCACCTGGCGCAACCAGCTCAACATCCGGCTGGCCAGCTTTCTGTCGCTCAACTACCGCTTCAATCTCACCCGCGATCCGAACATCGGCATCGGCACCGACGTCCGCACCGATCACGACGTGCAGCTCCGCTTCAGCTTCGTGCTGTTCTGACCCCGTGCTGACCTCATCCGCACTCCGGCGCCCGGCGGCGGCCCTCCTCGGGCTCCTCGTCACCGCCGGAGCGGGGCGCCAGGCGGCCGCGCAGCCGACCCGGATCGAGATCGAGGGCAACCTGGTCCTGGTCGACGAGGTGTACATGGCGGTGATCGACCTGCCGACCGGCGCCCCCGCCACGCCGGCCACCGCCGCCCTGGTCGCGCGGCAGGTCCTCTCGTTCCTGCGCCGGGCCGGCTACGCGCTGGCCAGCGTGGAGGTGAAGGCGGAGGGCGGCGTCATCCACGTCGAGGTGGACGAGGGCCGGCTGGCCCGCATCCTGGTGCGCGGCCGCAACGCGGTCGCGACCCTGGCGGTGAGGCTCCAGGTGGACCTGCCCTGGGATGTGTTCAACCGGCCGCAGCTCGAGCGCATGCTGACGCGCTACAGCGGCGGTCGGGCGTCGGTCAGCTACGAGCTGGTCCGGGTCGGCAAGGTGGAGCACAGCGGCCTGCAGCTCGACCCGCTCGCCCTCCTGCCCGGCGGCGCTCCCCTGCCGAACGAGGGCGCCTACGAGCTTCACATCGAGTTCAAGGGCAGGGCCCGGCGCGGCGGCTTCACCCTCAAGGCCGGCGTCGACCCGGACAGCATCCGGGCCGGCGGGGGCTACGCCGGCCCGCTCGACCTCATGGACGGCGACCGCTGGGAGCTCGAGGCCCAGGTCGGCGCGAACTACTTCGAGGATCTGGCCCGCCAGACCGACGAGCTCCACTTCAGCCGGGTGTTCGGCGACGCGCGCTGGTTCGCGCCGAGCATCCTGGGCGAGGTGGTGCGCCCGACCGTGCGACTGCGCGAGGATCTGCTGCGCCGGCAGCGCCAGGACCTCCTGCTCGAGAACTACTGGTTCAACCGCCTGGAGGGCGCGCTCGGCCTGGCCCTGGAGCCGCGCGCCGGGATCAAGCTGTCCGCCGAGGTCGGCGTGCAGCGGCGCGAGCTGTTCGCGGTGACCCAGCTGGAGGGCGGTGAGGAGATCCTGCCGGTCGCGCGCTCCTCCGAGCTGCGCATCTTCGGCGCTCTCACCGGCAAGCTGATCTTCGATCCGTACGCTCTGCGCATCGACCGGTTCCACCGCGTCGAGTTCGACGCCCGGCAGTTCACCGGCTTCGACGGCCGCCCGTTCTGGCAGCTCGAATCGGAGTACGAGAAGGTGTTCGAGTTCGGCTGGAACGACCTCTGGATCCACGGGGCCGCCGGCGGGGTGGCGGGCGCGTACGGCGTCGCCGACCCGATCCCGATGACCGGCCGCTACCTGCGCGGCGTGTTCGGCCACCGTCTGTACCTGGACCGGGCCGCCTCCGCCGCGATCGAGTTCCGCCTGTCGCTCAGCCGCGACGTCTTCAAGGTCGGCTTCTACTCCGAGGCGGCGATCTACCGCGAGGCCCGGGGCGACAACCCGACCGGCGAGGTCGCCCTCGCCAACAGCTTCGGGCCCAGCTTCCACGCCCTGGTGCTCGACTCGCTCCAGCTCGACATCTACTACGCGGCCGGGTTCATCCACGACGGCCCGTTCGACCACGGCATCTCGCTGCGGGTCGAAAAGGCGTTCTGATCCGGCGCCGGCCGGCGCGGGTCAGATCAGCCCGACCACTCGGTGCGAGTGGCGAGCGGGTGGAGGGCGAGGTGGACCTCGCCGGTGGCCGCGCCCCGCTCGCCGGGCGACGGGGTCAGGATGACCGCGGTGTCGACCAGGGAGCCGTCGACGTCGCGCAGGTGGAGGACCTGCTTGATGGTGACCCGGTCGGTCGCGGCCAGCTTGAGGTCGTCGAGCAGCGCCGGGTAGACGTCGACGAACGCGGTCTCGCCGAGGAGCAGGCCGGTCGGATCGCCGTGGTGGCCGATGAAGGCGAGGAACGCGCGGTTGGCCACCCGCACGCGCCCGTGCACGTCGACCGACGCGAGCGCGACCGGGGCGTGCTCGAACACGTCGCCGGCGGCCGGGTCCAGGCTGGGATCGGCGGTGCGGGTGCCGCGCTGGCGGACCAGCTCGACCCGGCGGCGGCTGGGCTCGAAGCCGAGCATGGTGGACAGGGTGCGCAGCTCGTACAGGAAGCTGGACACGTCCGGGTGGCGGGTCTCGGCCCGCTTGGCGGTGGCGCGGGCGACGATCAGATCGGCGCGCTCGTCGAGCGGCCGCTCCAGGAAGCGAGACGGCGGCGGCAACGCGTCCTCGAGCTGCTGCTGGAGCACGAGCTGGCGCATGCCGGAGAAGGGCAGGCGGCCGACCAGCGACTCCCAGAAAAGGATGCCGAGCGCATAGATGTCGCTGCGCGGCGAGGCCGGCGCGCCGGTGATGCGCTCCGGGGCCAGGTACTCCGGGGTGCCCTCGATCTGCGACGGGTCGCCGCTGGCCGCGGTGCGGGCCAGGCCGAAGTCGAGGAGCTTGGCCACCCGCCGCCGGTCCGGCGTGCGCAGGAGGAGGATGTTCTCCGACTTGATGTCGCCGTGCACGATCCCGCGGGTGTGCACGTAGCGCAGCGCCTCGGCGATCTGGCCGATCACGTCGCAGGCCACCTTGGGCGCGAGCGGGCCGTCGCGGCGGATCTTGTAGTCGAGCCGCACCCCGTCGAGCAGCTCCATCACCATGAACAGGCCGAAGTCCGGATCCTCGCCGAAATCGATGACCGAGCAGATGTTGTCGTGGGCCAGGGAGCTGGCCACCTTGGCCTCGCGGTGGAAGCGCTCGCGCAGCCCGGGCGCGTCGACCCGGTTGCGCTTGGGCAGCTTCAGCGCGAACAGCTTGCCGAGCACCGAGTGGCGGACCTGCAGCACCCGGCCCATGCCGCCGCGGCCGATCTGCCCCTCGACCAGGTAGCGGCCGCCGATGATGTCGCCGCGCTTGGCCGCCTGCAGCTCGCTGCGCGCGAACGAGCGGTCCACCTCGGTGATGTCGGGCGTGCGCGGACCCAGCGACGGCAACTGCAGCGTCAGCTCATCCGTGTCGTCGTCGAAGGACGTGGGCACGTTCGCTCGCCTTCGGGAGTCTCTGAGCGACAGCGACTTGATAGTACAGAATCCCGCGTTATAAGGGGAATCCATGGACCCCAGGGATGAGGCAGCCTTCGACAAGGTGGGGCGCGAGGAGCTGGCGCACATCGAGGAGAGCCTGGCCGACGTCGATCCGGACGACATCGAGATCTCGGTCAGCGACGGGGTGCTGACGCTGACCCTGCGCGACGGCGTCCGCGTGGTCATCAACACCCACCGCGCCGCGCGCCAGATCTGGATGGCGGCGGTGGCGAACGCGTGGCACTTCGACCCGCCGCCGCCCGACGATCCGAGCGGTCGCTGGCGCACCCCCGCAGGGCAAGAGCTGAGGGCCACGGTCAAGTCCGTGATCCACGAGCGGATCGGACTGACCATCGACGTGTAGAGCACCGGGTGGGTGTCCCGAGCCGTGCTCGGTTTGCGCGACTGGGCTATCGTCGCTGGATGAGCAGCCCCGCCGGCGAGACCCCCTACATGTCCGTCATCCGGGTGTGGGCCGCGATGGCCTGGGCCGACGGTGTGGTGGCGCCGGCCGAGGCCGAGGCGCTGCGCCGGTTGATCGCGGTGGCCCCGATCGCGGAGGCGGAGCGCGCCATCGCGCTCGGCTGGCTCGACCAGCCGATGGAGCTGGACGCCTCGCGGCTGCGCGGGCTCGGCGCCGAGTCGCGCCACGGCGTGTACCAGGCCGCGGTCCGGCTCGCCCGCATCGACCTCGAGCTGGCCAGCCAGGAGCGCGCGCTGCTCGAGCGCCTGCGCGAGGCGCTCGGCATCGACCCGGCCACCGCCGCCGATATCGAGTCGCGGCTCGCGCTCTGACCCGAGTCTGGCTCGGGTTCGCTCGGCGCTCTACGTCCAGTCGGATGGGCTGATGCGGTAGCGCTTGAGCTTGGTGGCGAAGGTGCGGAGCGGCATCTCGATGAGCTCGGCGGCCCGGTTCTGGATCCCGCCGGTCGCGCGCAGCGCGTCGATCATCCGCGCTCGCTCGAGCTCGCGCACCTCGTCGGCGATCGGGCGGAAGGCTCGATCGGCGAACGGGTCGCCCGGCTCGCCGGCCGCCTGGTCGCCCGCGGCCCCGGCCGACATCGCCTCGGCGCCGTCGACCGGCGTTCCGGCCGCCACCGGCGACGGGCCGGCCGGCTCGGTCAGCTCCGGCGCGGCGGCGCGCGCGCTGCGCCCGGCGGCGGTGACCGTCGCAGGCAGGTGCCAGGTCTCGATCTCGACCGCGTCGTCGGGCGCGGCGGCGGCGGCGTAGTCGAGCGCGTTGCGCAGCTCGCGCACGTTGCCCGGCCACCCGTGCAGGAACAGCGCCTGGGCCGCGGCGACCGACAGCCCGAGCGGCTCGCGGCCCAGCCGGGCGCACACCCGCTCGAGCAGGGTGCCGGACAGGACCGCGATGTCGCGCGGGCGGTCGCGCAGCGGCGGCAGCTCGAGGTGGGCCGCGGCCAGGCGGAAGAAGAGATCGCGCCGGAAGCGGCCGGCCTCGACCTCGCGCTCGAGGTTCCGGTTGGTGGCGGCGACCAGGCGGATGTTGGTCGTGCTCGGCTTCACCTCGCCGACCCGGGTGAGCTCGCCGCTCTCCAGGACGCGCAGCAGCTTGGCCTGGACCGCGAGGGCGAGCTCGCCGATCTCGTCGAGGAACAGCGTCCCGCCCGAGGCCGCCTCGAGCTGGCCCGGCTTGGCGGTCATCGCGCCGGAGAACGCGCCGCGCGCGTGGCCGAACAGCTCGCTCTCGGCCAGCGCCTCCGGGATCGCCGCGCAGTTGACCGACACGAACGGACCGGCCGCGCGCGGCGAGAAGGCGTGGATGGCGGCGGCGGCCAGCTCCTTGCCGACTCCGGTCTCGCCCTGGATGAGGACCGGCAGGTCGGAGCGGGCCAGCCGGCGGGCCAGCTCGTACAGGCGCACCATGCCCGGGTCGGCCACGATGATCTCGTGGGGCCCGGCGGTCAGCCGCTGGACCGCGCTGCGGGCCAGGATGGTCGCGCCCGGCCCGGCCGCGTCGGCGGCGGCGGAGGCGCTGGCCAGGAGCGTGTCGCCGTCGACCCCGTCGGTCGGCGACAGCGCGATGCCGATGGCGAGCGGATCGCCCGCGCCCTTGAGCAGGAAGGCCAGGTCGATCGCGATCGGGCCGGCCTCGTCGGCGTCGAGCTCGGGCAGGACGATGGCCACGCGGTGGTCGTCGAGCAGCGCGGCGGCGTCCATGCGGCGCAGCCGGCCGGCCAGGACCGCGGAGGCGCGCGCGCGGTCGAGAGCGTGCGACGCGCGCAGCACGACCACCGTGAGCTCGCGCTGGTACTGGACCGCGCGCTCGCTCTCCTCGTCGAGCCGGCGGGTGAAGCCGCTGCCGTCGAGCACGTCGCGCGAGCCGGCCGCGCGGAGCGAGCGCTGCACCACCAGGAGCGTGCCGCCCAGCGCGATCACGTCGCCCCAGCGGAGCAGCCGAGCGCCGTCGATGCGCTCGCCGTTGACCAGGGTGCCGTGGCGGCTGCCCAGGTCGGTCAGGCGGAGGCCGTCGGGGCCGATCAGGATCTGCGCGTGGGCTCGCGACACCAGCGCGTCCGACAGGACCAGGCCGGCGTCGGGGCCGCGGCCCATCACCACCGCGCCGGCGGTGGGGAGCGGCACGGTCCACGAGCGCTCTCCCTCGATGCAGAGCAGGTACTCGCCGGAGCGGATCGCCGACACGGTCTTCGGCGTCTCGCCGACCTCCTCGAGCCCCGTGATCGTCCGCCGCTCCACTCCCCCACGTATACCGACCTCTCTCCAGAGCGAGCAAGCAGACGCGAGGACGTGCACGACGGAAGCCAGAGCACGCGACGTGCCGGGGGCCGCGGCGGTCGGCTGGGTGCCAAGCTACCGAGATCTGGAGGGTCCGCTCGCGGAGGCGCGCGCTCGCCCGGCTGGCGCGCTGGTTCGGCATGCCGGGCCGGCATCGATCGACGGCAGCGCCGGCGCGGTCGGCCGGGAATCGGGGACGGCGCAGGCGACGACCGCGTCCGACCGGGACGCCTACCGGCGGAGCCGGGGCGCAACGACAGGGACCGACGGCGGCAAGAGCGCGCGGACCCCGTCGTAGTGGCGGTCATCGGCCGCGATCAGGCCGGAGACCTCGCGATCGGCGTCGAAGCGACCGGCCTCGGTCTCGGCGATGAGCTCGGCGACCGCGGCGCGCAGGCGGTCGAGCTGGTCGGCGGGCAGGCCGGCGCGGGCGACCAGCGCGTCGCCCGGGATCGGGTCGCTGGCGGCCAGGATGCGGAAGGTGGCCGGGGCGATGCCGGCCTCCTCGGCCCACTGGGTGAGCGCGGTCGAGCTGGACCCGGCCACCTCGCAGTCGCCGTGAGCCAGGAGCGACACCACCCGCTCGTGGTCGCCGGCGAACACGACCGGGCCGAGGTCGCGGTCGGGATCGAGGCCGGCGCGGCGGAGCATGACGCGCGGGTAGACGTAGCCCGAGGTGGAGGTCGGATCGACCAGGCAGATGGTTCGCCCGCGCACGTCGGCGACGTCGCGCACCGGCGAGATGGTGCGGGTGTAGAGGATGGCCTGGTAGCTGTCGGCGCCGTTCGACTGGACCCGGGCCAGGAGGACCAGGCCCGGCTCGCGCGCCCGCGCCCGCACGTACGAGGCCGGCGACAGGCCGGCGGCGTCGATCTGGCCGGCGACAAGCCGGGCGATCGCGTCGTCGTACGAGCTCGACGGGACGAACTCGACCGGGCGGTCCAGCCGCTCTTCGAGCTGGTCGAACAACCAGCGGGTGCTCGCGGCCAGGAACGCGCGGTCGCGGTACGGAGACCAGGTGATGCGGAGCCCCGCGCCACTGGACCGGCCGACCAGCAGCGCGCTGCCGGCCGCCGCGACCAGGGCGGCGGCGGCGATGGCGGCGATCACCCAGCGGCGTCGGTGATGGCGGCGTGGCGGCGGCGTCACCGCGACGCGGTCGACCTCGGCGCGCAGGGCGGTCAGCTCCTGGCGCAGCTCGACCGCGGTGTGAAAGCGCCGGGCCGGGTCGCGCGCGAAGCAGCGGCGGAGGATCGGCTCGAGCCCGGCCGGCAGGTCCGGCGCCACCTCGCGCGCCGGCGGCGGATCGCGGGTCAGGATGTTGGCCAGGGTCTCGTTGTAGTTCTCGCCCGGGAACGGGCGGCGGCCGGTGACGAGCTGGTAGAGGATCACCCCGACCGCCCACACGTCCGCCTCGGGCCCGACCTGGGTCTGCCCGCGCGCCTGCTCCGGGCTCATGTAGTGCGGGGTGCCCAGCACCTGGCCGGTGCGGGTCAGGCTCGGGTCGGAGCCGAGCGGATCGCTGCCGCGGGCGAGGCCGAAGTCGAGCAGCTTGGTCCGGGTGGCGCCCGGCTCGGCCAGGACGAAGATGTTGCCGGGCTTGATGTCGCGGTGGACCACGCCGGCGGCGTGGATCGCGGCCAGCGTGTCGAGGACATCGAGGAGGATGTCGAGCCCGTCGGCCAGCGGGACCGCCCCGGCCTCGAGGCGCGCCTCGAGGTTTCCCCCGGTCAGGCGCTCCATCACCATGTACGGGGTGCCGTCGGCGGTGAGGTCGAAGTCGAGCACGCGGGCGATGCCCGGGTGGCTGGCGACGCCGGCCAGGCGTGCCTCGCGCAGGAAGCGATGGACCGCCTCCGGCGCGCCCAGGCGCTGGGGGTGGAGCAGCTTGACCGCGACCAGGTTGCCGATGGTCAGGTGGCGGGCCTCGAACACGCGGCCCATCCCGCCGGCCCCGATCTCGCGCTCGAGCCGCCAGCGCCCCTCGAGCAGGTAGGGCAGGGGCCGGTCCGGCGTGCGATCGACCGGACCGGGCCCGCCCGGGCTGCGATCCACGGTCGGGCTGGTGGCCGGGCCGCGGCCGAACTCCACGCTCGGGGTGGCGCGGTCGTCGCCGGGCTCGTGGCCGTGCCCGGAGTCTGCGCCCTGGCCGAGATTCTGGCCCTGGCCGAGATCCTGGCCCGGGGGGCGATCGCCGGTCGTGTCGCCGGTGGTGTCGCCGGTCGGGTCGGCTCCGGTGTCGCCGCCCTGGCTGGAATCCTGGCCCGGCCCGCTTCCGGTCGGGTCGGCCCGCTGCGCTCCTCGCCGCGCGTCGTCCTCGCCGGACACCGCTGTTCCTCGCTAGCGGTCGACCCGGCCGAACAGGGTGGCGAGGTTCGACCGCTCGATGACCACGTCGACCAGATCGCCCGGGCCCAGGTCGCCGCGCGGCAGCACCACCGCCTTGAACCCGTCGGTGCGGCCGAGCAGCTGGTCCTCGCTGCGCTTCGCGCGCGAGAGGATGAGGACGCGCTCGCGCCGGCCGACCTGGGCCGCGTTGACCTCGCCCGAGATGCGCTCCTGCAGGCGGACGATCTCGCCCAGGCGCCGCTTCTTGACCGCGGCCGGCACGTCGTCCGGGATGCGCCGGGCCGCGTAGGTCACCTCGCGCTCGGAGTAGGAGAACATGAAGGCGAAGTCGAAGCGCAGCTCCTCCATGAGGCCGAGCGTGGCGGCGTGGTCGTCCTCGTCCTCGCCGGAGAAGCCGGACAGGATGTCGGTCGACAGCGCGATGCCGGGCACTCGCCGGCGCAGGGTCGCGACCAGCTCGCGGAACTCGCCGGCGCGGTAGCCGCGCCGCATGCGCTCCAGCACCCGATCGGATCCGGACTGGACCGGCAGGTGGACGTACTTGCACACCTTCGGCTCCTCGGCGAGCACGTCGATGACGCGCGCGGTGAAGTCGACCGGATACGGCGAGGTGAAGCGGATGCGCTCGATCCCGTCGACCCGCGCGACCGCGCGCAGGAGATCGGCGAAGTCGGCCTCCTCGTGCCGGTACGAGTTCACGGTCTGGCCGAGCAGGACCAGCTCGCGGTAGCCGGCCTCGGCGTGGGCGCGCGCCTGGCGCAGGACCTCGCGCGGCGCGACCGCGCGCTCGCGACCGCGCGTGTACGGCACCACGCAGAAGGTGCAGAACTTGTCGCACCCGCGCTGGATGGTGACGAAGCCGGACACCCCGTCGCCGCCGCCCTCGCCGGACAGCCCCTCGTACACCTCGGCGCGGTCGAGCTTCACGTCGAGCACCGCCGGAGCGGCGCCGTCGCCGCGGCGGGCCTCGATCACCCCGGCGATGCGCCGGTAGCTGTCGGGTCCCGCGACGACGTCGACCTGCGGCGCGCGCTCGGCCACCTTTCCCTTCAGGTGCTCGGCCATGCAGCCGACCACCGCCAGGACCACGCCGCTCCGCCGCCGCTTGTGCGCGGCCAGCTCGTTGGCGCGGGCCAGCACCCGCTCCTCGGCCTTCTCGCGGATCGCGCAGGTGTTGAGGACGAGCAGGTCGGCGTCCTCGGGGCGCTCGGCCCGGGTGTAGCCGGCGTCGCGCAGGATGCCGACGAGGAGGTCCGAATCGGCCACGTTCATCTGGCAGCCGTAGGTCTCGATGTAGACCCGCGCACCGTCGGTGCGGGGGGCCGGCGGCGGGGCTGGATCCGGGCGGCGGCGGCCGAGCGAGACCAGCGCGTCGGAAGCGGACGATGCCACGCAGCCGGCTCATACCACGGCGGGCCGGCGCGGCGCTATCATTCCGTCTTGACGCGTTTTCTGCGCAGAGCCGCCATCCTCGGGGCCGCGCTCGCCGTCCTCCACGGGGTTCGCCTGGCCGTCGGGCCGCGCGCCGCGCTGACGACCGGGGCGGTGCTCCTGGTCGGCAGCCTGCTGGTCCTGGTCGTGCTGCCGCGCGTGGCCCACCGCGCCTTCCGGCGCGGCGCGTTCGGGCGGGCCGCCGTCTCCTACTGGCTGCTCGGCTGGCTCCGCGTCGACGGCGCCGCGCGCGCCGCGCTGCAGCTGTCGGTGGCCGCCTGCCTGCTCGGGCGCGAGCGCCACCGCGACGGCCTCGCCCGCCTCGACCGGATCGACCGCGACGCCCTGCGCGAGTCGGCCCGCGCCGCGTGGCACAACAACCGCGCGTATGCGCTGACCCGATCCGGCGCCGACGCCGCCCAGGCGATGGTCGACATCGACGCGGCGATCGCGCTCCGGCCCGACGTGGCCGCGTTTCGCCACACCCGCGGGCTCGCGCTCCTGGCCGGCGGCCGCCTCGACGACGCGATCCGCGAGCTCGACCTGGTCTGGCAGCGCGGCGAGGGCGGCCCGCCGCTGCTCGAGGCCGAGCGCTGCTTCGACATGGGCATCGCCTGGTCGCGCAAGGGCGAGCGCGAGTACGCGGCCGACTACTTCGAGCGAGCCCGCCGCGCCGCGCCCGGCTCGGCCTGGGCTGCGCGCGCCGCGGCCAGGCTGGCCCCGTCGGACCAGCTACCCGATGCGCTGGTCGAGCTGGCCTGATTTTCAGCGCCAGTCGGCGCCGAGCTCGGCCTCGAGCACGTCGGCGCACAGGGCGACGCACTCGTTGCAGATGTGGGCGTCGCCGCTGGCCAGGAGCTTCTTCACCTCGCGGCGCGGCTTCCCGCACCAGGTGCAGGCCAGCTCGGCGGCGCCGGTGCGCGCGCGGGCGGGCGGGCTCGTCGCGGCTAGCGCCTCGTCGTGATCCGGGGAGATCGGCGCGAACTCGCCGGTCGTGCGCAGGCCGACCGCCCCGCTGGTCCGCAGCTCCTGGAAGCACACGCCGCACACGTCGATCGGCATCGAGCGGTCGAGATCGTCGCCGCATATCGGGCACGGACGGGGGGGTGCCTTCATCGCTCGCCTTCCTCGCTGGAGCTGGCCGCGCGGCTCCGCCCGGCAGTATACGGCAGCCTCACCGTGAAGCAGGTGCCGAGCCCGGGCTCGCTGTCGAGCTGGACGGTGCCGCGGTGATCGGTCACCAGGTTGAGCACGGTCGCCAGTCCGAGCCCGCTGCCGCGGCTCTTCGTGGTGAAGAACGGCTCGAACACGCGGTCGCGGTGCTCGCGCGGGATGCCGGGGCCGTCGTCGCGCACGCGCACCGCCACGTCGTCGGCGCCGCGCTCCAGCTCGACCACCACGTGGCCGCCGCCCTGCGCGGCCGCCTCGGCCGCGTTGCGCATGAGGTTCCACAGCACCTGGCGCAGCTTGGCGGCGTCGCCCTGTAGCCGCACCGCGCCGTCCTCCTCGCCGTCGACGCCGTCCTCCAGCTGGGCGGCGACCGTGATGCCGCCCAGCCCGCGGTCCTGCTCGAAGACCCTCACCGTGTCGCGGACGAGCTCGGCCACGTCGATCGGCGCGATCTTGAGCGGACGCGGGTTGGCGTAGTCGAGCAGGTCGGTGACCAGCCCGTTCAGGCGATCGATCTCGCGCGTCACGATCCCCATGAGCGCGCGGCTGTCCTCGTCGGACTGCGGCATCTTGCCGAGCAGCTCGATCGACCCGGAGATCGACGCGAGCGGGTTGCGGATCTCGTGGGCCACCGCCGCGGCCAGGCCGCCGACCACCGCCAGCCGCTCGGCCTGCTTGACGCTGATCTCCATCTTGCGCAGCTCGGT
>Ga0193753_10001026_pt1 | contig 25001 bp, 19 predicted proteins | sample H1c2metaG_FD_144925 | JGI IMG/M metagenome (GOLD analysis project Ga0193753, IMG submission 144925) | Soil microbial communities from a riparian zone of the East river system, Colorado, United States - H1c2 | ecosystem: Environmental > Terrestrial > Soil > Riparian zone | place: USA: East... | reverse complement strand
ATCCGCTTCGATTATCAATCTTCGTCTCAGGCATACGAGATCGACGATGTAGGGACCAATGGGCTGTTGTCGTTTGAACTTGCAGCCGGAAAAGCGTTTGCCGCGCAGATGGCGCCATAACAACGTCTCCGCATCGGTGGGAGCGCGGCGCATGCGTTTGGCGTAATCGAGCAATCTCTGTTTCGGCACTGGACTTCCCTGTCCTTGAACAGCGGAACCCTCTCCCTGGCCCTTCGGGCCGTCCCTCTCCCATAAAGGGAGAGGGAAAAACTCAGCCGCTGTCGCGGATGAAACGCAGGAACTCGGAACGGGTGCGGGCATCGTCGCGGAAGCCGCCGAGCATCTTCGAGGTGACCATGCTGACGCCGCGCTTGTGGATGCCGCGCGTGGTCATGCATTCGTGGGTGGCCTCGATCACCACGCCGACGCCGCGCGGGTTCAGCACCTGCTGGATGCAGTGCGCGATCTGCGCGGTCAACTTCTCCTGCACCTGGAAACGGCGTGCGTAGGTTTCGACCACGCGCGCAAGCTTGCTGATCCCCACCACCTTGCCGTCGGGCAGATAGCCGACGTGCGCCTTGCCGATGATCGGCGCCATGTGGTGCTCGCAATGGCTCTCGAATTCGATGTCGCGCAGCACGATCATTTCATCGTAGCCGGCGACTTCTTCGAAAGTGCGCGCCAGGTATTCCTGCGGATCGTCGCCGTAGCCGCTGAACCAGTCGCCATAGGCTTCGACCACGCGCTTGGGCGTGTCGAGCAGGCCTTCGCGCTTCGGGTCCTCGCCGGCCCAGCGCAGCAATACGCGTACCGCGTCCTCGGCCTGCGCGCGGGTGACGGCGCTGGAATCGTCGTGAGAGGCCATGCTGGCTCCGGTATCGCGGGAAGAGGCGTATTTTAACGCGGCCGGTGCGCGCGCAGGCCCGCAACCCCTATCCGGAACGTCCCATCGCATGCAGGTTGTCGTCCAGCTCGCGCCAGGCGTGCGCCACTGCGGGCTGCGCCTGCTCCCAGCTCAGCCGGGAAACGCCGCGCATGCGCGGCCATTCCTGCGCCAGCATCGGCTCCGCCTGCCCCAGGGGCTGGCCGCCATGCGTGGCGTAGGTGTCCAGGCCATAGCGATAGGCCGGCGCGTAATCGTCCCAGGTCATGCCGTCGACGTAATAAGGCGTGGTGCGATAGACCTGCTGGAAATGGCCGAGATCGCCGCGCGGATCCGCCGCTTCGGACAGGCGATGCCCGACCAGCGCACCGAGCGCGCCGCCGGCGACCGCGCCCAGCGTCAGTCCCGGCGTGCCGCCGATAAAGGCGCCGATCGCAGCGCCGAGCGCGCCACCGCCCAGCGTGGCGCCGCCGGTACTGAGGATATGGTCCTTCTGGAGCGTACTCATGGCGCACCCTCCGCGTTCGGCGAGACTCCACGCTAGCCCTGCGACCGTCCAGCGCGGGTGAATGCTGCGCCCGCGCAGGGGTTCGCGCTACTGCTTGCGGCCGAAGGCCTGATGTTGCTCGCCGGGAGCGTCCTGATCGAGCCGCTGCCAGATGTCGCGCACGGCGCCGCGGGCCTCGGCCCAGGCCAGTCGCGATTCGCCCCGGCCGGCGACCCAGTCGTTCTCCAGCTGGACTTCGACCTCCTCGAAACGACGGCCGCGGTAGCGGCCGTAGTGGACGAAACCGTAGCGATAGGCCGGCGCGTAATCCGGCCAGCCGCGGCCGCTGGAGTAGTAGGTGGCTTCACGATACGTGCGCAGGAAATACTGTTCGTGTTCAGGCCAATCGCGGCGAGCGCTGCGCGTCTGCTTTGCAGCGTTGGCTTGCTGGCGTCCGCCGATGTTCATTGGTTCATGCTGCCCGGCGCTGTGGCGCCTTGATATCGAAACTGTCGGCATAATTAGAACAATGGCAGTCGCAGCGTGGTGAAGGCCGCCGTATTCATCTGTTCATGGTGCAGCGGATTCATCGTCTGTTGCGATAGCGATGGCGACTTGGCGGCGGATATCACGCATTGCGGACTGAACAGTCTCACCATGAAGCCGCGCATGCGTTATTCCGAACCCGCACCTGTCATTCCGAACGCAGTGAGGGATCTGTTGTCTACGCAGCGCATATCGACAAAGAACAGGCAAAAAAAGGGGTTGCAGCGATCGCTGCAACCCCCCATTTCGATGACTCAACGCAATCCTGCGACGTCCTCGCGCAGCGGCTGGCGCTGCGGCCAGCCTCCGGCCAGCGCCTTGTACAGCGCCAGTGCGCCGACCACGCTGCGGGTGCGGCCATCGGCGAAGGCTTCCTGCGCCTCCAGTTGCGTGCGCTCGGCATCGAGCACCTCGAACAACCCGGACGCACCGGCTTCGTAGCGCACCCGCGCCAGTTGCGCCGCGCGGGCGCTGTCGGCTGCGGCCCGCTCCAGGTGCTGGTCCTCGACCCGTGCTTTGGCATAACGCACCAGCGCGTTCTCGGTGTCCTCCAGCGCCAGCAGCACGGTCTGCTGGTAGCTCGCGAGTTCGCCGGCGGCATCGGCGTCGGCCGCCGCCATCCGCGCGCGCACGCGACCGATGTCCAGGAACGACCAGTCGATGCCCAGCGCGACCAGCCGCGTCTCGCTGCTGCGTTCGAACAGCGCGCTGCTGTCGATCGCCTGACTGCCGATCAAGCCGCCCAGGGTGAAGCGCGGGAAAAGATCCGCGGTGGCCACGCCGATGCGCGCCGTGGCCGAGTGCAGCCGGTGTTCGGCGGCGGCGATGTCGGGACGACGGCGCAACAATTCGCCCGGCGTGCCGGCGTCCATCCGTGCCGGCAATGCCGGCAGCGGCTTTTGCGGATCGAGTTCGGCGATCAGCGCGTCGGGCGTCTTGCCGATCAGCACCGCAATGCGGTGCATCGCCACGGCGACCTGCGCTTCTAGCGACGGAATCCGCGCCGAAGTGGTTTCCAGCTGCGCGCGCGCGCGCGAAGTATCGAACTCGGTATCGCGGCCGGCATCCAGGCGCGCCTGCACCAGGCGCAGCGTCTCGCGCTGGTTGCCGGTGTTGTCGCGCGCCACGCGCAGCCGTTCCTGCAGTCCGCGCAGCTCGACATAGGTACGCGCGACTTCGCCGACGATCGCCACCTGCAGCGCCTCCAGGTCGGCGGCGCTGGCCGCGGCATCGGCACGCTGCGCCTCGACGTTGCGGCGGATGCGGCCGAACAGGTCGAGTTCCCAGGCCGCCGAGATGCCGGCGTTGTAGCTTTCGCCGTCGCGATCGCCGCGCGCCACGCCCGGCGCCTGATCGGCGCTGCTGCGGCCATCGCTGGCCTCGGCATTGGCGATGACGGTGGGGAAGCGGTCGAACTTGGCGTTGCGCAACAGCGCGTTGGCGCGGTCGTAACGCGACAGCGCGATGCGCAGGTCGTGGTTGGCCGCGAGCGACTCCTCGACCAACCAGGTCAGTTGCGGATCGTTGAAGCCGCGCCAGAATTCGGCATCGGCCTCGCGCAGCGCGATGTCCGCCTGCGCGCCGTCTACGACGGCGATGGTCGGCGTTTGCGCGCGTGCGAACTGCGCCGGCGTGGCCATCGTCGGCCGCACGTGGTCGGGGCCGACGGTGCACGCGACAAGCAATGCTGCGGCTAGCGAAAGGGTCAGCGTGCGGATCACCATGGCAGTATCTCCCCGCGGTAGAAGAACGAGCCGGTCGGGCCCGCATCGTCGAGCAATGCCGCCGCGACGCTGGTCTCGGCGCCTTCGGCGACTTCGAGATCGCCGCCGCCCTTGTTCATGTCGGTTTTCACGTAGCCGGGGTGGACGCTGTTGACCTTGATGCCGGTGTCGCGAAGCTCGTTGGCCAGCTGCAGGGTCCACGCATTCACCGCGGACTTGGAGACGTTGTAAGCCGGCACCTTGAAGCTGCCGAGGGGTTGCGCGGGATCGCTATGCAACGCCAGCGATCCCAGCGCGCTCGAGACATTGACGATGCGTGCCGAGGACGACTTGCGCAGCAGCGGCAGGAACGCCTGCGTCACCGCCACCAGGCCGAACACGTTGGTGTCGAAAGTCTCGCGCCACGTGGCGAGCGTCTGTTGCGACGGCGCCCTTTCGGTGGCGTCGACGGCGATGCCCGCATTGTTGACGAGGATGTCGAGGCGGCCGTGCTTTTGCGTCACCGCGGCGACGGCCGCGGCGATGCTGGCATCGTCGGTGACGTCCAGCGTCACCGCCTCGACCGGCAGGCCGGCGGACTGCAGCCGTAGCGCGGCGGCGACCGCTTTCGCGCGATCGCGTCCTGCGAGCAGGGTATGCACGCCCGCTTCGGCGAGCTGGCGGACGGTCTCGAAACCGAGGCCCCGCGTGGCGCCTGTGACTAGTGCGATCTTGGAATGGTCTTGCATGGAATTCTCCAGTTTTTTACGGTGCGCAATCAGACGTGCGCAGTCACGGTAGTGGCGGATTCGGGCGCAGGGTTGTGCGACACCAGCGCACGACCCGACAGCTTGCGCAATGCCACGTAGAACACCGGCGTCAGGAACAGGCCGAATACGGTCACGCCCAGCATGCCGGCGAACACGGTGATGCCGGTGGCCGAACGCACTTCGGCGCCCGCACCGTGCGAGAGCACCAGCGGCACGGTGCCGGCGATGAAGGCGACCGAGGTCATCACGATCGGGCGCAGGCGCAACCGGCAGGCTTCGAGCGCGGCTTCGACGATGCCCTTGCCCTGCATTTCGAGTTCGCGCGCGAACTCGACGATCAGGATCGCGTTCTTGCAGGCCAGTCCCATCAGCACCACCAGGCCCACCTGCACGAAGGTGTTGTTGTCGCCGCCGGTCAACTTGACGCCCAACAATGCCGAGAACATGCACATCGGCACGATCAGGATCACCGCCAGCGGCAGGGTCCAGCTTTCGTACAGCGCGGCCAGCACCAGGAAGGCGAGCAGGATCGCGAGCGGGAACACGATCAGCGCCGCCTTGCCCTGGGTGGCTTCCTGGTAACTCAGGTCGCTCCAGTCGAAGCCCATGCCGTTGGGCAGCACTTGCGATGCGAGCTCGCCGACCTTGGTCATCGCCTGCGCGGAAGACATCACCCGCGGATCGGCCTCGCCGAGCAGATCGGCAGCCGGATAGCCGTTGAAGCGGATCACCGGATCCGGACCGTAGGTCTGGCTCACCTTCACCATCGAACCGATCGGCACCATCTCGCCGTTGCCGTTGCGGGTGCGCAGGTTGGCGATGTCCTCGACGTGGTCGCGGTACGGACCGTCGGCCTGGGCGATCACCTGCCAGGTGCGGCCGAACATGTTGAAGTCGTTGACGTAGGCCGAACCCAGATAGGTTTGCAGGGTGTCGAACAGTTCGGTCAGCGGCACGCCCTGCGCCTTGGCCTTGACCCGATCCACCTCGGCATCGAGCTGCGGCACATTGGCCTGGTAGCTGCTGATCGGGAAGCCCATGCCCGGCGTCTGCGACGCGGCGCCCTGGAAGGACTGGATCGCGTTCTGCAGCGCGCCGTATCCGAGGTTGGCGCGGTCTTCGACGAACAGCGAGTAGCCCGAACCGTTGCCCAGGCCCTGGATCGGCGGCGGCATCAGCGCGAAGGTGAAGCCATCCTGGATGCCGGCGATCTTCTGGTTGAGCTCGTCGTTGATCTCCTTGGCGCTCTTGTCGCGCTCATTGAACGGTTTGAGCGGGAAGAACACGACGCCGCTGTTGGGCGTATTGGTGAACTGCAGCGGATTCAGGCCCGGGAACGCCACCTCGTGCTGGACGCCCTCGATGCCCATCGCGATCTTGGCGACTTTTTTCAGCGCCGCGTCGGTACGCTCGATCGAAGCGCCTTCCGGCAGTTTTACGCCGGCGATCAGGTAGAGCTTGTCCTGGATCGGGATGAAGCCGCGCGGTACCCACGAGAACACCAGGCCGGTCGCCACCAGCAGTACGGCGTAGACGGCGAACACCCGGCCGCGCCGGCCCAGCGAGCGCGACACCGCACCCTGATAGCCTTCCGAGCTGCGCTTGAAGAATCGGTTGAACGGACGGAATACCCAGCCGAACGCGCGTTCGATCCACCGCGACAGCGCGTCCTTGGGCGCATCGTGCGGCTTCAGCAGCATCGCGGCCAGCGCCGGCGACAAGGTCAGCGAGTTGATCGCCGAGATCACCGTCGAGATCGCGATCGTCACCGCGAACTGCTTGTAGAACGCGCCCGTCACGCCGGTCAGGAACGCCATCGGGACGAACACCGCGCACAGCACCAGCGCGATCGCGACGATCGGGCCGGAGACTTCCTTCATCGCCTGGTGCGCCGCGGCCAGCGGCGTCAGGCCTTCCTCGATATTGCGCTCCACGTTTTCCACGACCACGATGGCGTCGTCGACCACGATGCCGATCGCCAGCACCAACCCGAACAGGGTCAGGGTGTTGATCGAGAAGCCGAGCAGGTACAGCGCGGCGAACGTGCCGACCACCGACACCGGCACGGCGATCAGCGGGATGATCGAGGCGCGCCAGGTCTGCAGGAACAGGATCACCACCAGCACCACCAGCAGCACCGCTTCCAGCAGTGTGGTCACCACCGCCTTGATCGAGTCGCGCACGAAGATGGTGGTGTCGTAGATCGACCTGTATTCGATGCCGGGCGGGAAGCGCTTGGACAGTTCGTCCATTTTTGCGATCGCGCCGTCCCGTATCTGCAGTGCGTTGGCGCCGGGTGCCTGGAAGATGCCGATGGCAGCGGCTTCCTTGCCGTCCAGCCGCGCACGCAGGGTGTAGTCGCCGGCGGCCAGTTCGATCCGCGCGACATCGGCCAGGCGCACGATCTCGCCGTCGACGCCGCTCTTGAGCACGATATTGCCGAACTCCTCGGTCGAGCGCAGGCGGCCCTGGGCATTGATCAGGGTCAGGAAGTCGCTGCCGTTGGGCATCGGCTCGGCGCCGAGCTGTCCGGCCGAAACCTGGATGTTCTGCTCGCGCACCGCGCGCACCACGTCGCCGGCGGTCAGGCCGCGCGCAGCGACCTTGTCCGGATCAAGCCACAGGCGCATCGCATAGTCGCCGCCGCCGAAGATCTGTGCATCGCCGACGCCGGGCAGGCGCGCCAGCTCGTCCTTCACATGCATGCGCATGTAGTTGCGAAGGTACAGCGTGTCGTACTTGCCGTTGGTCGACACCAGGTGCACCACCATCAGGAACACCGGCGACTGCTTCTGCGTGGTCACGCCCTGGCGGCGCACGTCCTCGGGCAGGCGCGCCAGCGCCTGCGCGACACGGTTCTGCACGCGCACGGCCGCGTCGTCGGCATCGGTGCCGGGGCGGAAGGTCACCGTCATCTGCAGCACGCCGTCGGAACCGGCGATCGATTTGACGTAGATCATGTCCTCGACGCCGTTGATCGCTTCTTCCAGCGGCGTAGCGACGGTTTCTGCGATCACCTTGGGGTTGGCGCCGGGATAGACCGTACGCACCACCACCGAGGGCGGCACCACTTCGGGGTACTCGCCGATCGGCAGCAGCGGGATCGCGATCAGGCCGGCGGCGAAGATCACGATCGACAGCACGGCGGCGAAGATCGGCCGGTCGATGAAGAATTTTGAGAAGTCCATGGGGGAATCCTTGGCAAACGGGTAGCGGGGCCGCGTTTTTTGCGCAGCCGATTTCCTTACTTGTCGGTTCGACGCTCGATTGATATATCGCGCGCCCTCACCCAACCCTCTCCCGCAAGCGGGAGAGGGCTTTGGTCATGTCACTTCATCGCTACTTTCTGTTCCGGGGCCGGATCGCCCATCGCGATCAGCTTCGGCGCCACCGGCATGCCGGGGAAGAACACTTTCTGCACGCCGTGCACGATCACCTTGTCGTTGGCGGCCAGGCCGGAGTTGACCACGCGCAGGCCGTCGATCATGCGTCCGAGCACGATGTCCTTGCGCACCGCCTTGTTCTCCGGGCCGAGCACGTACACGTACTTGCGGTCCTGGTCGGTGAGCACCGCCTTGTCGTCGACCAGCATGGCCTTGAACTCGGCGCTGCCTTCGATCTGCACGCGGGCGAACAGGCCCGGCGTGAACGCGCGGTCCGGGTTGGGCACCACCGCGCGGGCGCGGATCGTGCCGGTGTTCGAATCCACCTGGTTGTCGGTGAAGTCGAGTTTGCCCTGATGCGGATAGCCCTGTTCGTTGGCCAACCCGATGCGTACCGGGTTATTCGCCGATGCGCGTTCGCCGTCGCGGGCGAGCTGGTTGTAGCGCAGGTAGGTCTGCTCATCGCTCTCGAAGTAGACGTGCACCGGATCCAGCGACACCACCGTGGTCAGCAGCGTGGCGTCGGCCTGCGCCAGGTTGCCCACGGTGACCATCGCACGGCCGGCACGGCCGTCGATCGGCGAACGCACCTGGGTGAACTGCAGGTCCAGTTGCGCGCTGGCGACCGCCGCGTCGGCGGCGTTGACGCCGGCATTGCCCTGTGCGGTGGCGGCCTTGCGCGTTTCGAATTCCTCGCGCGAGATCGCCTTGGCTTCGAGCAGCGCCTGGGCGCGGGTGTCCTGGGTCAGGGCGAGCCGCGCTTCGCTGCGCGCGCGCGCCAGGTTGGCCTGGGCGCGATCGAGCTCAGCGCGGTAACGGCGCTGGTCGATCACGAACAGCAGGTCGCCTTTCCTGACCTCCTGTCCTTCCTTGTAGGCGACGCGTTCGACATAACCGCTGACGCGCGGACGCAGGTCGACGGTTTCCACGGCACTGACGCGGCCGGTGAAATCGTCCCACTGCCGGACCGGCTTGGACAACACTACGGCGACGCTGACTTCAGGCGCGGGCGGCGCTGCCGCGCCAGGCGCGGCCTGGCTGCTGCATGCCGCGATCGCCGCTGCGATCAATGCGCTCAATCCGAGCGCAGCGATGGAGTAGCGGGTGCCCGAGCGGACTTGATTCTTGTTAGGAGCGTTCATCGGGGGGAGGGTTCCTGGTTGCGTTTCGTGAAAGCGAGCTTCTGCAACAGCGTGCGCGCGTCATGCAGACAGCGTGGTGGCAGCAGGTCGGCGCCGCTATCCGCTTCTTGCGCCTGGGGCGCAGCGGCGGAAGCGTCGTCGGCCGGAGGGGCGGCGGAAGGGGACGTGGCGCGAACCGGCAAGACCGGCAGGTCGATGTCGTCCGACCATGGCGACTCCGCTATCGGTAATGCCGTGTAACGCACCACCGCATTGGCGGGCGCCGCGACCGTCGACTGCTCGATCAAGGCCAGTGCACGGCGGCCGACGGCGGTCGCGTCGGGCCATTGCGTGCACGCATGCTTGAGGTTGGCCTCGGTGCGCAGCGGCGAATCGACAGCGAGCAACTGCACGCGCACCGGATACGCGCGCGCTTCGTCGTGCAGCACGCGCGCGAGCATGCGCAGCGCGGCCGCGGCGATCGAGCCGTGGCCGTAGCCGGCCCAGGGATTCTCGCCACCGGGTCCGCCGATCAGCACGTAGCCGCCGCCACGATCGGAAGCGGCGAGCAACGGCAGCAGATGGCGCGCGGCGGCCAGATGCGGCAACAGGTCTTCATCGAGCGTGCGGCGCAGGAAGTCGGCCGGCTGGTCGAGCAGGCGGCCGCGCTTGCTGCCGCCGCAGAGCGTCGCCACCACGCCGCCGAACGGGCGTCCGAGCGCGCGCAATTCCTCGCCCAGGCGCGCGGCATCGGCTTCGCTGGCGACCGAGGCGCTGATCGTGGTCAGGTCGGCGGCGCCATGTTCGGCGCTCAATGCGTCCAGGAAAGCGGTGTCGCGGGCTACCGCGATCACTGGCCAGCCGCGCTCCACCGCGGCGCGGACCACGCCGCGGCCCACGCAACCGGTGGCTCCCAGGACAATCAGGGCAGCCTTCATTGTCCCGCTCCCGGGATTTTATCTCCCGTGAATGGGACGATATGGTCACGGCTGAGCCATGCCAGCAGGGCGCCGGTGGCCGGCATCACAAACATGGCCGCCGGTACCGAGACGATGCCGGCAACCAGCCAAGCGTGCTTGGCATCTAGCGCAAACCATTGATTGAAAACGGCTGCGAGTAGAGCCACCAGCAGGGCTTGGACGGCCAGGGCGGTCGGCAGATAGGCGAGGCGGGCTTGGGCGGGAGTCAACATGGCGAGGGCTACGTATCGATGTGCGATACACAGTAGTCGCGCGGAGGCCACTTGATTAGACAGCGAATCGGGGAATAATTGTCCCTGAGGTGGGCTAATGCCCATCACCCCCTACTGGAGCCCCCCATGGCCCGCGATCTCAACGACACATTGATCTTCGTCAAGGTGGTCGAGCACGGCAGCTTCATTGCCGCCGCCAAATCACTGCGCCTGCCCAAAACCACCGTCAGCCGCAAGGTGCAGGAGCTGGAAACCCGCCTCGGCGCGCAGCTGCTGCATCGCACGACCCGCAAGCTGGGCCTTACCGAAGCCGGCAACATCTACTACGAACACTCGCAACGCATCGCGCGCGAACTCGATGAAGCCGAAAGCGCGGTCGGCCAGTTGCAGGGCGGCCCGCGCGGCTGGCTGCGCCTGACCGCGCCGTATTCGCTGGGCATCGAGCGGATCGCGCCGCTGCTCGGCGAGTTCCATGCGCGCCATCCCGAAGTGCGCGTGGAAATGCTGCTGAGCAACGAGTCGCTGGACCTGATCGACAAGGAGATCGATGTCGCGCTGCGCGTCGGCAACCTTCCCGACTCCAATCTGGTGGCGCGCCGGTTGTCGGTGTTCCGCACGCAGGTCTATGCCAGCCCGGCCTATCTCGAACGGCACGGCGAGCCGCTGCATCCCGACGACCTGCAGCACCATCGCACGCTGGGCATGCAGAAGATGCACCGCAACGGCCATTACTACTGGCCGCTGAGCGACGGCGAGCAAAGCATCGAGTACCGCATCGATCCGGTGATGGTGGCCAACGACCCGGCCGGCCTGCGCGGCGCGCTGCTCTGCGGCGAAGGCCTGATGCTGGCCAGCGACATCAACGTCAAGGCCCATGCCGAACTGGGTTACGTACGCCGCGTGCTGGCCGGATGGACCGGACCGGAATACGAATTGAACGCGGTGTTCCCGCGCGGCCAGGTGACTTCGCCCAAGGTGCGTGCGTTCGTCGACTTCCTGGTCGAGCGCCTGAACTTCGACGCCGACTATATGCAGATCCTGTGTCCGGATGCGCGCGGTCGCTGCATGGATGCGGACAAGGCGTCCGTCGCGGCGATCTCGGCGGAGCTGGACAAGGTGGCGAAGCTGCAGAAAGCCAAGGCGCCGGTCAAAAAGCCCGCCGAGGAACCCGTCGAAGCCGAGCTGGCGACGACGCGCGACGACGAGGACGAAGCGCTGGTCTGAGCAGCGACGGATAGGCTCTTCGTAGGAGCGGCTTTAGCCGCGAGCTTTTTAGCTGTCATCGCGAGTGCAGCGAGGGTCCTGCTGTCGCCTGCGATCGTGTGAAAAACAGGTCCCTCGCTGCGCTCGGGATGACTGCAAAGAACGAGAGCTCGCGGCTAAAGCCGCTCCTGCGAAGAGCGAAGGCGCCAGGACAGGCCCGAGACGCGTTCGGCATGGCGCGACAAGCCGGCGCGAAGCACCGCATCGCTGGCGCAAAGGTGCAACGCGCTGCGGGCGCGGGTGATCGCGGTGTACAGCAGCTCACGCGACACCACGCGGGTGTCGACCGCGGGCAGTTGCAGCCAGACGGTGTCGAATTCCGAACCCTGCGACTTGTGCACGGTCATCGCAAAAGCGCCGCTGTGCGCCGGCAACGCAGCGGGATGGAAGCCGCGCACGCCTTCGCTGCCGCCGGCGAACCATGCCACCGTGGCGGCGTCGTCGCCATGCAGGCATACGCCGATGTCGCCGTTGAACAGGCCGTGGCGATAGCTGTTTTCGGTGATCAGGATCAGCCGGCCATGGAAGTACGGCGCGCGATGCGTGCCGGCCAGCGCCTCCTCGATGCGTGCATTGAGCAGGGCGGCGCCTTGCGCGCCCTCGCGCAGCGCGGTCAGCAGGCGCGTGCGCGCCGCCAGCGCGAGTGCGGTGGCGGGGTCCGCGACTGTGGCCAGTTCGCGCCACGGCGCCAGCAAGGTTTCGCGCGTCGCGGCCGCGAGCGGGTCCAGCAGGCCTTCGTGGAAGTGCACGCCGCGCAACGATCCGCTGCGCAGCAGAGCCAGCGCGCCAGCGCTATCGCCGTCGCGCATCGCATCCGCCAACGGGGCGAGATCGAGCGCATCGGATTGCCGGTAGCCACGCCGTAACTGCACGCGATGTCCGGACAAGCCGCGTCGTTGTTCGCCTTCGTCCGCCGCGTCGACGATCGCCGCCAGCACGTCGCCGGCTTCTACCGAAGGCAATTGGTCGCGATCGCCGAGCAGGATCAACCGCGTGCCATCGGATACCGCTTCCACCAGCTTGCACATCAGCGGCAGGTCGACCATCGAAGCTTCATCGACCACGACCACGTCGTAGGGCAGCGGATTGTCCGCGTTGTGGCGGAAGCGCGGGCTGTCGGGGATCGTGCCGAGCAGGCGGTGTAGCGTACGCGCCTGCACCGGCAAGGCATCGCACAGCATGACGTCCACGCCGGGCGTCGTACGCAACTGCGCTGCCACCGCACGCAGGCTCTCGGCCATGCGTTCGGCCGCGCGGCCGGTCGGCGCGGCGAGCGCGATCCGCGGCACGGCCGCACCGGCGTGCTGCGCCTGCGCGATCAGCAGCAGCAGCAAGCGCGCGATCGTCGTGGTCTTGCCGGTGCCGGGTCCGCCGGTGATGAGCAGCAGCGAACGCATCAGCGCCAGCATGGCCGCGCGCGACTGCCCGCCATCATCGGCCGTGCCCTGCGTTTGCGGGAACAGCGCGGCGAACAAAGGCGCGAACATCGTCGGATCGATTGCGGCCGGAGGCCTGGCCGCGATCCGCAACAAGCCTTGCGCAAGCCGATGCTCGTATTGGCGATAACGGCGCAGGTAGAGCAGGCCCGCCTCGAGCACCAGCGGCGCTTGCGGATCGGCGACATCGGCGGCTTCCGGTGTCGAGACCCAGCGCGAGTTCGCCAAGGCCTCGCGCCATGGCTGCGACGCCGGCAACGTCTCGGTATCGTCGAGCAGCGCTTGCGGCCGCGCGGGATCGAATGCGGCATGGCCGTGCGAGATCGCCAACGACGCCAGCGCGGCAGCGGCGAGCACTTCGTCTGGCGTGGCCGGATCCAGCCGGCGCAGGCTCTGCGCCAACGCGTGGTCGACCGTTCGCAGGGCGCCGCTGCGGTACAGGTCGTCGAGCAGGCTCATGCCGCGTCCTCGCGTGCCGCGAACAGCGCATCGAGCGCTTCGACCAGTGCCTGCGGCGGCGTTTGCGCATAAAGGCCCGACGAAGTTGCGCCCGAGGCGTCGAGACCGCGGCAGAACACGTAGCGCACGCCGCCGAAATCGCGCGCGTAGTCGTAAGCGTCGCCCAGGCGGAAACGCAGCCAGCGATGCAATGCCAGCGTGTAGATCAGCGCCTGCAGGGTGTACTCGCTGTCGGCCATCGCCGCTTCGAGTGCGGCAGGGTCGTAAACCGGCAGGCGGTTCGATTTGTAATCGAGCAGGTAGTAACGGCCGGCATGGACATAGACCAGATCGATCTTGCCGGTCATCAGGCCTTCCAGACGACGACGCAGGCCGAAAGCCTGGCGTTCGCGCAACAGTCCGTGCGCGTGCAGCAGCGCCAGCAACGCATCGGTCGAGGTCGGTCGCAGCGCGAAATGGAATTCCATTTCGGCGCGGCGCGCATCGGGCGGCAGATCGCACAGGCGCGAGCCTTCCGGCAGAGCGGCATGGAGCGTGTTGCCGATCAGCGTCGCCAACTGCGCGGCGCCGTCGTCGAGATCGGCGTCGGCATAGCCCTCGCCGCGCAAAGCTGCGCGCAGCGGCGCCTCTTGCTCCGGCGGGGGCGGCGCGCCTTCTTGCCAGTCGTGCCAGGCGGCGAAATCGACTTGTTCCAGAGCGGCATGCAGCACGTTGCCGAAACGGCTGCCGGAGAAACGCCAATCTACGGCGGCACCGTTCGTCGGCAGCAGCGGTTCGGGTTCGTCTTCGGCGCCGCGCTCGGCCTCGCTGCGTGCCGCCGCATCCAGGGCGCCGGACGCTTCGCCGGTCAGCTGGGTGAAGCTGTACACCCACCAGTCGCGAGACAGGCTGCGGCGCGCGCTGCGCGCAGCGGGCAATGCGCCGACGGTTTCCGGCGCCAACGGCGCGAGCGCGTCGGGCAACTCGCCGACCTCGACCGCGATGTCGCCCTCGACGTCGGTACGCATCGCCGCGGTATCGCCGAGCATCGCCGACAGCGGCGTCGCGGCCGCCAAGTACAGCGGCCCGGTCGCCAGCCACAGTGCATGCTGGGCGCGGGTCAGGCCGACGTAGATCAGGCGCGCATCCTCGGCACGCTCTTCGTCGTTCGCCAGGATGCTGGCGTCGTCCCATGACAGCCCATCCGCATCGACGTCTTCGCTTTTCAGCTGCAGCACGCGGCCGCCATCGCCAGGATATTCGCACCAGCGTCCGGATTTGCGGTCCTTGCCGATGCCGGCGAACGGCAGGAACACCAGCGGAAATTCAAGGCCCTTGCTCTTGTGCAGGGTCAGGATCTGCACGCGGCGCGCATCCGATTCCAATCGCAGTTGCTGGGTCTCGTCGTCGGGATCGGCCTCGGCGATGCGCCGGCGTAACCCGTCGACCAGTCCATGCAGGCCCAGCGCGCGGGCATCGGCTTCCTGCAAGGTTTCGCCGAGCTGCAACAGATTCGTCAGGCGTCGTTCGCCGTCGGCCAGGGCGAGCAGGCGCGGCGCGTGTTCTGCGCACAAGTCGGCGACCAGCGCCAACGGACCCTGGCGCTGCCAGCGCTCGCGCCACGACATGGCCCGTAGTTGCCATTCGCGGTGCCAGTCCTGATCCAGATCCAGGCGCGCGATGCCGGCCGCATCGAAACCGAGCAGCACCGTCGCCAGCGCGCCGCGCAACCGGCCATCGTCGCCGGGCTGCAGCAGCGCCTCGAACACGGCCAGCAGTTCCTGCGCCTGTTCGGTGGCGAACAGGCTCTGTTTGCCGGCCGCCACCGCCGGAATGCCGCTCGCGGACAGGGCCCGCAGCATGCGCGAGGCTTCGTCGTGGGTGCGCACCAGCACGGCGATGTCGCCCGGCTGCACGCGTTGACCTTCGATCAACGCGCGACCGTCGCGCGCATCGCGCAGCAGGGCATGGATCTCGGCGACGCACGCGCGGGCGGCGAGTTCGCGCGACTCGTCGGCCTTGTATGCCGTGCGTCCATCGTCGGGTGCCGGCAGTATGCGCACGCTGAGCGCCGCGGCGACGCGGCCGTCGCGCAGATAATCGGCGTCGGCGACCGCTCCGCCGGCTTGCACGTCGTGGAAGCGGATGCGCTCGTCCACGAACGCCTCGGTGCCTGCACGCCGGTAGAGCGCCGCGACCGCGCGCAGCAGTGCCGGCCGAGAACGGAAGTTGCGGTCGAGCGGCGGTGCCGGCGTCGTCCCGGCTTTCGCGCCGAGGTAGGTATGCACGTCGCCGCCGCGGAAGCGGTAGATCGCCTGCTTGGGATCGCCGATCAGGAACAGGGACCCGGCCGCGAACACGCGCTCGAAGATCGCCCACTGGCGTGGATCGGTGTCCTGGAATTCGTCGACCAGCGCGAATGCGTACTGCCGTCGCAGTTCTTCGGCCAGTTGTTCGCCCTGCGGTCCGTCGAGCGCGGCCGCCACGCCGTCGATCAAATCGTCGTAAGTCTGCACGCGGCGGATACGCTTGAGCGCGGCGAGCCTGACCGCAGCGTCGGCACGGACTTGATGCACCAGGGCGATCGCACGCCCCGCCAACCACTGCGCACGCGCCGCATCGGCTTCGAACCAATCGGCAAGGGCTTCGCATAGCGGCGATTGCGGCAATTCGTGTTCGCGACCTGTTTTCGCGCATTCGAGCAGACGCTTGGGCAGCAGCTTGTCGAGATGGCTGTCCTCGCGCGAAAGCGTTCCGGCCCGCAAACCCGATGCCAATGCCGCCCAAGCTTTCTCGTAACTGGCTTTTCGCGCTTTACGGCCGTCGATGGTGCCGCGCGCGATCGCTGCATCCAATTGCTCGCGCGCATGGCTGCCATGCTGTCCGAATGCGGCTTTCAACCGCTCGGCGGCACCTTGCACCTGAGCCATCGGATCCGGCGACGACGCAGGCGGCATCGGCAACACCCGCGGCGCGCGCAGCAGTGCGCCGAGATCGGCGGCGAGCGCGTCCGGACCGGAGGGCCACTGCGCCTGCAGCAGCTCCGCATTCACCGGATCGGCACCGAGCGTTCGCCACAGGTCGGCTGCGACTTCATCGCGCAATTCGCGATCGCTGCCGATCATCTCCGCGGCGACGAACGATTGCCCGGTCTGCAGCGCATGTTCGGACAGCACCCGCGCGCAGAAGCCGTGGATGGTGAACACCGCGGCCAGGTCGATCTCGTAGGCGGCGCGTTGCAGGCGCGCGCACAGGGCTGCAGCGTCTTCGTGCTGCAGCTGCGCCTGGATCAGGGTGCGGGTGAGCGCGCTTTCGGCGTCCGCCTCGTCTATTGCGGCACCGGCCGCGATGCGTGCGGCGAGCGACAGGCGGCGGCGCAGGCGTTCGCGCAGTTCCTGCGTGGCCGCTTCGGTGAAGGTCACCGCCAGGATCTGGCCGACGCGCAGGCCGCGCTCGATCACCAGCCGCGTCACCAGCGTGGCCAGCGTGAATGTCTTGCCGGTGCCGGCGCTGGCTTCGATCAGGCGCAGGCCGTCGAGCGGCAGGTCGAGAAAAGGGTCGCGCAGTTCGTTCATGCGCTCTCTCCGCTGCGTCCGTGCACGACGGCGTCGAACACGATGCGCGCGATGTGCCGGAAGCTTTCGCCCATTTCTTCGTCGACGAACGGATCGCGGCCGCGCAGCGCCAGCCGCACGGCCGGGGTGCCCGCTTCGGCCCAGCTGCGCGTGCTGCCGCGCCATTGCGCTTCCGCCTTGCTCCAGCCGTCCTTGCCGACGGCCTGCGCGTCGTACCAGAGCCAGCCGGCACGCGGCAGGAAAGGCAGCGCGTCGCGCAGGCCGTAACTGCGCAGCGTGATCAGCTGGCGCAAAGCTGCACGCGCCTGTTCGCTCGCGATCGGATCTCGCGATTGCAGACCCGGGCCGTTGGCGAACCTGGCGAACTGCGTCAGCGGCCGCGCATCGCCCAGCGCCGACAGCACCAGCCAGTCCAGGCCGTGCGCGATCTGCGCCGGGCCGTGCAACTCGTCGAAGCGCCATCGCGCCAGGCCGTTGCGATACAGCTCGTCGATGCGGCCATGCAATCGCACGCCGTCCAGATCGAGCTCGAAAGATCGCGCGGCCGGATCGCCCTCGCGCCAGTGCGAGAAAGCATCGGCATACGGCCGCACCTCGCCGAGCAGGACATCGAGCTGGCGCCGCCCCAGCGGCCCCGATGGCAGCAAGGCGCGTGCGCGCAACCAGGCATGCAGCTTTTCGGCGTCGCCGCCGTGCAACAGCGCGTCGAACACGGCCTGCTGCACGATTTGCCGTTGCAGCCCGCGCCTGGGCAGCACCAGCGGATCGACATCGTCGTGGGCTGCGCTGTCGTCGGGCAGCCGCAGGGCCAGGCGCTGGCGCAGGAACGCGGAAGACGGATCGCGCAGGAAGCCGCGCAGCTCCGCCAGCGTCAACGTCTGCTCCGCGTCCGCCGCGGGCAGCGGCGAGGCCAGCCAGGGGCCTATTTCGCTGCGCGCGCCATGCGCGGCTTCGGCGCCCGGCCGCCATTCGCCGCGATAACTGTAACGACGCGCGGCGGAAAGGTCGTCCGGATCTTCGCTCGCGCCGAACGCCGCCGGCGAGAACGGTTGCAACGGATGATGCAGCACGAGCTGCTTGCGCACCTGTTGCGGTTGCGCGTGGTAACTCGCCGCCACGTCGAGCAGTTCCGACACGAGCACGGAAGGCTCGCGCGCGCTGCCGTCGCGCGGATCGGCGCCGAGGTAGCTGACGTAGAACACTTCGGATGCGGCCGCGAACAGCTGCAGGAACAGGAAGCGGTCGTCGTCGCGCAACGAACGGTCGCCGCGGCGGCGCGCGAGGGTGCCCAGATCCGCGGTGAGCCGGTTCAGGCCGCCGGCCGGATCGCGGCGCGGATAATCGCCGTCGTTCATGCCCAGCACGCAGATCGCGCGGAACGGCAGCAGACGCATCGGCACCATGCGTCCGAAGCTGACCCCGCCGGTGAGCAATGGCGCCCGCGTATCGGCTTGGGCCAGCAAGGTCTGGAAATGCGTGCGCACCACTTCCGGCGGCACTGGTGCCTGGAAACCGGCGCGCTCGGCGGCCGCGGCGAAATCGTCGAGCACGGTGCGCAGGCGTTCCAGCGTGCGCTGCGTGGCGGCGTCGCGCGGGCGTTGCGGCAGCAGCGCGTCGAGCAGGCCGAGCAGGCGCTCGCGCCATTGCGCGGGCGTCATCGCGGCCGCGAGCGTGCGCTCGTGCCGCGCCAATACGCGCAGCAGGCGGATCAAGGCGTCGAGCGCGGTCAGCGCGCCGCCTTCCAGATCGGTCCAGGGCGCTACGCCGGCACTGCCTTCACCGGCAATGAGGTCTTCGGCGCCGCTGGCATGGCCCAGCAGCAAGCGGTCGAGCGCGAAGGCCCAGGTGTAGGCATCGTCGCGCGGCGCGTCGTGACGCTCGCGGTGCGCGGCGTCCAGTCCCCAGCGCGCGCCGGCGGCCTGCAGCCAGACATGCAGGCGCTCGAACGATGGCGCATCCAGACCGGACGATTCGGCGACCGCCGGCGTCGCCAGCAAATCGAGCACCTCGCTCAGGCCGAAACGCGAGACCGGCAACGCCAGCAGCCGCAGGAACACCTCGGCCAGCGGTTCGGCGGCGAGCGGGCTGGTGTCGGCCAGCGCATACGGAATGAAATCGGCACGGCCGGCCAGACCGCCGAACACGGCCTGGATGTAAGGCGCGTACGGATCGATGTCCGGCGCCAGCACCGCGATCTGGCGCGGCTGCAGCGGCGGATCGAAACGCGGATCCTCGAGCAGGCCGCGCAAACGGTCGTGCAACACCTGCACTTCGCGCAGTCGGGTGTGGCAGGCGTGGACCTGCAGGCTGGTGTCGTCCGGATCGAGCGCGCCGCGCCAGCCTGCGAGCGGCGGCGCACGGCGGTGCAACAGATCGCGTTGCAATCGCTGCAGCAGGCTGTCGCTGGCGGGGTCGTCGCCGGAACGCTGCTCTGGATCGTCGTACGCGGCGATCTCGCCGGAAGGATGCACCACCTCGTAACCGCCGAGCACCGCCATGAAATCGCGGCCGGCCCCGCCCCAGGCCTGCAGCAGCGGATTGTCGTCAATACCGAATGCGGCGCTGTCGCCGTCGCGCAGCCGTTCGGCCAGCGTGGTCAGGTCGCCCCAGTATTTGCGCGTCGGCGTCGGCAGATAGAAATGCAGCGTGCCGGCGCGCGCCTGGCTCGCGATCACGCGCAGCACGTCCGGCGATACGTTCAAAGTTGCGAAGGCGAACAGCCGCGGCGGCAACCCCGCCGGCGCGCCGGCCTGCGCATTGCGCGACGGATCGAAGCGCGCCAGATAATCGTCGATGCGGCGCGCGCGGTGGCGCGCGCCACAGCGCGGCCTGCGGATCGAGCCGCCCTTCGCCCGCCTCCCAGGCCAGCAGCCAGTCGCGACGCCAGGCCTGGTATTTCTCGAACACCGAGGCCAGCTCGCCGGCCAGCGACCACGGCTTCAACGGATCGTCGCCATCGAGATAGGCGCGCAACGGACGCAGCGCCGGATCGCGCAGCTGCGCCGGGTCGGTCAGCGCCGCATATAACCGCCAGTGCAATGCCTCGGCGCCGAGATCGTCGTCCTGGCCGGGCACATTGGCATCGAGCGCGCGCTGCACGAATTCGCCGGGCGTCAGGAACTCGAGATTGGCGGCGATGCCATGCGCCTGCGCCAGCGTGGCCTGCAACCAGCGCCGCAAGGCCGCCTGCGGGATCAGCACCGTGTCGGGCGCCAGCAGCGGCCGTCCCGGTACCTGGCTGCGCAGCTCTTCGGCCAGCAGTCCCGCCAGTACTTCCAAGGAGTTGGAGTGATAGAGGCGGAAGTCGGGTCCTTGGGGCATGGCGACATCTTGCCGTAGCGCGGTCGCGCCCGCCGAGATTCGGCGCAACGACACGCACTGCAGGCAGTATCCGGGCGCCCCAAAACAATCTTAAAGTCGCTGCGGTCCACTCCTGTGAGCGGCCCTGGTTGCCGCGGCGTCACGAGCGCACCCCTGCCCACCCTGCGACAATGCCCGCACTTATGACCCCATTCAGCCACCGGCCGCCAAGCTGCGCCCTCTTTGCGCCCGCTACGCGCGCGCCCGATCTATAGATAGCCCGCCGCGCATGACTCCCGACTCGCCCATCGTCCGCCTCGCCGATGTCCGCCTCGACCGCGGCGGCCGCGCGGTGCTGCGCGACATTTCGCTGGACGTGCCGCGCGGCAGCATCACTGCCGTGCTGGGCCCCAGCGGCAGCGGCAAGTCGACGCTGCTGGCGGCGCTGACCGGCGAGCTGGTGCCGGCTGCGGGTCGCGTCGAAGTTTTCGGCCAGCCGGTGCCGCAGGCCAGCAAGGCCTTGCTCGAGATGCGCAAGAGCGTGGGCGTGCTGCTGCAGGGCAACGGCCTGCTGACCGACCTGACCGTGGCCGAGAACGTGGCATTGCCGCTGCAGACGCATACCCGCCTGCCGAAGCCGGTGATCCGGCGTCTGGTGGAGATGAAGCTGCATGCGGTCGGCCTGCGCGCCGCGGCCGACCTGTTCCCGCGCGAGTTGTCCGGCGGCATGGCGCGGCGCGTGGCGCTGGCGCGCGCGCTGGCGCTGGATCCGCCGCTGATGATCTACGACGAACCGCTGACCGGCCTGGATCCGATCGCCTCGGGCGTGATCATGAGCCTGATCAAGCGTCTCAACGACACCTTGGGCCTGACCAGCATCATCGTCACCCACCACGTGCACGAGACCATGCCGGTGGCCGACAACGCCGTCGTCATCGCCAATGGCGGCATCGTGTTCTCCGGCACGCCGGCGCAGCTGGAAAGCAGCGACGATCCGCTGCTGAAGCAGTTCCTCAACGGCGAACCGGACGGCCCCATCGCGTTCGACGCAGTCGCCAGGACGCAGGCCGCATGAGCTTCTTCGATTCGGTCCGCTCGCTCGGCCAGGCCGGCCTGTTTTCGCTGTCGGTGTTGCGCGCATCCAAACCCACGCGCGATTTCTGGCGCGAGCTGATTCGCGAGATCTACAAGATCGGCGCGCGCAGCCTGCCCATCGTCGCCGCCGGCGGCGCTTTCGTCGGCCTGTCGGTGACGCTGCTCGGCTATCGCGCGCTGGAAACCTACGGCGCCACCAACCAGGTCAGCGTGCTGCTGGGCCTGGGCCTGTACCGCGAGCTGGGACCGGTGCTGACCGCGCTGCTGTTCGTCGGCCGCGCCGGATCGTCGATCGCCGCCGAGCTGGGCCTGATGCGCGCTACCGACCAGATCACCGCGCTCGGGCTGATGGCGATCGACCCGATCGCCAAGGCCGTCGCGCCGCGCTTCTGGGCCGCGGTGATCTGCGTGCCGCTGCTGACCGCGTTCTTCTGCAGCCTGGCGATCAGCGCCGGCTATTTCGAGGCCGTGCACATCATCGGCGTGGATTCGGGCACGTTCTGGCAGACCCTGAAGGACAGCGTCGATTTCTCCAAGGATTTCTGCATCGCCTTCCTCAAGGCCGCGGTGTTCGGCGGCACCGCCGCACTGGTCGCGTCCTACGTCGGCTTCCATTCCGAGCCGACCATCGAAGGCACCTCGATCGCGACCACCCGCGCGGTGGTCAACGCCTCGCTGCTGGTGCTGATGTTCAATTTCGTACTTTCCGCTTTGTTGTTCCGGAGTTAACGCTATGGCCATCCGTGGTCCACGTCTTGAATTCGCAGTCGGCGCCTTCCTGCTGCTGGCGCTGGCATCGCTGCTGGTGCTGGCGATCGCCTCCACCAACGGCAAGTTCGGCTTCGGCGGCGGCGACACCTATCCGCTGAAAGCGCGCTTCGGCAGCATCGGCCAGTTGCGGCCCTCGGCGCCGGTCAAGATCGGCGGCGTGATCGTCGGCAATGTGGGCGAGATTCAGCTTGATCCGGTCAAATTCGACTCCATCGTCACCCTGGACATCGACAACCGCTACAAGGACCTGCCCGCGGACACCTCGGCCGGCATCTTCACCAGCGGCCTGCTGGGCGAGAGCTATATCGGCCTGCAGCCCGGCGGCGATCCGGAAGTGCTGAAGCCCGGCGACGAAATCGCCTTCACCCAGTCCGCGGTCGACCTGATGCAACTGGTCGGCAAGTACATGTTCGGCGGCGGTGGCGGGCAATCCACGCCCGCTGCGCCGGGCACGCCCGGCACCACGCCGCAGACGACCCCCACTCCCCAGCAAACTCCCACGGAAGAAACCCCATGAAGCATTCCCTTCTTTCGATCCTGATCGCTGCCGCGCTCGCCGCCGTCGTTCCTGTCGCCGCGCAGGCGCAGCAACCCAGTCCTGCGGAACGCCAGAACTCGCCGAGCCAGATCGTGCTGACCAACAGCACGCGGATCCTGACCACGCTTGAAAACCGCCGCGCCGAGTTCACCAAGAACCGCACGGCGCTGCGCCAGTTCATGACCAGCGAGTTCAACCAGATGTTCGACCGCGACTATTCCGGCCGGCTGGTGCTGGGCCGCCATGGCCGCGGCGCGTCCGATGCCGACGTCAAGCTGTTCTCCGACGCGCTCGCGGAAAACCTGATGCAGCGCTACGGCGCCTCGCTGCTGGACTTCAATACCCAGCTCAAGGTGCGGGTGAAGTCCGAGACCGCGCTGCCCGGCGGCCGCGGCGTGCGCGTGTCCAGCGAATTCCTGCGCGCCGGCGGCGAGCCGATCCCGGTCGACTACCTGATGCGCCAGGTCGGCGGACAGTGGAAGGTGTTCGACGTGATGGTGGAAGGCGTGTCCTACGTGCAGACCTTCCGCACCCAGTTCGATACGCCGCTGTCGCAGAAGTCGATCGCCCAGGTCGCGGCCGAGCTGAAAGCCGGCAGCATGCAGGCCGATGCCAGCAACTGAGGCCAGCGTCCGCGCCGAGGGCGACGCGCTGGTGTTCGCCGGCGCGCTCGACCGGCCGGCGGTCGCCGCGTTATGGCCGACGGCGCTGGCCGCCATCGGCCAGGCGCGCCGCTTCGACCTGCGCGCCGTCAGCCACGTCGACAGCGCCGGGCTGGCGTTGCTGACCGAGCTGGCCGCACGCCGCGACTACGCCATCGGCCTGGAGGGCGATCCGCCCGGGCTGACGGAACTGCGCGCGGCCTACCGGCTCGCCCCCGACCTGGCCTACGAAGCCTAGATCTCCCTGGAACCCGCCCTGCGCGGCGCCACCTCCGGTAAACTGAACCGATGCGTCCATTAATCCTCCCCCTGGCGCTGTCCCTGGCGCTCACGTTGTGCGGCAGCGCTTGGGCGCAGACCGCTGCGCCCGCCGATACGGCGCCGCTGCCCGCAGACCCGGCCCAGGTGCAGCAGGCGCCGGTCGAAGCCGTGCCGGCCGCGCCGCAGGCGCCGCCTAGCGCCGACGCACCGACCGATGCGGAGCAGGACTACAACGAGCTGTACGGCGCGCAGTACGACCCGGTCGCCGATCCCACCTTGCCGCCCGGTATCGGATCTACCGCTGCCTACGATCCGTGGGAGAAGTTCAACCGGCGCGTGCACCGCTTCAACAACGGCGTCGACCGCGCCGTCGCCAAACCGCTGGCCAAGGCCTACGTGAAGGTCGTGCCGCGTCCGATGCGGCTGGGCGTCAGCAATTTCTTCAGCAATCTCGGCCAGCCGGTCAGCGCGCTCAACGCCTTGCTGCAGGGCAAGCCGAAACAGGCCGCGCAGTCGCTGGGCCGCTTCGCGCTCAACGCCACGCTGGGCATCGGCGGCCTGTTCGATCCGGCCAGCGACGCCAAGATCCCGAACCGGAGCGAGGATTTCGGCCAGACCCTGGGTGTGTGGGGCTGGAAGCGTTCGCGTTACGTGGAACTGCCGCTGTTCGGACCGCGCACCGTGCGCGATACCTTCGGCATGCTCGGCGATGCGCCGCTGTCGCCGATCCGCCCGATCGAGGACGACAAGACCCGTATCTTCCTGCAGGGCCTGCAACTGGTCGACGTGCGCGCGCAGCTGCTGCCGCTGGACAGCCTGCGCGAAGGCGCGACCGACGAGTACGCGCTGTTCCGCGACGGCTGGTCGCAACGGCGCCATTACCAGATCTTCGGCGATCGCGACGAAGGCAAGCAGAACGACCTGCCGGATTACCTGCGCGAGGAAGAGGACAACCCGACCGTGCCGGCCGATGCGATGCCGATCATGCCGGGCGATACCGGGTTCGAGATCAACTGACGCGGTTCGCGCTTCGTTTTTCCCCGTCATCCCAGCGAAAGCTGGGATGACGGGCGATAAAGCGGTCACTCCGCTTCATCGTCGCGTCCGCCGCCAAGCAGAGGCTGCACATCGACACCCGGCAGCGTCTCCACCCCTTTCAACTGCCTCTCGATCGCACGCGTGCGCACCCCGGCGGCCTTCAGGCTGTTGCGCACCGTCTCCAGCTGCGTGTCGGTTTTTTCCAGGATGCCGGCGAACTTGCCGAACTCGGCCTTCACCGTGCCCAGCAATTGCCAGACTTCGCTGGAACGCTTCTCGATCGCCAGCGTGCGGAACCCCATCTGCAGGCTGTTGAGCAGTGCCAGCAACGTGGTCGGGCCGACCAGGGTCACGCGGAACTCGCGCTGCAGGCTGTCGAACAGCCCGGGGCGGCGCAGCACCTCCGCATACAGTCCTTCGGTCGGCAGGAACAGCAATCCGAAATCGGTGGTATGCGGCGGCGCGATGTACTTGTCGCGGATGCGCTTGGCCTCGACCCTGACCTGGCGCTCCAGCGCCGCCGACGAAGCGGCGACCGC
>Ga0193753_10001025_pt1 | contig 25010 bp, 20 predicted proteins | sample H1c2metaG_FD_144925 | JGI IMG/M metagenome (GOLD analysis project Ga0193753, IMG submission 144925) | Soil microbial communities from a riparian zone of the East river system, Colorado, United States - H1c2 | ecosystem: Environmental > Terrestrial > Soil > Riparian zone | place: USA: East... | reverse complement strand
GGGAAGCATGCGGAGAACCTGTTGCCGTGTTAATGCGCGGCCAGACATCTCGAAACGGAATGGCCTTCGCTGAATCGTCTTCGAACACTTCCATGTCCGGCTTCACGACACCGCTGAGATGAAGCTGCCGCAATTCCTCGGCCGAATAGGGGCCGACCTTTGCGCCACTCAAGTCGCGGTAATGGAATTTCATTGCACTCATCGCTGATCCTTTACGTCCGCGCCGGCGAGATCACGTTTTCGTCTTTTTTGCCTCTTCCTCGTCTTCGTCTTCCGGCGGCGGGATGCGATAGTTTCCCGCCGGAGTGGTCTCGATGAGCTTTTTGTCCTTCAAACTCGACAGGGGCGGATATGCCCAGCGTTCGTTTTCTTTCCAGGCGTTTTTGGTGGCGGCCTTGCGGCAGATTTCGCGAGCGGAAGCGCCGACTTCTCCGATGACCGTGAGATAGCGCATAATGATCTGTTCTTCCTCGGAAAGCCACATGGCGTGAGAGTGCGCGAGCACGCCTGCGCACTCAAATCTTTTGTCTTTTCAGCGTTTAGCCGCATTGTTTGCGGCATGAATTTGTTGCCGTTTGGAGAATTGCCCGTGCATACCCCGCGTCAGTTGGTGCCGAAGCAAATTGATCTGGGAGAATGGAATCAGATCGCGCCGCTGTTCGATGCGGTGGAAAATAAACTGGCGTCGGCCACGAGCGTCGCGGAACTGGAAGCGGCGCTGCTGGCCTGGAGCGAATTGTCCGCCGTGCTCGATGAAGAAGGCGCCAAGCGTTACATCGCGATGACCTGCCACACGGACAACACCGCCGCCGAGAAAACGTATCTGCACTTCGTCGAGCATGTGGAACCGGAAACCAAGCCACGGCAGTTCAAGCTGGAGCAGGTGTATCTCGCGCAGCCGTGGCGGGCACAGTTGCCCAAGCCACGCTACGAAGTGTTTGACCGCGACACGAAGCAGCGCGTGGAACTTTTCCGTCCGGAGAACGTGCCGCTCGAAACCGAGGAAGCCAAACTCGGTCAGCAATATCAAAAGCTGTCTGGCGCGCTCACGGTCCAATTTCGTGGCGAGGAAAAGACGCTCATCCAGATGGGAAAATATCAGGAAGAGCCGGACCGCGCGCTGCGGCAGGAGGCCTGGGAAGTCGTCGCCAAACGGCGTTTGCAAGAGACGGAAAAGTTCGAAGATCTTTTCGATGGCCTCGCGAAGTTGCGCGGACAGATCGCGGCCAACGCCGGGTTCGCGAACTATCGCGATTACGCGTTCAAGCATCGTGGACGTTTCGATTACACGCCCGAGGATTGCTTCGCGTTTCACGAGGCGATTGAAAAGGAAGTGATGCCGCTGCACCGCGAGCTTCAAGCCACGCGTCGCGAGCAGTTGAAATTGGGAACGCTGCGACCGTGGGACCTCTCCGTCGATCCGTTGAACCGCCCGCCACTCAAGCCGTTCGACAAAGTCGATCAGATGGTCGAGCGCACGCAGAAAATGTTCGACCAAATCGATGGCGGGCTCGCGAGCGGCTTCCGCGCGATGCAGGACCAGCGCCTGCTCGATCTCGAAAACCGCAAAGGCAAGGCCCCCGGCGGTTATCAGTCCACGCTCTCCGAGTCGCGCCTGCCGTTCATCTTCATGAACGCCGTTGGATTGCAGCGCGACGTGGAAACGATTCTCCACGAGGCGGGTCATGCTTTCCACGCACTGGCGACGCGGGATGAGCCGCTCTACTCCTATCGCGGTTCGCCGATCGAGTTTTGCGAAGTCGCCTCGATGAGCATGGAACTGCTCGGCAACGAATTCATCGAAGAGTTTTATTCTCCACACGACGCGAATCGCGCGCGCCGCACGCATCTCGAAGGCATCGTCGGCATCTTTCCGTGGATTGCCACTGTAGATGCGTTCCAGCACTGGATTTACACCCACCCAAATCACACGCGTGCCGAACGCAGCGCCGCCTGGCTCGCGCTCATGGATCGTTTCGGCGGCGCCGTGGACTGGACGAGGCACGAACAGGCGCGCGCCAATCTCTGGCACAAGCAGCTCCACATCTTTCTCTACCCGTTCTACTACGTGGAGTACGGCATCGCGCAGCTTGGCGCGTTACAGGTGTGGGCGAATTCCAAACAGAACAAACAGCAGTCGCTGGCGAATTATCAGCGTGCCCTCGCGCTCGGGAATTCACGGCCGCTGCCGGAACTGTTCGCCGCCGCGGGCTGCATATTCTCCTTCAATTGCGAAACCGTGAAACCGCTGGTGCAGTTAGTGAAGAATGAGTTGGCGAAGCTGAACTGAGTGATTCGATGGTAGGGCGTGCTGTCCTCAGCGCGCCGGCTGAGAATAAAATGACCACGCGCTGATTAGGAGCGATGCGTGGCGCGGTGAGGACACCGCTCCCCTAGAAATCGGAGGCCTATTTCGTCTCCGGCGCCGCAGTCATCCACTCGAAGGTGATCTTCACGTCGTCGCCGGTAGAGATGAAGCCGAGGGCGATTTTCGGCGAGGGCGGCTGAATGCCAAAGCTTGTCATCTTCACGCTTGTCGTGCCCGAGGTTTTCATTTTGGTTTTGTCCACCCGCGTCATCGTCACGGGGAATGCGACCTTGTTCGTCACGCCGGCCACCGCGAGTTCGCCTTTGCTGTCGAAGTTGAACGGGCCTTCCGCCGACTTGGGCGTTTCCTTCAACGTCAATTCCGTGAGGCGATATTCGATCTTCGGTTGCACCTTTTGCTTCATCGCCTCGTGCATGATGTCGTCCATCGACTTGCGCCCGTGAACTTCCTTGATCGTGCGGACCGGGATGGTCGCTTGAACTTTCGCGTCCACTTTCCCGGGCTGCGCTTTCGTCGGGTCCGCGATGAACTTGGAGTCCAATTCCAAAACGCCGCCGATGATGCCGCCTTGCACCGTCCAGTCGTGAACGGTCGAGGTGCCGTCAATGGTGACGCGGCTGCCCGTCATCTGAGCTTCTAATTTGGTGAGGTCAGCAGCGACGACGACGCTGAGCGCTACGACAGCGGCAATTGAGAGAATCCAGAATCTTTTCATAAATCTTTGATTGCTTGAGTTAAGACGAATTGAGCCGCGCCTTCAGCCACGCGGCGACGATTCAAATTTCAAACCACTCCTTTTCGAACTTGATCGTCTGCTTTTTTGCCACGGCTTCATTCGCCTTGATGCAAGTCACGGTGGACTCGAAACCATCCATGTAAGTCGCCGCCGGCAATTTGCTCTTCTGAATACCCGCGAGGTACTCCGTCAATGCCTTCATGTCGGTGGCGTTGAAAGTGGAAACGAAATCCTCGATGGCGTTGGAGATCAGTTCCGTGTTCGCGAGAAATGAATCCAGCGCGTGGCGCAGCGGCGGGTCGCCGCCATCGTCATCCTTGCCGTCTTTCGCGCTCTTGGCCGCGTCGGCCTTGCTGGCGTCCGCAACGAGCGCGATGCCGGTTTCCTTGAAGAACTGATCTTTGCGCGCATAGACTTCCCAGCCGAGCAATGGTGAGTCCGCTTCCTTGAACAGCCACGCTTTGTTGCCGCGCAACATGATGGCGGCGTCAGTGCCGTAAAGAATCTCGTACTCGCTGTCGAATGACGTCGCCAGCGACGCCTCGTAATTGAAACTCGTGCCGTCCTCGTATTGAAACACCACTTGCGCTGTGTCCTCGACGTTGCGCCCGTCCTGCCAGGACAGGATGCCGCCAAAGCCGGTCACGGAAACGGGGCGCTTGTTGAGGAACCAGTGCATAGCGTCGATCTGCTGAATGCCGATCTCGCCGATCAGGCCGGTTGAGTCTTCCTTGCGCAGACGCCAGTTCAATTCCTTCTCGCGCTCGGGCAGGGGAGACGAGCGGCGCCAGCTCATCTTCCTGTGCCATTGTCCGCGCGTCTTGACGTTGTGGCCCGTTGCGCCGCTGCGCACGAAGGGCAGGAGAAATTTCCGTTGCGGGTCGGAACGCAAGAGCAGCCCCGCCTGAAAATAGGATTTAGCTGAATCGCGGGCCGCGCGGGCGATGGCACGAGCGTCCTCAATCGTATTCGCCAACGGCGCTTCGCAGTAAACGTGTTTGCCCGCCTTCAAGGCCGCGAGCACGATTTCCTTATGCTGATGCGAAGGCGTCGCGATCAGCACCGCCTGCACATCTTTGTTTTCGAGGACCTTGGTGTAGTCGGCGTAGCCTTCGGCTTTCGGCGCGGCTTCTTTGGCGCGGCGCAACGAAGCTTCGTAGCGATCGCAGACCGCGATAACTTCCGCCTTAGGCAGCCGCGCCAGCATGTTGAGAATTTCCCGTCCCCAGATGTTGCAACCAATGACCGCGCATTTCACCGTGCTGCCAGAGGCCGCGGGTGTTTCATTCTTCTCTTGTTGCGCGACCAGCGGGATGCCGCCGAGCATCGACATGGCGGCGGCGAAGGAAGACGTTTTCACGAAACCGCGCCGCGTCATATCGGACGCAAACGCATTGGGCTGAGACTCCGGCAAATTATTCATGGCGAATGGCGAAAGAATTCGGCTCTTCACAACGCGAAGTCAATGCGCAGTTGAGCAAGGGTTGAAGGTTGCAGGTTGAAGGTTGCAAGTTGAAGCTAACGAACGATGCCTCTCTACGAATACGAAGTGTGCGAAGGCGGCTGTGCGGCGTGCGGCGGGCGCTTCACGCTGCGGCGTCCGGTCACGGCGGCCGAGTTGACGGCGTGTCCCGCATGCAAGAAACCGGTGCGAAAACTCATCTCGGGATTCAGTTCGCCGCAGAAGCTCAAGCCGCTCTCTATTTCCGACGCCAAGAAGGCGGGGTTCACGGTGCTCAAGCGCGTGAACAAGGGCGAATACGAGAAACAGTAGGAGTTTTCAGTGTTGAACCCGTCCAAGTGACCATGCAAATGACCTCGCCAAAGTTCAGGGACTGCGCCACGGTTGCGACAAGATGAGCGAGCTACACACCATCGAAACTGCTTTGCAGCAAGCCGCTCAACGGCGGCGGCTCGACCGGGCTTTGCGCGGCGCGTGGAAGGGACTTCTGATCGCGAGCGTCGTCTGGCTCGTGGCGCTCATTGTTTACAAGATTGCACCCATTCCTGCTTTCACTCTCGCCATCGCGGGTGGAACCGGTCTCGCGTGCATCGTCCTCGGTGCAATCATCAGTGGCTGGCGCAAATCGTCTGCCAGTGAAACGGCGCGATGGGTGGACGTGAAACAGAATTTGAAGGAGCGTCTCAGCACCGCGCTCGAAGTGGCGCGATCTCCGGTCGATGGTGAATGGAAGACGTTGCTGATTGCCGACGCCACGCAACACGCGCAAGGACTCGATCCGAAACGTTTGCTGCCACTGCACCTGCCGGGCCTCGCACGCTGGGCGCTGATTGTTCTGCTTGTGACGGCGGGACTGGGTTTCGTCCCGGAGTATCGCTCCAAGCAATTCGTTCAGAAACAGGCGGACGCTGCCAACATCAAAGACACCGGCAAGCAACTCACGGAGTTGACCAAACGTTCGCTCGAAACGAAGCCGCCGGCATTGGAGCCGACGCAGAAGGCGCTGGAAAAAGTCGAAGAGCTTGGCCAGCAGCTTCAGAAAGTTTCTCTCACCAAAGCTGAAGCTCTGAAGGACATCGCGAGCGTACGGGAGAAAATTGCGCAGGAAGCCAAGGAACTGGATCGCGCAGGTGCGTTGAAGCCGCTGGAACGCGCGGCCAAGGAACAGAGCGCCAATCAGGGCAGCCAAAGTCCCGACGCGTTGCAGAAACAAATCGACTCGCTGCAAAAATCGCTCGGGAACAATTCCGCCAATGATCCCGCGAAGATGGACAAGTTCCAACAAGACCTCGCCAAGGCGCAGCAACTCGCCGCCAATTTGCCGGACAAGAATTCTCCAGAAGGCAAAGCGGCGCGTGAACAGTTGTCGCAAATGCTTTCGAACCTTTCGCAACAGATGAAGGACGCCGGCATGCCGATGGACAGCCTGGAGGACGCGCTCAAGGCGTTGCAGCAGGGCAACATCGATCAGTTCATGAAAGACATGAACGTGGCGGGTGAGGATTTGAAGAAACTCTCGGAGATGGCGAAGCAGTTGCAGTCGATGCAACAGCAACAGGCCAATGCGAAAATGGGCCAGGACCTCGCCGAGCAATTGAAGATGGCCCAGACTGACGCAGCGCAGCAGACGCTGCAGAAGATGATCAACCAGTTGAAAACAGGACAGCTTTCCAAGGAACAGCTCGACAAAATTTTGGATGAAGTTTCCAAGGCGCTTTCACCAGCCAGCGAATACGGCAAAGTGGCCGAGCACTTGAAGAACGCGGTGAAGCAGATGCAGCAGGCGCAAGGTCCCTCGGGTTCGGACTCACAGAAGCAGCAGGCGAAATCGGAAGCCGCGCAGTCGCTTGCCGATGCCGCCAAGGAACTCGATAAACTTGCCCAACAGATGGCCGACGCGCAGCAGCTCGCGCAGATGATGGAGATGCTCGAACGCGCGCAGCAGTCGATTGCCACCGGCAAAGGCTGGGGCCAGTGCAAGAACGGCGGCACCTGTCCGGAGTGCGGCGGACTCGGTTGCTTCGCCTGCAAGGGACAGGGCTGGAAGCCGGGCGGTGGGAACAATCCGAACGGTGTCGGCACTTGGGCGGACGAAACGGGTTGGACCTATTACCCGCAGGATGTGAACCAAACGCCCGTGGACAACTCGGGCGTTGAGCGGCCAGACATGGATTCAAAGGGCATCACCGAGCGCGACGCCAGCCTGAACGACGCACTCAAGCCGACGAAGGTCAAAGGCCAGATGTCGCCCGGCGGCCAGATGCCGAGCATCACGCTCAAGGGCGTGGCGATTAAGGGCCAAAGCAAAGTTCAATTCGAAGAAGCAGCGACCGCCGCTCAGACGGAGGCACAAAGCGCTCTGAATCAGGATCAGGTTCCGCGCGCCTATCGCGGCGCGGTACGTGATTACTTCGATGACCTTAAGAAGTAGTTAGCTCGCATGACATGTCGTGCCACATTCTTTGATCGCCGGAGCCTCACGTTTGCTTTCGTTGCGTTGCTCTTCGGATTGGCGGCATTGGGGCGCATCTTCAATTTCGCCGGACTTGCGTACCAGCACGGGCGTGAGTTTGTGCAGCAGTCGCTTATTCTCTGTATCGTCTCGTTCGTTGTATGCGTCGCGGTGCTTGCCAATCTCGTCCTCGACGTAAGACGCGGATATTCACCGAGCCGCTGCTCGTTAGCTTCTGTCATTGTGCTGGCGGCGTTTGCCGGCCCCGTGTTGCTCGCCATCACGTTGGCCTACTCGCGCGCGTAGTTGAAATCCGCATTCAGTCATGTTCATCTCTGTTTCACATCATGGGTACCGAATCTCAAATCACCTCCTTTCGCCAAACTTTTACCGCGCTGCGTGACGAGATCGGCAAGGTCATCGTCGGTCACAACGAGATCGTGGACGGCACGCTCATCGCCATCTTCGGCGGTGGTCACGTGTTGCTGGAAGGAGTGCCGGGCCTGGGGAAGACGTTGCTCGTGCGCACGCTCAGCGAAGTGCTTGACCTTTCCTTTAACCGCATTCAGTTCACGCCGGACTTGATGCCGGCAGATATTCTCGGTACGAACATTGTCATGGAATCGCCGGAGGGCGGGCGTGAGTTTCAGTTCCAGCGCGGCCCGATTTTCGCGCACTTGATTCTGGCGGACGAAATCAATCGCGCCACGCCCAAGACGCAGTCGGCGATGCTGGAAGCGATGCAGGAGAAGAGCGTCACGGCGTGCGGACAAATCCGGAAGCTCGCGGAACCTTTCTTCGTGCTCGCGACGCAAAACCCAATCGATCAGGAAGGCACTTATCCGCTGCCCGAGGCGCAGCTTGATCGCTTCTTTTTCAAACTGGTCGTCGGCTATCCGAACGCCGCGGATCTCACCGAAGTCATCACTCGCACCACGGAGAACAAAAAGGCGACCGTGACCAAAATCATCGATGGCGCGTCGCTGATGGAACTTCAACAGCTTGTCCGTCAGGTACCGGTCGCGTCGCACGTGAAAGATTATGCCGTGCGGCTCGTTCTCGCCACGCATCCAAAATCGGAAACAGCCGCGCCCATCACGAATCAGTATCTCCGTTTCGGCAGCAGCCCGCGCGGCGCGCAGTGCCTGATTCTGGCCGGAAAAGTCCGCGCGCTAACGCAAGGGCGGTTCAACGTGAGCTTCGAAGACATTGAAGCCGTGGCGACGGCTGCACTTCGTCACCGACTCATCTTGAATTTCGAAGCGGAGGCTGAAGGCATCACGACCGATCACGTCGTTAAGCAGATCCTGAGCGATGTTCCGAAAGATGCGATGGCGGTGAACGCCTGAAGTTCGTCAACTTCGTGATCGATGTCCGCTCTCCTTACTCCAGAACTTCTTCGGCGCTTGGAGCAATTCCAAATGCTCGCCGCGCGCCGCGCGAAAAGTTCGGCGAAGGGCGAGCGCCGCAGCAAAGCTCGTGGGCAATCGGTGGAATTCGCAGACTATCGGAACTACGTCGCTGGTGACGACTTGCGGTATCTCGATTGGAATCTCTTCGGCCGGCTCGAAAAACTCTTCCTCAAACTGTACGAGGAGGAACGCGAGCTGCCGGTCCGCATCTTTCTCGATTGCAGCGAGTCGATGAACTTCGGCACGCCGCGCAAGTTCGATTTTGCCCGGCAGGTGGCGGCGGCGATGGGTTACGTGGCGCTGTGCGGTTTCGATCGCGTCACCATTGTTCCGTTTCCCAACGAAGGGGAGAACATCACGACGAGCGGAGCGTTGCGTTCGGTTCGCGGACGCAAGACTTCGCTCCAATTTTTCCAGAACATCGCGACGCTGAATTGTGGTGGGGCCGTCAACTTCAACGAAGCCCTTCGGCGCGGTGCGCTGGAGGCGCGGCAAGCCGGCGTGGCTGTCGTGCTCACGGACTTTTTGGATCCCGCTGGATACGAGAAAGGTCTGAGCGCATTGGTCGGTCGCGGCTTTCAAGTGAACACCGTGCAGATCCTTTCGCCGGACGAACTCGCGCCCGGCACGTACGGCGATCTGAAACTCGTCGATGCCGAGACCGGCGCGATGCAGGAGGTCACGTTCGGCAAGTATCGGCTGCACGCGTATCAGCAGACGGTGCAGAACTTCATCCAAAAGTTGCGCGAGTTCTGCGCCACGCGCGGCATCAACTTTTTCAGCGTGAGTTCGGCGATGAAGCTGGAGGATTTGTTGCTCAAACAACTGCGTGCCTCGGAGGTTTGGGCGTGATCAATCGCGCGTGGCGGCGGCGGGAGTTCCTTCAGGGGATGACGCTGGCCGGGGCCGGCCTGGCGGCAGGTCTGTCGCAGGTTTCCGCGGCGGATCGCGCCTGGTCCAACACGGAACTTGCCGTGCTGCCCAAAGGCGGCGCGCCCACTGCTCTTTCGTTCCCACATTTCCCGAGTCGGCTGCACGCGTTCGTGTGGCGCAACTGGCAGCTTGTTCCCGCGGATCGGTTGGCCGCGACGGTAGGTGCGCGCAGTAGCGAGATTGCCGCGATCGGGCGTGCCATGGGTCTCGGCAAGCAGCCGCGTATCACTGCGGATCAGCAGCGTCGCTCCTACATTACAGTCATCAAACGCAACTGGCATCTCCTCCCTTACGCGCAGCTGCTCACGTTGCTCGATTGGACTCCACAGGAACTCGCGTTCACGTTGCGCGAAGATGATTTTCTTTTCGTCAAGCTCGGCAACCTGAAGCCGAAATGCACGCCGCTGAAGTTTGCGCCGTCGGATGCCGCACCCCCTCGCGGGGAAGCGGACCTCGCTGATTTCGTCCGCAACACGTTTCCGCGCGGCATTCTTCAGGACGCCGAACCGCTCTTTCAGTTCGTCGAAGATCTGCGCGAGCGTCCGGCCCCGCCGGCCCCAAAACCATCCGGCCCTGATCAGTTGCGATTCTGCTATTCGTATTTTGCGCTCTATGGCGATCCGTTGCTGGAGCGCGATACCGATCCGTATCCCGACAATTACCTTGCCCGCCTGGCCGCAACCGGAGTCAACGGTGTGTGGCTGCAGGCCGTCCTGCACAAGCTCGCGCCTTGTCCGTGGCAGCCGTCGCGGAGCGCGAAACACGACGAACGATTGAAGAACCTCGGCGCCCTCGTTGCACGAGCGCGCCATCACGGTATTCGACTCTTTCTCTATCTGAACGAGCCACGCGCGTTGCCGCTGCCTTTCTTCGCGGAGCGTCCCGAATTGAAAGGCGTGACGGAAGGCGATCACGCCTCACTATGTACCAGCCAGCCGGCAGTTCGTGACTTTCTGACCAATTCGATTGCTTCGATTTGCCGCGCCGTGCCGGGACTCGGCGGGTTTTTCACCATCACTGGCTCGGAGAATTTAACGAATTGCTGGTCGCACGGCGGCGGCAAGAGTTGTCCAAGGTGCCGCCAGCGCGGGCCGGCGGAAGTCATTGCCGAGGTAAATGGCGCGATCCATGAAGGCGTCCGCAGTGCCGGTGGAGCGCAACAACTTATCGTCTGGGATTGGGGATGGAATGACGCCTGGGCCGCGGGCGCGATTGCACGTCTCCCCGCCGACGTATTGCTCATGAGCGTGAGCGAATGGAGCCTGCCCATCGAACGCGGCGGCGTGAAAAGCCAGGTCGGCGAATATTCCATTTCCTCCGTCGGTCCCGGACCACGCGCGAAGCGGCACTGGCAACTCGCGCGCGAACGAGGATTGAAAACGGTGGCCAAGATTCAAGCGGGTAATACCTGGGAGCTTTCGGCGGTGCCCTACATTCCCGCGCTGTCACTCGTAGCCGAGCACGCGGAAGGATTACGAACGGCGGGCGTGGACGGACTGATGCTTGGCTGGACGCTGGGCGGCTATCCGTCGCCGAATCTCGAAGCCGTGGGGGCGATTCTGGCGGGAGGAAATTTGAAAGGCGTGGCCGTGCGCCGCTTTGGAGAGAAACTCGCCCCGGCCGTGCTCGAAGGCTGGCAGGCGTGCGGCGAGGCCTTCCGGGAATTTCCATACTCAGGCGGGGTGGTTTATTCCGCGCCGCTGCAAAATGGTCCATCGAATCTGCTCTGGGACGACGCCACTGGCTACCGCGCCACGATGGTCGGCTTCCCCTACGATGATCTCGAGAGCTGGCGTTCGCACTATCCGTCGAAAGTGTTCACCGCGCAGATGGAGAAGGTGGCCACCGGCTTTGCGACTGCGGCGGGGAATCTTAATCGCGCCTTGGAAAGCGCCCCGGGCGGTTCCGGTTCCATGGAATTGGCCGCCGCTCGCGCTGAAGCGAGCCTGATGCGCGCCTGTTCGCTGCATTGGCAAGCCGTCGTGAACCAATCGCGGTTCGTCATCGTGCGCCGTGCCCTGGCCGCCGCGAAAACGGCTGAGGAAGCTGAGCCGCAGTTGCAGGAGATCGAACGTCTGATTCGCGCTGAGGCCGTAGCTGCGCGCGAACTGCTGGAATTGCAGAAGCGGGATTCGCGGCTCGGCTTCGAGGCTTCAAACCATTATTATTACGTCCCCATGGATCTCGCGGAAAAGATGCTCAACTGCCGCGATCTCGAGCAACGCTGGCTGCCCGGGCAAAGAGCGCGCTTCCAAAAGGCATGAACTTTCTCGCGCCAGCCGCCTTCGCCTTTGCCGCCGCCATTCCGGTGGTGATCGTGTTCTATCTGCTCAAGCGCAAGCGGGTGGTGAAGCTGATTTCGAGCACGCTGCTGTGGCAAAGATTCATGGCGGAGACGCAGGCCAACGCGCCATTTCAGCGGCTGCGCCATAACTGGTTACTCCTGCTTCAGATTCTCATGCTGCTGCTCGCGGTGTTCGCGCTGTCGCGGCCTTATTTCACCGGCACGGCCAAAAGCAGCCGGCTGCGCGTGTTGATTCTCGATGCTTCCGCTTCGATGCAGGCGACGGATGAGAAGCCAACGCGTTTCGAGAAGGCGCGCGCCGATGCATTGAAGTGGGTGGATAGCCTGAGGGACGAAGATCAAATGGTCGTGCTCGTCGCGGCGGCGAACACGGAGGTGAAGCAGTCCGCCACCAGCGACAAAGACGCGCTGCGACGCGCGATTGAACTGGCCCAAGCCACTGATTCGCCGACGCGCCTGCGGGAAGCGTTTCAACTCGCGGAGACGCTCGTCAAGAATCAGCCGGACAGTGCGAATCCAGAAATCCATCTCTTCAGCGATGGCGCGATTCCGAACCTCTCCGAGTTCGAGAACAAGAATCTGCCGCTCGTTTACCACCGTATCGGTTCACGGGCGAATAACCTCGGCATCGCGTCCCTCGACGTGCGGGCGAATCCCGACAACCAGGCCCAGCGCGCCATCTTCACCAGCATCATCAACCCGGGCGCCAACGCGGAGCCCGCCGAGATCGAACTCCGCTTCGGCAACGATGTGTTGGAAACGAAATCCGTGACGGTGCCAGCGAGCAATACTTTCCCGATGGTCTTCGTGGCGAACCAGTCACGCGACGGCATTTTCACAGTACGCCTGACGGCAAGCGACGATCTGGCTGCCGACAATCAGGCTTCCATCGTCAGCATTCTGCCGCGCCCGGTGAAAGTATTGCTGGTCACGCGCGGGAATCGTTTTCTGGAAAAAGCCATTCGTCCCGTGCCCAACGTGCAGTTGACTACAGCCTCTGTGCTGGCTGATGACGCGGCGGCTTTCGATATCGTTGTGCTCGACGACGTAACACCGGTGGTTTGGCCAAAGGGAAATGTCTTCGCGATTCACGTCATCGCGACGAACCTCTTCCCTGAAGTCTCGAAGGTCGATGCGCCGGCGATTGTCGATTGGCGGAACACGCATCCGCTGTTGCGCTTCGTCAGCTTCGACAACGTATTCGTGAATGAATCGCTCGCGGTGAAAACACCGAACTGGGGCGTGCCCATCGTGGATTCCTCCGCGACGCCGCTCGTGATCGCCGGAGAAATCGATCGCAAACGCGTGGTGTGGCTGGGCTTCGAGACGATGCAGAGCACGTGGCCCTTGCGCATTTCGTTCCCCATCTTCGTCCAGAATGTTCTCGAATGGTTGAACCCCGCGAACGGCGGCGCGAGCCAGATGACCGTGAAAGCGGGCGAGCCATTTCGTTTCGCGCTCGCCGATGATGTGACCAGCGCGCAAGTCACAGGCCCGGATGGGAGCGTGAAGAATCTGTCGCTGGAGAAAAACACGCGCGAACTCGTCTTCGGCGATACGAGCCGGCAGGGGATTTACAGGCTACGCGCGGGCACGAACGATCTTTCGTTCTGCGTGAATCTCATGGACGCCGCCGAAAGTGACATTCGTCCGCGCGATGAATTGCCCGTGGGCAAGTTCGGCGCGGGCATCGCGGCGACCAAGTTACAACGCGCGAACACGGAGTTGTGGCGCTGGATCGCTCTCGCGGGCTTGTGTGTTTTGCTCTTTGAGTGGTGGTGGTATCACAAGCGCACGGCGTAGTGACTATGAGTTCGAGTTCCGAAAACGATCGGAAGAAGTGGCGGCACGACTACTTTGCCAGCAGTGAAGTGTGGGGACAATTGTTCGGCTGGATGTGGATCATCATGGCCCTGGTCACGTTTGGCTCGTTCACGCTTTGGCAAACACTCAAGGTAGGTCGTGGCTCTGAAGTGATCATCTACACTTCTCAAGATCAGCAATTTGCCGAACCCATTCTTCGCGAATTCACCCGGCAAACGGGCCTCAAGGTTCGCGCGATCTACGACAGCGAAGCCGTGAAGACCGTGGCGCTCGCCCAACGCCTCATCGCCGAATCGAAGCATCCTCAGTGCGATGTGTGGTGGAGCAACGAAGCCTTGCGCACGCGACAACTCGCCCGGCGCGGTGTGTTGGAAACGAATCGGATCGTGGAGTTTGGATTTCGCAGCCGCCGCATGGTCATCAATACGAACAAGATCGCGGTCGCCTCCGCACCCGCATCCTTGCTGGAACTGACCAACGTTGCGTGGCACGGAAAGATTGCCCTGGCCTATCCCATGTTCGGCACGACTTCGGCACAGTTCATCGCGCTGCGTCAGCATTGGGGGGCGCAAAAGTGGGAGCAATGGTGCATCGCGCTGGCCGCCAATCAGCCGTTGCTCGTCGATGGGAACTCAGTCGTCGTGAGATTGGTCGGGCGCGGCGAAGCGGTCGTTGGCTTGACGGACTTCGACGATGTGGCGGCCGGACAACGTGAAGGTTTGCCCATCATCGCGTTGCCGTTGAATGCCGAAGCACTCCTGATACCGAATTCCGCCGCCATTGTCCGTGGCGCGCCACACGCCGCGGAGGCCAGGCAACTGTTGGATTATTTGGTGAGTGAGCCGGTGGTGAAGCAACTGATCGACGCTTCGGCATTGGAGGGAACGTCTGTCGGTTCGTTGCCGCACTTGGACACGGATTGGAATTCATTGCTGAGCGATTTGGAACCAGCGACGGAAGCGCTGCGGAAAATCTTTCTGCGCTGAACGAAAGCATGCCAAGGAACAGAGGAGGCCCGTGGCAGTGGCGCGTCACGGGACGGTGACGGCTTTTTCCTCGGGCGGTTGTTGGCCGGACAACGGCGCATGGCGCGAGCCAAGCGAAACGATCCACGCGGTGCCGAGAGTGACGACACCGCCGATGAGCGTGAACCACGGCCAGAAGACTTCGCCGCCGATGTGCTTTTCCCACCAGCCTTTGGTCGCATCGAATTTGGGCGGCCAATAGAGCGCATTCATCACGAGAAGAGAGACGGCCATGCCCCACAAGGCCGCGGTTGCTCCGAGACGTTTCCAGAACAGGGCGATCAATAAACTTCCCAGGAGCGCGCCACTCGTCAGGCCGCGCAGGGAAAATGCGGCGTTCAACACGAAGGGAACTTTGCGCGTGAGCCAGGCCACGGCGATCAGCGCAAGCGCCCAGAAAACCGTCGAGTTGCGGCTGAAGCGCAGGAAGAATTCCTCGTTGTGCTTCGGCAATAAGCGTTTCACGAAATCCATCGTCGAGACTGACGACAACGCGGTCAGGGCCGAGCTGATGCTCGACATCGCCGCGGAGAGGATGGCGACGATGAGGAAGCCGCGCAGCAGATGCGGGACTTCGGTCATCATGAAGATGGGAAAGATGAAGTCGTTGGACTTGATGCCGGGACTCGCTTCGGGCAGTGGAATTCGAAACGGGTGCGATTGATAAAAAACCCAGAGCAGCGCGCCAACGAGGAGAAAGATCAGGAACAGCGGAAAGATCACGATGGCGCTGAGCGCCAGGGCTTTTCGGCCGTCCGCGATATTTCGACACGCCAGCACGCGCTGCACGATTAACTGTTCCGCGCCGTGTGTGGACATCACGAGTGCCGTGCCGCCGAGGATGCCCATCCAGATATTGAACGGCGGGAAGAAAATGAAATCTTTCCATCGAACACCCTCTTTAGGGAAAGCGTTGAACCAGTGAAGCTTGCCTGCTTCCGCGGCCTTGGCGAAAGCGCCCGACCAGCCGCCCTCCACGAGGGTTGGGATGTAGCACAGCGCAAACAATCCGCCGATGAGAAACAGTCCGAACTGCACCGCGTCCGTCCAGATCACTGCCTTGACGCCGCCGATGTAGGTGTAGAGCAGGGACAGGCCGACGAAGAGCAGGATGGCGCCGAGGATTGGATCGAGAATTCCGCCGAAGCTCAGAAGTTTTTCACCGAGCATCAGGCGCACGGGAATGCACGCGACATAAACGCGCACGCCGGCGGCCATCGTTTCCATGATGAGGAAAATTGCGCCGGCGAAGCGCCGCACGGAAAGACCGAGGTGCGTTTCGAGAAGTTGGTAGGGCGAATAAATTTCTCCGCGAAAATAGTGCGGCACCATTACCACCGCGAGAATGATGCGCGCAATCACGTAGCCCACGATCATTTGAATGAACGTGATGTCGCCGCCGTAAGCGATCGCCGGGACGCCGATGATGGTGAGCGCGCTGGTTTCCGCCGCAACAATGGAGAAGCCGATGCCCCACCACGGAATGTTTTTGCTGCCGAGGAAGTAATCGCGCGTGTTGCGCTGGTCTTTGCCGAACCACACGCCGAGCGCGATGATTCCCACCAGATACCCGACGATGATCAGCCAATCGCCAGCATTGAAAAATTCCGGCATGTCGCGGACTGAATTACTGCGCGCGCCCGCGCCGCGCGAGAAGTTTCAGCGGAAGGGAAGGGGATGGGCGCTTCTAAAGGGACTGTTGCCCAAAATAGTGCGACGACGTGAAAGGTAAGGGCGCGTCGCTCCGCGCGCGCCGGGGCTGAGTCGGAAATCCCGTGGAGTCGGCAGTTTTTTCCCGGTCTCGGCGCGCGCGGAGCGACGCGCCCTTACCTCAACGGCTTGGGTGACGTGCCCTTGAACACTACTTACGGTTTCGCGCTGGCCGCGAGGAAGGGGAGGGCTTGCTCCTGCAACGCCAGATCGATAGCGGGCGGCACGTGAAGCTGTTGTTCGCCATCGAGCGACAGGCAATCCGCTTCGGAGAGGCGCAAGGACTTCGCTGACGAATAAATGAAACCGCGCACCGTTTTCTCGATGTAGTTCTGCAAGCCCTGGCGCAGCGGCAGCGAAAACATGGCGAGGCTCACGCCGTAAACGAGCGTGTGCCAGCCGCGCGCCCGGCCCTCTTCGATGGCTGACAGATAGCGTTGCACCAATCGCTGATCGCGCATGGGACGCAGCTTGCTCAATTGGCGCTGGCCCACGCGGCAGCTCGCCGGGGCAAACTTTCGCAGCGTCACATTTTGCGCTTGCTCTTGATCGAGCGCGAGCAACTCGATCAGTTGGCCGCGCGCGGCATGGCCAAACGCGCTGACGATGGCCGGCAGTTCGATCGGGACGAGGATCTGGGAGCGATAGGATTGGAGAAAGTTTCGTAGCGATGGCCGATCGGCAACGCGGCGGAGATCGAACGCGTCGGCCACGGTGCTGGCGACCGCCAGATCTTCCGCTGAGCCGAGTTGATCGAGCAACGGATGCACGTCGCCCAGCAATTCGGCGGGCGAACTCGGCGCACTGTTTGTTCCGGCTGTCATTGAATTCATTTCGACCACGCACAGGAATCCTGAACGTGGATTAGAGCGAGGCTACGTCGCGGCCCATGCACTGCAAACGGATTTATTTTTTGTGCGAAGGAAAAAAGGATTGACGCGGACGGGGCATTTTCTCGCTTGGTGCGAGATCCGTTATTTCCCTCAAACCACGCGCAAGCGGAGGCTCAGTAGGAACCCTGACTCGTGGCCGCCAGCCCTTTGACGATGGCCACGCCCGCGGATGTGCCGAGCCGTGTGGCGCCGGATTCAATCATCCCAAGCGCAATCTTTACGTCGCGAATGCCGCCGGACGCTTTCACGCCGAAGTCGGGGCCGACGCATTCGCGGAGGAGTTGCACGTCGTGGGTCGTGGCGCCGCTGGTGCTGAAGCCGGTCGAGGTCTTCACGAAGTGCGCGCCGGATTCGAGGACCAATTTGCACGCGTGAATTTTTTCCTCACGCGAGAGCAGACACGTTTCGATAATTACTTTCACCGTGCGCTCGTCCGCGGCTTCCACTACGTCGCGCAATTCGCGGAGCACGTAAGCATCATCGCCGTCCTTGAATCGCCCGAGGTTTATCACCACGTCAATTTCCTGCGCGCCCTCGTCGATGGCGGCTTCCACTTCGAGACGCTTCGCATCGGAGGTCATGGCGCCGAGCGGGAAGCCGACGGTGCAGGCGACCTTGACGCTGGATCCTTCCAGGAGCGCATAGGCCTGAGCCACGCGCGAGCCGTTCACGCACACGCTCCAGAAATGATGCGCGATGGCTTCGCGGCAAAGCTGCTCGATGTCCTGCGCCGTGGCGTCGGGTTTCAACAACGTGTGATCGATGTATCGCACAAGGGCCTGGGCGTTCAATGGCTCGGTCATACGGAGGGTTGTAGCAATTGAGCCGAAAGGCGCAAACGGAATGTGGCGAGGGAGGAGCATCGGTCATGTTGTTCGATCTCGAAACGAACGAGGCCAGGAACGTTCCCCGGCACGATGCTGCTTCATTCCTTTGTGCCGCGGCGCCTTTGTGGTAAACACCCCGCGCCATGAGTTTTTACGACAAGCTGAAGTTCAACTCGGATGGATTGATCCCGGCCATCGTGCAGGAGCAATCCACCGGGCGCGTGCTAATGATGGCGTGGATGAATCGCGCCTCGCTGGAGAAAACCGTCGAGAGCGGCAAGACGCACTTCTGGAGCCGCTCACGCCAGAAGTTTTGGATGAAGGGCGAATCCAGCGGCCATACGCAGACGGTGAAAGACGTCGCGTTCGATTGCGATGGCGACACGCTGCTCATTCAAGTTGAACAAATCGGCGCGGCGTGCCACGAGGGCTACCAGTCGTGCTTCTTCCGTTCCGTGGAAACGGACGGCGCGAATTTCAAGACGACGGAGCAACAACTCGAAACGCCGGAACAGATTTACGGGGAAAAGTGAACGCAAGGCGTGAGCGCCGATGAAACAGCTCGGCGCGAGGTTTGGTGTTTGAAGGCTTGGAGTTTATCTGGAGCTTGGTGTTTGGAGCTTTTCCACCCACTTAAAGACTGAGATGCGCCCTCATCGCTCGTTCCGCGGAAATTTTTCTCGCAAAATAAATCAAAGGACGGCAAACACTCACGCTTCTTTTTCGGCCATGGCCATGAACGAACAGATCGTCATCCTCGATTTCGGCTCTCAGTACACGCAAGTGATTGCGCGGCGCATTCGCGAGTGCAGTGTTTATTCCACGATCCTGCGCTACGACACGCCCGCCAAAGAGATCGCCGCGCTCAAGCCCTCCGGCATCATTTTGTCCGGCGGGCCATCAAGCGTGTACGCCGAAGATGCGCCGTTGCCGGCGAAAGGCATTTTCGAACTCGGCGTGCCGATGCTCGGCATTTGTTACGGGCTGCAAGTGCTCGCGCAATTCATGGGCGGCAAGGTTGAGCGCGGACAGAAGCGCGAATACGGAAAGGGATTGCTCACCATCAAGGAAAACTCCTGCGCACTCTTCAAGGATTTGCCCACGAGCTTCCAGGTTTGGAATTCGCACGGTGACAAGCTCACGAAGTTGCCGACCGGTTTCGCGCCCGTCGCGGTTACGGAGAATTCTGACTACGCCGCCATCGAGCATTGCCGTAAGAAAATGTTCGGCCTGCAATTTCATCCTGAGGTGGTGCATACGCCGCGCGGGAAGGAAATCATTTCCAACTTCGTTCACACCATCTGCGGCTGCGGACGGAACTGGACGATGCGCAGCTACGTCGATCAGGCCGTCGAAGAGATTCGCGCGCAGGTCGGCAAAGAGCGCGTCATCCTCGGATTGAGCGGCGGCGTGGATTCCAGCGTGGCGGCGGCGCTGTTGCACAAGGCGATTGGCGATCAACTCACTTGCATCTTCGTGAACAACGGCGTGCTGCGCGGACGCGAGGAGAAGGCCGTGCAGGATCTGTTTGGCAGTCATTTCAAAATGAAACTCCAGACCGAGAACGCCTCGAAGATTTTCCTGAGCAAGCTCAAGGGCGTCACCGATCCGGAGAGGAAGCGGAAGATCATCGGGCGCACGTTTATTGAAGTTTTCCAGGCGGCAACGAAGCGCGCGGGCAAAGCCATGTTCCTCGCGCAAGGCACGCTCTACCCCGACGTGATCGAGTCCGTGCCGATCGCCGGCAATCCAGCCGCGATGATCAAAAGCCATCACAACGTGGGTGGACTTCCGAAGAAGATGAAGTTCCAACTCGTCGAGCCGTTGAAATGTTTGTTCAAGGACGAGGTGCGCCAACTCGGGCTCGAACTTGGATTGCCGAAGGAAATTGTTTTTCGTCAGCCGTTTCCAGGGCCTGGCCTCGCGGTCCGCATTCTCGGCGAAGTCACGCCACAGCGTTGCGAGATTCTTCGGAACGCCGACACCATCGTCGTCGAGGAGATGAAAGCCAGCGGCTGGTATTACAAAATCTGGCAAAGCTTCGCGGTGCTGCTGCCCGTGCGCAGCGTCGGTGTGATGGGCGACGAGCGCACTTACGAATACACGATCGCCATCCGTGCCGTGGAGTCTCAAGACGGCATGACGGCTGACTGGGTAAAGCTTCCTTACGATCTTTTGGAGAAACTTTCCTCGCGCATCATCAACGAAGTGAAAGGCGTGAACCGCTGCGTCTTCGACATCACGAGCAAGCCGCCGGGGACGATTGAGTGGGAGTAGCGCGACGCTAGTTCGCGTCGCCGCGCGCCGTCGTCTGCTCGAACAGCGTTATTAAATTCCGCAGCCGCGCGCATGAGGACTGCGTACTCGGTCGAGTCTTCTCAATGTCGAAGCCGAGGCTTTGCAGGCGGCCGAAGCCGACATTGTAAGCGGCGTAGATCATTTCTGCGGCCGGCTCATCTCCCGTCGCGACACGGATCTGGTTTTCGAGAATGGTCAGGTAGTCGCGCGCATAATGTCGCGCCACGTCCGGGTCTTGCGCCTGGTCATAGTCCCAGGTCGGCGCGCCCTTGCGCGCACGGTAGGCGGTAGTGTCTTGCCACGCGGCTGCGTGCATCTGCCACCAGCCCCTGGCCTTTCCGCCATCGCCCACGGTCTCCTGTCCGCCACCGGATTCGATCTGTGCCACGGCTTCCAGAAGAGCGCCGGTGACGACGGTAGCGCCCGACGCGCAAGGCTCAGACAAGCCAGCGAGAAATGTTGCCAACGGGAGCGCTAACCGAATGGGCGTAAGCCAACTCACACCGATTTATCGGATGGCTGTGCGTTGCCTGAAGGGCTGGCGCGAAAAACTTATTCACAATCGGGCGTTGCCAATCTTTTCCACGACGATTTCGGCCTTGAGTCCACGAATCGTTATCACTTTGTGCCGTGACGCTTCTCCGCGCGCGAGTTGGATGGAGTTTCGCGGACAATCAAACACTTCAGCGAGGAATCTCACGAGCGCGCCATTGGCCGCGGAATCTACTGGCGGCGCGGTGATCTTGACCTTCAGCTCATTGCCGAGGACTTCTCCGATTTCGTTGCGTGAAGCGCGGGGCTGAACTTTGACGTGGAGATGAATTACATCGGCTTGCACTTTCAGATACGACGGCAATGACATGAACCAAAGGTAAAAGCTCCAAGGACCAAGCTCCAAGCTTCAGATAATCTTCAAGCATCAAGGCCCAAGCGTTTCGTCGGACCGTTGATGTTTGATGCTTGGTGTTTCTCTAGAGCTTGGTCCTTGGAGCTTCGTGTTCCGCGTTTCTTGCGGCTGGCAGGCACCTCGGTTGTGCGCTACACACTGTTTGCGATGCCTGAGAAGTTCGATGAGTTTGCCATTCGCTTGCACCCGGCGGATGACGTCGCGGTGATCAAACGCACGGTCAAGGCCGGCACGGAATTGCAGAATGGATCGGTGCGCGTGACGACGGCCAAGACCATTCCCGCCGGGCACAAGCTTGCGCTGCTGCCGATTCGGGATGGCGCGGCAGTGCGCCGATACGGGCAAATCATCGGCTTCGCGAAAGGCGACATCGCGGCGGGCGAGCATGTTCACACGCATAACCTCGTGGCCAGGGATTTCAATCGCGACTACACAGCCGGCACGACGGTGAAAACGCTTGAGCCGGCGCGCGAGGCGCGAACCTTCGCGGGTTACCTGCGGCCCGGCGGCAAGGTGGGCACGCGCAATTACGTCGCCATCATTTCCACGGTGAACTGCTCGGCCTCGGTGTCGCGCTACATCAAGGAACGCTTTCGCGAGGAGGACTTGCGGCGCGATTTTCCGAACGTTGATGGCGTGATTGCGCTCACGCACAAAGTCGGCTGCGGCATTCCCGCGGCGGAGAGTTTGAAGTTGCTCGAGCGGGTCACGGTGGGCATGGCGCATCATTCAAATATTTCCGGTTACGTGATGATTGGGCTGGGTTGCGAGATGAATCAGGTCGGTGTGCTGCGGAAGAATTATGATTTGGAGAAACTGAAGCCGGGCGAGTGTGCACCGGCCTTCATGACGATTCAAGGCACGGGCGGTGTCCGCAAAAGCGTGGACGCGGGTGTTGCTGCGGTTGCGAAGCTCTTGCCCATCGTGAATGAAGCGCAACGCAGCGCGCAGCCGATCAGCAAGCTCACGCTGGCGGAGAATTGCGGTGGCTCGGATGGCAATAGCGGCATCACGGCGAATCCTGCGCTCGGTGTCGCCAGTGATTTACTGGTGAGCCACGGCGGAACCTCCGTGCTGGCGGAGACGCCGGAGATTTACGGAGCGGAGCATTTGTTGATTCATCGCGCGGTGAACCAGGCGGTCGCGGACAAGTTAATTCGCCAGATTCACTGGTGGGAAAATTACGCGAAGCTTTTCAACGCGAGCATCGATAACAATCCGAGCTATGGAAACAAAGAAGGCGGGCTGACAACGATTTTCGAGAAAAGCCTGGGCGCGGTGGCGAAGGGCGGGCAGGCGCCGCTCGCTGCAGTTTATGATTACGCCGAAGAAATTACGACGCCGGGTTTTTGTTTCATGGACACGCCTGGCTACGATCCAGTGAGCATGACTGGCCTGATCGCGGGCGGATGCAACATTGGCGTGTTCACCACCGGGCGCGGCAGTGTGTATGGTTGCAAGCCCGCGCCTTGCATCAAGGTGGCGACCAACTCGACTCTCTATAATTGGATGGAGGAAGACATGGACCTCAACGCCGGGACGATTCTCGACGGCACGGAAACGGTAGAGCAGGTGGGCCAGCGCATCTTCGAGAAAATTATCTCCGTTGCGAGTGGTGAAAAAACCAAAAGTGAACTGGCAGGCATCGGCGATGAAGAATTCGCGCCGTGGTTTATCGGCCCGCAGTTTTGAAGGCGCCTCCTACCTCTGCACCGACGCGTCGATCAAACTTTTCAGCCGAAAGAATGTGTTCGCGGAGTCCAGCGTGTTCGTGGAGATGAGTCGATCGCCGACGATGGCGGGCATGCCGGGAACGTCGGCCCAGCTATTCGGTTCGGCCACGTTCGTCGTGGTTTGCAACGTGAAGTTGGTGAACGCGATGGGCCACGAGATCAAGATGGCGTTCGCGAGGCTGATGTTGAGCGCAGGAAGTGGCGCGTCGCCCTCCAGCCGCGCGATGCCGGAGCGTCCTATCCCGTTGACGGTATTGAAGAACCCGCCGACGAATAACTTCCCGTCGGCGCTTACGGCCACAGAACTGACCGTGTCATTGGCTCGAGCCGTCGGATTGAAAGTCGCGTCGAGACTTCCATTCGTGTTCAGCCGGGCGATGTGCGTGCGCGACGCTCCCGCGAAGGAAAAGAAATCGCCGCCGAGAAGAACTTTTCCGTCCGCCTGAACCGCGACGGAGAAGACGATGCCGTCCGCGCCAGTGCCGGGACTGAAACTCAGATCGAGACTGCCGTCGGCATGGAGCCGGGCGATGCGATTGCGGTTCGTCCCATTGATGCTCGTGAACTGTCCCGCGACGAGCAGCTTGCCATCGGGTTGAAGGGAGATCGATTCGATTGGATTGTTGGCTCCGGTGCCGGGATTGAAAGTAGCGTCCACGCTTCCATTCACGTTGAGCCGCGCGATACTGTTGCGGTTGGTGCCATTGACGGTGACGAAATCGCCGGCGATTAAAACTTTCCCGTCGACCTGTGCCGCGACTGCGCGCACGGTGAGATTCGCTCCCGCGCCGGGATCGAACAGAATGTCGAGGCTGCCGTTCGCGTGCAGCCGCGCAATCCGATTCCGGTTCGTGCCATCCACGGACGTGAATTCACCGGCGATGAAAATTGCGCCGTTCGATTGCCGCGCGATCGCAAGAACATCGAGGTTGGCTCCCGTGCCAGGATTGAAACTCGTGTCGAGGCTTCCATCCGAATTGAGCCGCGCGATCCGGCCGCGATTCGTCCCGTTGAACGAAGTAAATAAACCGCCGATGAGGACCTTGCCGTCTGGTTCGGCCACCACCGAGGTAACACGATTGTTCGCGCCCAGCCCGGGATTGAAACTCGTGTCGAGCACCCCATCGGTGTTGAGCCGAGCGATGTAGTGGCGGCTCGTGTTATTGATCACCGTGAAATAGCCGCCCATGAGCACCTTGCCGCCGGCTTCCGGCGCAATGGAAAGCACGGGATAATCCGCGCCGGTGCTCGGATTGAATCCGGCGTCCACACTGCCGTTCGCGTTCAGACGCGCCACAAAATTTCGCGTCTCGCCATTCACGATCCTGAAGCCGCCGGCGATGATCGTTTTGCCGCCGTGCATGCACAGCGAATAGACCACTGCGTCGGATCCATCGCCGGGATCGAAGCTGTCATCCACACTGCCGTTCGTGTTCAGCCGGGCAATGTTGCCGCGTGGAATGCCGTTGACGCTGCCGAAATTTCCGCCCAGCAAAATCTGTCCGTCGGGCTGCACCGCCACCGCACCCACATGAAAGTCCACGCCGATTCCAGGATCGAAGCTCTCGTCGAGGCCGCCATCGCCGTGCAATCGCGCGATCCGGTTCCTGGGTATTCCGCCGATAGTGTTGAATCCGCCGCCAATGATCATTTTGCCGTCGGGCTGCAATGCAATGGAATCGACATCCAGATCCGCGCCGGTCTCCGCGCCGAAGTTTTGATCCACACCGCCGTTCGCATTCAGGCGGGCGATGTAGGGCATGGGAATGTCGTTCACACTGCCGAAGTAGCCGCCGATCAGCACTTGGCTGTTCGGTTGCAACGCGATGCAATAGACTTCGTCATCCGCGCCCGTGCCCGGATCGAATGTCATGTCCACGCTTCCGTTCGCGTTCAGCCGGGCCACGCGCGTGCGAGGGGTTTGATTTACTTCGAAAAAATCGCCGCCGATCAAAATTTTTCCATTCGGCTGGACCACCACGGCGCGAATGCGCGCGTCCGCGCCCGTGCCCGGATCGAAGCTGGTGTCCAGGCTGCCATCGGCGTTCAAGCGCGTGATGCGGCCGCGCGCGATGCCATTGATGGAAGAGAAAGCGCCGCCGAGAACGATCTTGCCGTCGGTCTGCACCGCGATGGAATAGACGATTCCGTTTGCGCCGGCGCC
>Ga0193753_10001024_pt1 | contig 25014 bp, 34 predicted proteins | sample H1c2metaG_FD_144925 | JGI IMG/M metagenome (GOLD analysis project Ga0193753, IMG submission 144925) | Soil microbial communities from a riparian zone of the East river system, Colorado, United States - H1c2 | ecosystem: Environmental > Terrestrial > Soil > Riparian zone | place: USA: East... | reverse complement strand
TCTTTGTCTGGAATCGCAAACTCTTCCCAGTACGATACAGGCACTTTATCTTTTAGGAGGCCCGTTGCCTTCTCTCGGATGGTGTTCTGCGTCTTTTCCGCTTTGAGCGTTTGCACTTCCTGCATCAAGGCTTTCGCCCATGCCGGGGTGTCATCTGCTGGAGGCGGTGGCGTACCTAGCGGTTCACCTGCTGGAGGTTCTTCTGTCTTTTTTTCTGGGGGAGCCGCTTTCTTAAGTTTCGCTTCTGCGTTTCTCAGTTTATCGTCATCGGTGGCGATTTCCTGGAATGAGTGTGCTTCGTTAAGAGCGTCAAGTGCTGCGTCGATTGAGGTTTCGTCTGTTACTCCTTTTGCTTCAAGTTTAGCCGCGATAGCGTCTAGCCTTTTGTTGGAGAGATTTACAGCCGGATATTTAACCTTGAATCGGGCTAAAATAGTTGGCTTCATTTGTCGAAGAGCTGTTTATAATACTATAATGAGCGTAATGATAACGATACTAACATCTGTTACTTAATTTTCTATACGTTGTAGACACGTTCTATACATTGTTTTTTGTATCTTTAGGAACCATGGAAAAACTTAAAAAGTCCTATACCGATAGCGACGGCAAACCCTACCCAGTGCGGCTTTGCGATCTTAAGCGACCCCTCATGATGGAGGCGGCAGAAGCAGATCATTCTATTCACTGGGTTATCAAGAAAATACTACGTGAACATCTCAGTAAGAAGTATCGTTCTCTTCAGATAAAAAAGACTGCTTAAGTGACAATTCTTGGAATAGAAGTAGAAGAAAGGGACGCTGAAACTATTGGCGGGTTTAAAACCACAGATTATAACCTTGACCTTCTCGACGGCAATAAGGTGCCGCGTATGGCTATCTATTTTCATTTAAATAAGCGAGCAGACTGCGTTGTTTATGCGGGATCATCAAAATTCAGGTTCTTCAGGCCCTGTGAGTTCTCTGAGGAAGCCGTCAATGAATACGTTTCTATGTTTGCATCATTTTTGAATACTGAGGAAATAGCAATGATGGACACTACAGAGGCTTTGATATTCTTTCCAAGAAGTGGTAATGAATATCGGCCAGTGAATGACCTGTCTATTTTTTCATCAATGGTAAGGCTACGAGATGAATAAAAACTAACCCAACCACCCAATAATGCCAACCTGGATAAACGCCCGAAATCGAATCCCCGAAAAGTATGGTCAATACTTCGTTCGTGTCAACAGTCGCCCTGACATTTACACATACCATGAATTTGCTGGTCGATTGGAGAAGTTGTACAACGATGATGAACTCATGTGGCTGGATGAATCCACTGCTGTAGCAGTGGCGCCAGTCGTGCCCATTGAGTCAGCGCCGAAGCCGCACTACGTCCGGCAGAAAGTGATTGATGTGTGGGAGAAGAGGGATAAGAGGGATAAGAGGGATAAGAGGGATAAGATGAATAAGATGTTGAGAAATTATTAATGGGACACTACTTTGGATATAGATGTATCGTCTGCAAAAAAGAACATCGCTCTCAGGGAATTCATTGTGCTGCGTGTAAGACGATTCTTGAAATGAGAAAGCCGTGTTTTAATTGTAACAGGTCTTTTGATTTTGACTTTTTTAGAATCAGGAAACACGGCCACGGCATCAAACCAAATACCTATTCAAAATTGTGTGTACGGTGCGAGGACAATTATATAAGCGACACAAACAGACTCAAAATAATCAGGCTTCTTAAAAAACTAGATAAAATAATCACCATGGCTGCCAAACACAATATGACTGACTTAAGAGAAAGTATGTTCGAGGTAATTGAAGGTCTGAAGGATAAATCCATATCCGTTCAGGAAGGCCAGGCTATTGCCAATGCTGGCCAAGTAATTATCAACTCTGCAAAGGTCGAGATCGACTTTTTGAAAGTCACCAATGGCGGCGAACTTCTGGGAAGTGGGTTTGTGGATTTGGTGAGGGAGCCGGAGCCATTACTTGAAAATGGAGAGGCTCACCAAGAAGAAACCCCAATGTTTGAACACGAAGTAGTATAATTATTTAACGATGGAGAACATAGAATACAATTTGCATCCGAACTGCGTTAAAGAATTTGAAGAGGCCGAAGCAAAAGCGAAGGATGAACAAATTGCAAGGGATAGGAAAACACAATGGATTGATTGCAATGATCGGCTTCCGAAGATTAACGATGCCTACCCGGTTCAGAGACGTAATGGAAGTATTGGTGTTGTTGCTTTTGATAGAGGCCGATTCGGAGTAAGAGAACACGGAGAATTCGTGCCCGAGCCTCCGTGGGCGATAATACGATGGTTGGACGGCCGGCCACCGGCCATTTTGTGTAAGCATTGCAAGCGGCCGATTTAAATTGAGAAAAATATGAAACAAATACTCTGTTTCCGAATGATAGACCCAGAATTCTTTAGTGAGTATGGTGCTGTAGTTGAAGTTGAGACTGTTGATTTCCCTGGTTTATTCAATATTGGGGACACAATTGCAGGATTAAAGAATACGTGGACTTATACGATCAGCTATACACCAGTTGGGGGCGATAAGGAAATCAAAGACACCGGGGCGGTCGGCACCCAGAGCGAAGAATGGTCAATCTACATTTACGAATTTTTTTATAATCAAGAATGTGTGGTAGACAGCAGGGGTTTCTTTTTCGATCCAGATATAGTTTACATCCACTTTAAAGGAATACCAAATTAACATAATGATAAAACTACGTGTGGTTTACGACATGCCTCCCCAGGCAAAAGAAGAATTCTCTAAGCGGTATGGGCTGCACATAAGCAGTATCACTTTTCACTTTGGGATGCAAGAGCATATTCCAAACGTTGGAGACGCTATTGACGAAATGGACGATTCGGAAATCAGCACAACAGGTATCCAGTCGTATTCCTTGAGAATGACAGATCCTGATCAAGACGACATAAAGGGAGTAATGGATGACGATCAGGCGTCAACAGAGTTGATTTGGAATTTATTGGTTAACTATGGCTTTATGACTATTACCGACCGAATATTCGACTACGGCAAGAAAGAAGTACATCTTTGGGCATCAAATAAATAGACTTGCCAAAACCCACCTCTTTTTTATTAAAATTTTTATTATGTCATCTTACGATCATAGAACAGTCCGATTAGAATTATCTCATCTTTATAGTGCCCTACGAAACTCTCGGACTAAAATACAAAACAATAAAGAATATATTGAAAAGGCTATCTCACTTGGCAAAGAACCTAGAAGCAATTATGTGCGTGATTTGCAAGGTGCGATTGTATGGCACGAAAATTATCTCAAATTTTTGGTAGCGGTTTTTGAACAAGTTCTTGAATTGGTGAAAGATTTTGGACTTTCGGAAAAAAGAGAAGTAGAATTCGATATATCCAAATTTCAATCTGTGGCAAACAAATATCAGGATTTTATAAAAGAGCTAGAATCAGTGAGCGGAGGAACTGTTAAAAATGACTAATCAATCCATGAACCCCCAACTCTCTCCCATCCAACCCGCTGAACTCAGAATCGGCAACTGGGTGACGAAACTCGAAACAGCTGAACTCGCGTATCGGCTAAAGACCGGTGCTGAGATCGATGAGGTGTACTGGCCAGTGCCGGTGACGGAGGAAATACTGGAGGCCTGTGGCGGCGTGCTGTTGCCGGGAGTTCCATTTTTTGAAATTGATTTGGGTCAAAATATCGGGCAGATTCATATCAACCCGAATAACGGAACCGTATGGCTGGGACATCGAAGAGTACCTGCTTCGTTGAACCCAGTCTCGATTCTTTACGTTCATCAACTTCAAAACCTATTCTTCGCTCTCACAGGTACCGAATTACCCTTAGAACTCGATAATATACCGTTGCAAGAGGGGTAAAATACGCCTCTTTTTCCTATCTTACCCTACCCCAAACCACACAAATGAAACGTTTGCTTCCCCTGACGGTGATGGTTATGCTGACCGCCACAGTCAATGCTCAAACTTTAATAGGCCGAATACAGGAAGGCCCATTTATTCAGGCTGAATTATACTCCAATCACACCGCAACAGACAGTAGCTATTTCTTACGCTTCGATGACTTTACAACCCTTCAGGAGGTCACATACGACACGTTGTACATTCCCGGTGGCAATACTCAGATAAACGATCTTTATAAGGTGCTGAAGAACGGAATGAGGCATGAGGTCGGCTATACCGATGAGCGAAATTATGGTGGTGTGCCGGTAAGTTTTGTGTCTGGAAAATTGGTCGGGCTTAAATACGTGAGACTCGGAAAAGGAAATGCCTGGATTAACATTCATAAGAATGGCTTGGACTATCTCTTCGGCTTGAAGAAACACATCTAACCCCAGTAGTCGCGTAATCCCGCTAACATATCATTCTGTGGGGCACTCAACATCGTAAACGTCTGAGAGGCGTTCGTTGCTGGCTTCATCACTGACTTGATAGGCAATCCCACAAATGGTATGTCATTTATCCAGGTCATGAAGGTCGCTCCCACATTGGAGCGGAACAGGTATCGTAGTTCGGGCGCGACTATTGTTTCAAATTCTATAATGTTTGGTGTAAACAACCGTACACCCAGAGTTGACAAATGAACATCAGCGCCTTCAGTCAGCGTATTGAATACAAGATCTTTGTTCTTGGGTGCTGTCGTAAATATCAGATCGCCGTCATCCATTTTATAAAAGAAAGACCGGATATATGGCCCCTGCCGGTAGACACATGACTTGGGGGAGAACCATAAATTAAAAACTGAATCCGGTTCAAGCAAACCATTGGTAACCGTTGCATTCAGGTCCCGATTCAAATTATATGCAGAGACGCCATCTACTACTGTGCGCTCGTCCTCACAGTAAACCATGAACACGTCATTATCGCTGGATGAATCAGTTGTAGTGCGACCATCGAAGTTGGCCCGAAGAAATTCCATGCCGAAGCAGTCCGTCCTGTAGATGCTCACCAGTTCAAGCACCTTACTCACAGACTTCACCGGCGTTGTGAACTCCAGGGTATTGTTGAATTCCTGCCGCCCGTTCACATCTGTATAATCCTGTTCCGGATAGCCGATCTTCAACCCGCTGATTAGGTGCTCTTTTGACGGAGTAATTCGAGCGTTTTTACTCTGTCCCAGATCAAGCGGCTTAGTAAAATCATACATCGTAGATTTCTCTTCCAGGATCAACACTTCTTTACTTATTGTCATTCCCAGGCAACAGGGTACGTTCAGAGAAGTGAAGAAATCACTCATCGAGGTCTTCACTGACACGCCAGGCAGGCCCCGGACCGCATCACCACAAGTGATAAATATCTTCGTGAACTTCTTACTCAGCGCATCACTCTTTGCATTGGGGATGCCGTTCTTTGCGGCCAGCTTCTTGAAAAATACATCCCCGCGGTATGCCTTGATATAAGTTGTGCCCTTTCGTGATTTATATCGAAGCGTCAGGTCATTTTGTTTCAACCGGACTCCGTAAGGCGATCCACCAACCAGAGGACTTGAGTTTGCACCGAAAAATAGTCTCTCGCCTGCCTCAAGGGTAAAATCGTGATTAAGATCAAAGCCGTGGATGTCCACAAGCTGAAACAACAACAGTCGATTTGTACTAGTCACTACATAAAAACGAGTAGCCTGCGTATTACCGGGTCCATACGGGTAATCAAATTCAATCCGTCCATCGAAGTGAAAAGTATTGGCTGTGTCGGTTGATAATATCTCTCCGCCCAGGTCGTCGAACCCGGATGCTGTAGTTTGAAACTCAACTTTGAATTCATTGCCACCGGGCTGTGTAGAGCTCGCCTGATAATATTGGCTTTGAGCCCTGGCCGTTGCTGTCCGGGTTTCATCGCCAACAAGATTTATAGGAAGGATCGTACTTTCTGACAAAATATCAACCTCCATAGACACCGTCTGAAACGTTCCACCACCCTGCAGGACCACGCCGTCAAACCGAATCAACTCTGCGTCATCACCAAGGAATATTTCAACTTTCGTATTCTCATCTGATTTTAATATCTGACTCACACCTGCCTCGAGTAATCTGGTTGTTACCCTTGGACCTTCGTGACTAAATTCTGTGAAGTTTACCGCGGCCTTGACCAGTAGAGAATAATACACGCCATATTCCGGCACGTCTTCGGTTAGCAATGCTCCGCCATCATCTTCCAATTGAAATCGTGTGCCATCTTCGAGTAGTAGTGGAACACCAATGTCATCGGAGAAACTGATCAGGCGTTGGGTAATAACCAGCAACACTTTGGCCTCGACACCGTATTGATAGTAAAGTGATTTGATGATGAATCCGCCGTCATTGACGAAATCCAACGGGATAGAAAAAGTGCGATCGATTCCGTAATATTTATCACTCAACATCTTGGTGATCTCGAGGTCTAACCATCCATCAGGAGTAGATTGCACAGGTTTGGGTGTTCCGGAGATCATAAGGACGCCATTGTCTTCATAGTAAAAACGGTCGTCCGCGGTCATCAAAAAGTATAAGAAATCCTTGCCCATTATTTGAATCTTACCTGCTCGTCTATGAATCTTAATTCGCTTGTGCCCATTTTGTGAACTACCTGAACACCGGCGTAGGATCCGGAAATATGCAGTTCCTTCTTGCCTTTTATCGCCTGCCTGGTAAGCCTCATCTCTTTTGAGATATTATCAGCCAGTTCCTTCATGTTGTTTCTTTCAGACACTCGCGCATACACATTTCTGTTCAGCGATGACTTATTGATCAACTCAAGATGCCTTTCAGCATCTGGGAAGACATGTGTGCCCTTGGGGAGGTCGAAAAGTGTATCTTTTTTTGGTGATACGAAACTTTCGCCACTTGGCAACTGAACATATTCGGCCATACCACCGTCCCCTAATACAGCGAGCCCGCCTTTGTGGTCCTTCGTACCCGCCTTGTACTTTGGAATGGGTTGTGATGCTACAGCAGCAGCTGCAATCACACCGGAGGCGATTACTATTGGAATCTGCGCCAATGCTAATCCGGCCAATGCTGCTGTAATCGGATTCGATGCCAGCACGCTCGCCTGCGCTTTTATGGCGAACACCTTCTGCGCCGTATCGATAGCTATCCGGAATATTGCTGCTACTTTCTCAAAACGGGCTTTCTGTGCTTCAATTTGTTTCTGACGCTGTTCGAGTTGTTCCCTTTTTGCCTGGAATGTTATGTCAATAGCCGTCAGTCGAGCAGCTTTATCTTGCTCGTTTGTGATGGTAGAATTTGCCGCATCGATTTCAGCCTGTTTTCTCTTCTCAAGTAGTGAAATCTCTTCGTCAAGTTCGACTTTTCTTCTCTCAAATGAATTGGAGATCACCGTCTGAAGCGCATCTACCGTGTCAGCGCCCAGTTTCTGATACAATTGCTTCCTTTGCTCGAGGATAGCCGATTCAGCATCATTGAAAATCTCTTCTTGTTTTGTCAACGCTTCATGCTCGGCCTTTTGCTGCTCCAATCTGGTTTTGTCAATGACAGCTTGAGCGGCCGTTACATCTTCACCACGGGATTTAGCCAGGTCAATCATCTTTTGGGAGAAATCGATCTCTGCTTTAAGAATGTCCGATTGGTAGGAAGTAGTAATCCTGAGTCTATCCTGTTCAGCCGCCTGCTGACTCGCCCGCCTCTTGGCTTGGTATTCTGCCTCTGTGATAGTGCCGGCTTTTCGCTGTTTGTTGAGGATAGCCAGCTCTTCGCGGGCACGTCTTTCAACGCCGATTAGTTCGCTACTCAGTCCGGATTCCAGAAAAGCGACTCTTTTTTTGAACGCCCTACCCTCGGCCTCTTCCTTCTTCTTGTTAATATCATCCAGACCTTTGAGCGTTAAATCTTTCAGCTGCAGATCTATCTGTTTCTGCCGGGCGATGGAGGATTGTTTAATATCAATCAGGTCGTTGCTTAATTCCACATCCAGCTTCCGCTGTGCCGAATTAGCGCCTCGGTTTATTTCAAGGATAGATTGATTATACTCACGCTGCGCATTGATCAGCTCGCCGGCGGTAACATCTTTCTGTGCTTTAACTGCCGCCAGTTTGTCTTTTTCATTCTGAACCTGCACACCTCTTTCACCCTGGATGATTTGTTTTTCCAGATTAAACGCGGTCTGCCGGGCTTTGACCCTGGTAGTTAATTCGAGGTCATCGATCTCAGACATCTTTTTATTGAAATCGGCCTGTTCTTTTAACTGATCTGAGAAGAATTTTTGACTGATTGGCTTGATCGCTGTCACCTTCCCATCACCCCCGAATGGATCAAAGTGAAACTGTTTTGAAATGGCATCAGCCTTCTTCCTAAAATCCGTGGCAATGTCTGTAAGGGTCTTTACTGACTTCGCTTTTGCTCTCTGAGCGGCATCGGTAATATTTTGCTCACCCCTTTTAATAAATTCACCCAGACCATCATCTTCACCCGGTCCTTCTACTTTGATCTTGGCAATCCTTGCCTCGTCTTCTCTTAGTTCAATAGCAGCGGCAAGCGCCTCTTCCCCGGCCTTTGTAGCAGCCTGTTGAGCTGCCGCCTTAAACAGTGTCATCTGAACAAAGGCCTCTGCATTCTTCGTTAGTTCAATTTCAGCCTCATCCAGGTCTTTGACAAAACCCGTTGTTTTTCCGATTGTTTCGTTGTACTTCTTGACCACCGCATCTTTGTCCAGGAAACCATCCTTTGCCGAACTGATGTTGTCTTTAAGCTCAGATACAAGAGCGGATGCTTGGACATATTCCGAACTACCACCTTTCAGTGATTCAATGATTTTATTCTGTGCGTCCTTGAACGATCCCGCTTTCGCTCCGAAGAGATTCAATGCGGAGAGTAGTTTCTGTATTCCCTCAAACGCCAATCCAAACAAACCAGCAATGCCAATACCGGGAAGGATTTGAGCGAGTAGGCGAATTTGGCTGAATGCCTTGGTGAACGAATTGGCATAATTACCTACATTCCTTTGGGCCCGACCTGTATCTGCCTCCAAAGCTTTTACCTGAGTGCTGAGCCCTCCAATGACGCGCTGAAGACGTTGGCCTGCACCTGTTGCGCGTTCCTGTGGTCCCAAATTGTCATATACTGCATTGAGCCGGATAAGCGCCGCCCTCCTTTGCTCCAAACTCCCCTTCACTGCATTCTCTTCACGCACCTGGTTCTTTAACACCGCACTTCGCTGCGTGGCCAGTAATTTATCTTCGACTTCTATCTTCTGATTTCTTTCGCGTTCCCTGGCCAGATCGGACGCTGACTTCTGCGTTGCCTTAGTTGCTGCCGTAGATTGTTTTTGTGCCGCCGCCCATTCCTGAGCGGATATAATGGCGGCCACCTCTGCCTGATCCATTTCGTTAATCGCCTGCCCTGTAGCCTTTGCGGCATCAGCTTCGGCAGCTAAAGAAGCGAGATTATCCGTGGATATGATAGCCGTTCCTGCACCGCCTCCCGGACCTTGCGCGGCCTTCTTCGCCCTGGCTTGCTTCTCCAGCGCCGCCGCTTCTTTGAGTGCGGCATCAGCATTCAACTTTCTTGCCTTGGCTTCTTCGGTGGCTACCTTAGCTGCTCTCACTTCAACATCCATGAGCGCTTTCTTGGACTTCACCAGGTTGTCAGCAGCTGCCTTTGCCTCTTGACTTGCTTTTTTGAATCCACCTACACCGACGCCTTTCTCTACAGAAGACAATGACGCTTTCAGCTGATCATATTGGGCTTGCAGATCCTTGAGGGTCTTAATGAAAAACTCTTTCTGAGCCTGTATTTTTGACTCATCAATGAATTCGGATATCAGATCAATCTGCTCAGCCATTAGGCAAATTCTTTAGGTGTTCTACGTGTTCAGTCCATCGTTTTACGCGCTCACAAAATTCAAAAGTGGTTATCAAATCAGTGATGGGATATTTAGCATGATCGGAAAGGGTGATCAGCACCTGATGGAAATACTTTCTTGAATGTTCAACCACGGGCGCATCATCCTCAGACTTTTTATTGCCATACGCCTCAAGCTCCATCTTCTTCATATCGCGATCGATTTTGAACGATTTACCTCGGTTACGTGCATTTTTCAACATGGCTATATACTCAGGAGAGTTGAACGCTGGGAACGCGTATGCGGTGCCGAGTAATTCGTTCAGTTCCTTCAACATCGGTTCATACGGAAACTTACCCAGCACATCGAGGGCGGTATCCAGGAGCGTCATTTTGATCTCGAGACAGGTGACGTCTTTTAACAGCTGCAGGTGCATCTCTGTTTCACTGTCACCCATGGCGTCAGAGTACTCTGTTTTGATCTCCTGCCAGGTATTGGCAAGCTCCTGATCAGTCGGCAAGCCAGAGATTATCAGCGGTTGCAAATGTCCATCTACTACTACAGAAATAAATGCATGGAGAGGGAGCGTATCAATGGTCTTATGCCACTGGGCATGCGGGTTTGAGGCAGTCATGAAGGGGGTTGTATTTGTCCTGTCAAGGTACGTCATTTCGTTGGCTGTGGCTGATTTTTAGGTGGATTTTGACCTATGGGAGGACCGAGAACGACCTGCTCTGCCAAGGCGTCTTCTTTTTGTTTTTCGAGAGCAATAAGTTCAGCATTTGCATCCTTAACCAATGGGTTCTGTCGGACGGCCGTGTCCTTACTCATCAACCCTCCACCTGTCAGCTTGATCAACAAGTCTACCAACTCCCCTACGTTTTTCGGCAGGAATGACCTAAACCTGATGGCTATCTTTAGCAGCAGGCTGGGTTTCAGCGATGGATCGAATACAACCAGGCTGACGCGCATAAGATTCACCCTTCTTTGCAGGCTCTCTCCAAATATGCCACGGTTCTTTATTGCTTTGATTTCCGGATCCAAAAAGAATGTATCGAGTGCCACTCCGGAGAATGCACCGAGTGATTTCATGGATTCAAAATCGATCTTCGGTGTATGGGTAAGGTTGAAGATGTACTTCTCAAGTAGATCATATTCGAGCTTCATACTCTCTGGCATCTGATCCCAGGTCAGATAGCCAAGGTCGCCGTCACCTTCAATCTCCACCATCTTGCCCTGCTCGCCTTTATTGGGCATGGTGATCACCTTGGCGTTACGGGCCACAGCAACCGGTGAAGCGAAATAGTCATTGGTGTCGGCATGGTTACTCATCTTGGTTTCCAGGCGCTCAATCAATGGTTGAACGTCTTCCCATTCTGTAAGTTGTTTGTAGTAGTAGATGATCGGAATCTTCTTCAAGATATTCACCTGGCTGACGAATTCAGCCTGATAGGTGTCTTTATCTTTTGCCCATTCCCAACCGGTAGCACTTTGGCGGGCATAGGCGATAATGTCAGCGGTGTATATCTCCACGTAATCGATCTGCTTGGCGTCGTCGTCCCATCCTTTGTACTTTCGGATGAACATTATCATGTCACCAAAGTCGTCAAAGAGAGGAAATAACTCATCTCCGGAGCTGGGTGAGATCACCCGCATGCCGAGTTTGAACTTTGATGTTATTGTTAATCCATCCCAATATCCTTCTTCAGCATCCCTGACGTACCACAGTTCGGCGCAATGCCTTTCGCTCATGGTGCGGGTGAAAATGTCATCACTCTTGTAATCCAGTTTGTTGTCCTCCCATACCTTGTTGACGACTTTCAGAAAATTGGCCTCCGGTCCTTCTTTCGGCTGGCTATCCAATTCCGGAGTGCCCACAAATGCCGCAGCAGTGGTAACGATCTTCTTTTGAATAGACAATGATAGCCTGGCCACTTTGATGATCTCCTTTACCTGGCCACGGGTTGGGTTGCCCTCGCTGTCAGCAGGTCCGTCATCGTAGATAAACTTATCCCGGCGCTTAACATCATCATTGATGACATGCTTGGCGGGATTGAACTGATCAACGGCGTCACTAATCTTTGTGACCAGCAGGCGTGTCTCAGCCAGGGAGACGAATGTCGCCACATCGCCAGTTTGTATAAGTTCTAATGCTTTTTTGATGTTCATGGTTAGCCGAGATATGCTGTACGGTTATAGAAATTGGATTTCCTGCGCCCCTTGAAGGCCTCGAACTGGGTGGAGAGTATGGTTAAACATTGGTACCTGAGTGTGTCTGCACAATGGCCTCGTGGCTCGTAGGTGATGCCGGTATCCGGGTCTTTCTCCTTCTCTTTCATCATCTTGCCCTCTGCGTCTTCCTTTACCATCATATAATCCTCAATGGAGGTAAAACACATATCGCTGATCTTGATCGACCACCCATTCAGGTTGTTCTCAAAGATGGCATTGATGAACGCACCAGACAGGGCCACCTCAGGAGCGGATTTCATCACCTTATTGGTGACTTTGTATCCTCGTTTTTGCAGAATCTCAATGTATTTTGTGTAAAAACTGGATGAGTTTTCATCTACTGTCGACCGCTTACTTGCGCTTGGATCACCGCAGACAAATACCATGTCTTTATGATTTATGGAATCCAGGTAATCAGCAAATTTGGCTGCTGCCTTGGGTGCATTATTGGCTGGTGATTTGGAAAGAATCTCATGAATCTGATTGAGTGATGATCCTCGCACTTGCCAGATTGTGGCGGTGACATAAGGGTTGACATTCTCATCCAGGGAAACATACACAACGCCAGGCGCGTAAGCCAGTGAACCCACATGCTTGGTTTCGTCAAATTCTTTGAAGAATTCTCCACCGGTCCGCACAACGCCCCATTCACCATTAGCGATCGCATTGAGTACCGCGGCATTCCCGTTGGCAATGAATTGTAATTTTTTATAGTAATCATCCTGATCGATGAAGTAATTGTCGTAATAGTTTGCCTTTAACTTAAAAGCATCGTTCGAGCGTTCGCCATCAAAGAATATCTTCCTCAACCAATGACTTTGATAGATTCGCTCGGTATTGAAGGCCCCGTAGAACTGCGTAACTGCTTTCTCCGTCCTTAAACGAGAGTAGATAAACCCAAAATCCTCAAACGTGAACTGATCAAACTCTTCACAAAAGAAGTGAGTCGGATCTTTGATGGATTTGAGAGATGCCGGGTTATTGGCTCCAAATGGGTTGAACTCATTGCGGTTTTTCTTGCACACGATGATCATGGTACCATTGGGTGCGTCACTGAAGGAGAAAAGGTGTTCTTTCTTCAGTTCTTTTATCCTGTCTGTAATGGTCTTAAAAACGGTTCCACGCACATCCTCCAGAATCTTTCGCCCGAAATAGCAACGGAAGTATTCATCGTGAACAGCGTGATTGATCAGTACGTCGACAATGAAGACGCTCTTACCTGATCCATAGCTGCCATAGAGCAGATTGATCTTATTCTTATTCGACCACAGTGGAAAGAACACATCATTCACCGGCACTGCTCCTGATTGTATCAGCACCTCCTGAATATCTCCAGGCACCTTGCGGAATCCGCTGGCCTTTACAGGCTGAAGGAGTAACTCAGCCATGTTGATTTATTTTGCTGAGGATCTCAGATACCTGGTCGGGACTCATCGGGGTTGTTATGCTGAGATCACGCTTGTTGTCCTTCTCGAACAGTCCTAAGTGTTTACCCAATAACTCAAAAGACTTGTTTGCCCCCCCACTGTCGAATTCCCAGATTGCATTTCCGTCTTCATCTCTGGATGGAACGAGCATCTTGTTTTCGTAATCCCATTCCATCACTGGTATTTTCTGAAGGCACCGCTGCGCAACCTCTTTGAGTCCGGTAAGCACAAAATCGGCGGTAATCTCAGTTCTTTCGATCTGTTTTTCCTTCAATTCCCTCACGTATGCGGAAATTTCAAGTTTCTTCAAGTTCTGTTCGCCTATCTGTCCTGCCGTCTTTTTAGAATACCCCGCCCTTATTGCAGCCTGTGTCGCATTGAAATCAATGAGATATTCACGACAAAACTGCTCTTGTTTGGGGGTGAGGCTCATCTTACACCGCCAGTTTTATTGACGCCCAGATAATCAACATCGGTGCAATCCCGAGAAGGACGCCTTTGGTATAATCGAAGTGGCGAGTCGTTACCGGTTCCTCGCGTGCTTTGAGTAGGTAGAAGATGTGTGCGCTCATGGGGGTTGGGTTATGGTCGCGCGTGAGTTGAAAAGCCGCCAACCACAGAATAGGTTGGCTTATCATTGTACGTTCCTTCATAACTTTGAAACAGCCTCGCAGCCTCTTCATATTCCTTTCTCAAAAGGGAGACTATCTGATCATCAATCAACTTCGCCGCCGCTTCGTCTTCTATTAGGTGAGCAGAACTAAAACCACGATCACCGAATGGAATCATGTCGAGTGTATCTAACTCCTGTTTGAGTTTCTTCACTTTAGTATGCAGGTAATTCAGCTTGTCAAGCGCTTCTTTAGTCATGGGGAAGTTGGGTTGATGTAAAATAATCACTAAGACTGATTGTCACTCAATGTGACAATATGATGATTGACGAATGATCTTATGTCAACGATGTCCAGTACATCGCATAGTCGAATGAGCACGTATGCTCCCGGCATGCGCTCTCCCAGCTCCCATGACTTCAGCCTGGTGCGTGTGATTCGCAGCCCCCTCTCTGCCAGCCACAGGACCATCTTCTCCTGGGTGAGGCCTTTGGCTTCGCGGATGGCGACGAGGTTTTCGGAGAACTTGGTCATGGTCTACCGATTAGCATGCTGATGCCGAAGCCTATTCCGAAAGCGATAGCGGTTCCCGCAAATGATCCAACAATGAGAATCCCCCACCATTTGAGCACTTGTAGAAAACTACCGCGTCGGTCATAAATTAATGCGGATAGTAGAATACAGACTGAGATCAGCATGCCACCGGCTGCAACCATTAAGAATTCTTTCATGAGTCTTGTTTTGTTAAACTAGCACGTATGATGATCTCCTGCTTTGTAGCCGCGAAATACAGATTCTGAAACTCATGGACGGAGGTGATTTGTGTTCGAACCCTGTCGTATTTTGTCCTGATGCCTGTTAAGCAAACCAGTTGAGGAAACTTACATACATACAGGAAAAAGACATCTGTGCCGCTGACATCGATGTTCAGGATCAATTCACCATCGGGCTCTGAAACTTCCTCAGGCCAGATCGGCACTGAGTCTCTTTTCTGGAATCCGTTTGCAAGTAGGAAATCCGGTGAGATTGGAACCGCCTGCACTTCTGGATTTTTAAGAGAAAAGCAACCGACCTCGTCGCCGTCTTTCAGGAAACGAATCGTTTGATCGGAATTAATAGCGCAGACCGGTAAGATTTCATCCTTTATGCTCAAAAGGTTTCCGAGTCTGAGTTCAGTTGAATTTATCATGATTTGTGTTTTTAAGTTGTTTCAATATGCTTCTCCCCTTCTGTGTCCACCGGTACCGCTCACCAGTCCAGTAGAGCATGTCACGATTGATAAACGGCGTGATGTACGCGGTTTCATTGGTGATCTTGCGGACGCGGGTTAGCTGGACAAGGCGGGTGATCATCCTGTCGGAGAGGTGGTGGGTGGCGGTCATATAGCGCGTTTTAGTTTGATGAGTTCCCAACTCAAAATGATGCTGTCCGATTGTTTTTTAGTAATCCTCCGGCGTTTACCATGCTTACTATGCCAAAATGTCGAGTCGTCAGTTGTCTCCACCGACTCAATATTTTCCATATCCCATAGAGACCCTGCTTTTATCTCAAAAGGTGGATTTTCTGGATGAGAATTAAAGTCTGGAGTAATAGTGATTGTCGAACCATCGGGTTTAAACAACTCTATAGAATCGTGTTTGAATCGTGCCGAGTCGAACGATCCTGCCGGTAAATAATACAATCCATTTTTGGGCACCGATAGCCCTACGCGTTTTGGGACTGGTTCATGCTTCCTCCAATGGTATCCGGATTTGAATCCAATAAAAAATGTAATCAGAAAGACTGCTGTTATATAGTTCCTAAAGTGTTTCATGTTACCAGTTTACTTGTTTGATTTGCCAAATGACGTTTGAGGTGAAGGCTATTTTGCTGAAGGGAAGTAGGTATTCTCCGGTTGGAATCCAAGATGCGCGTGCAGAAATCCAATCGTCTCCGCCATTGTGTCGCCATTCCCTCACCTGCCATGCCTTCTGCTGTGTCGGCCACTTGTTGTACTCCACTCCGTTCACATCACTCACCAGCATCCAGCATTTAACTGTGTCAAACTTTGCATTGTTGGACTTGACGGCAAGATTGCTACTGTCCGCCCAAATAGTTGGCGGGCTAAGAAGGAGTTTGGCTTTACGAAACGCGGAGGTGTTCGGACTATCTTGCGCAATTGGGTAGTGTCCAATTGTGTCCTGCGCCTTCGCACCGCATCCAGCAAGCAGAAGGATGACTAATAGTGGGGTGTTCATGGTTAATCGCTTATTTCTTGACATTCTGAAATATCATACTCTTTTCTTGTGCCATTTTCATCCTCAACCAAGAGCGTAAGATTGGAGGAATAGTACCCGTTATTAGAGCCATATCCGGGGATCTTAACCGAATGACCGACAACAGGAAATAGCTCAATCCCGTAATCTTCAATCTTCTTAAAAAAGTTGTCGTTCGTAAAATCAAAATCCAGACCCTTAAAATCTTCTAGGGTTAAATCGTCAAAACTTAACCAGTGATGCTCACAGCAATCTGATTCGTGTTCGGAGTAAAGTTTAATACCTCCTTCAAATAATAAAAATTCGTCTGTTTTTTCAATTAGCTTACTCATATCGTTACTTTTTATTTGTTTCGTGATCGACAGGGGCGGGAAACGCCGGGATTGGATGCCAATGGGTTGAATACTGATCGATGTCCATTTGGTTCTCGTAATAACATACTTCGATATACGAGGCCAGCGGCATCTTGAAATGTATTAGGTATTCCCCCGGATGTTCAGGGTAGGCATCCTCGAAGCTCACCCATCCGTTGTCTGTCCCGGCACGCATTGCAGTTATCCCTGTATCTGTCACTTCTACTGTTCCCCTGAACCCTTTTGGCAGCGTTATACTGTGGCCTCCCTGTATCAAGCCTATTAGTTCGCCCCAGCCTTGCCCTTCTGGTTGCCCCGTACAGGTTGGACATGGTAAATATGCCTGTGGTGGATTGTCTGTACCAACATTTACTTTCTGCATTCCTTTACAAGTCGGGCAAACAGCTTCAGGTTCCGGCTTCCCTGGTTCTGAAAGTGCTTCTAATATCCAAGTTCTTTGCAGTGCATTTAAGGTATTCCAAACTTTGTGTGATTGCAGCTTTCCCCCTTCCTGTGGATCAGGCTGCGCTGGGTGGGAGGCTAACGGAGTCCATATAAAAGTTTTAATTCCGAATCTCTTTTGCATATCTGGAAAAGTGTGCCGGTCATAAACCATAGTCCCGTTGCTATTATCGGAAACGTACCAAACAATTAGCTGCCTGTATGCTGGTTGCACTACTTCCAGATCGTACCACCCCCCTGCGGTGTTCCTTGATTCCAGATAGGCGGCTTTGCGGCCTTCGAAGTAGCCATCATGGTAACTTTCAATATCAAACTCTATCTCGCTTCTGTGAGTTAAAAAACTGGCGCAAGACATTATTCTTTCCGTCTTCCACTTATCAATCAATTCCTGCGGTACTTCCGGCTGTCTCTGGTTCTGTTCTGAATTGCTCATTTTGTTTTTGGGTTTAAGGTTTTTGCGATTATGTTCAGCAGTTTTATCCTTGCTTTTTCTGTTTGGTTTGCCGTAAGTATCCCGCGAATACGTATCCTGGTTATGGCATCTGCATCTTTTTGCCAGTGTTCGCACAGCTTCTTATCAAACTTGAATCCCTGAACTGTAAGCTGCTTGGATATAGTATCTGACATTGCCCCGTATCTAAGCTGTACCTCCGGCTGGTTCTGTTCTGTGCTATTCATTTGTTTTGATTTAAATGCTTATAAGTCAATTCTTTTTCCTTTTTACGCTTTCCGTAGAGAGAGGTTAAAAAAGAACTTGATCCCAATTCCCTTATGGCTTCCTTTACTCCCTTAAAAGTTCTAAGGAGGGTTTCGCCTCTATACTCACCAATAGGCTTATTTGCATAACTTCCTATTAAGACTGCATGGCGAGAGTTTTCGAGATGTGTACACCATTCGAGGTTTTCAACCCGGTTATCGGTTTTGATACCATTTAGGTGATTGACATACGGTAGATTTTTCGGATTAGGTATAAACTTGGCGGCAACTAAGCGATGCACTTTGAGGTTTACGTATTTTCCATTCAACGGCGTTGTTACTTTTGGATAACCGTATGCGTCTAATGTTATCTTCAAAAAGCTGACTTTTAAACCTTTGATTGATCCGTCAGGGTAAACAACATATCCCATTGATTCAAAAATTTCCAGTTCGTTTTCCATGCGCTTTAAATTTGATTACGTATATACAAATATACTTACTCTTTGTTTATGTATATACATTATCGAAATTTATTTCTACCTTTCCTTTAAAATGTTCACCTTGACTCCAAAAATGACTTCAGGCGGATTCCGTGAAAATGCAAAACGACCTTTGAAATACGGAGAGCCCACTGAACTTGTCCCGGTGCGCGTACCCAAATCCAAGAAAGCCGACTTCAAAAAACTGATTGCCCCGATCCTGAAAAAATGGGAAGTCAAAAAATCCAAATAGCCCACTTTCTAACGCGTGGTCGGTCGAGAGGTGCTTGGCTAGGATCTGTTCGCGGGTCATGGCTTACCGTATTGAGCAAGTTGTTCGGCCATTTTGATCGTCTCACCTTTTACATAGGCAAAGTCGCGGTAAACATCTTCCTCAATTGGATTGAAGTACTCGATTACCCGGGCATCTCCGGCGTGGGAAGTATCGAAACCGAACCACCATACTTTACCAAACAAACCTTCAGAGATTCCGCATAGATGGTCGTTGGCGTATGTGATGCCTCCATGTACGTTAATAGCCAGATCAATCCCAATGACGTTATCAGGCAAATCCGACCCGGACCGGCACAGGAGTCCGATGTAATTCCCGTTAAACTCCAGTTCGTTTACGTTTTCCACAACCACGTTATCAGAATAGTTCTTACCGTAGAAAGGATGGGATTCGGGAACGCTGACATACCCGTTCAGGTTTTGTATGTTCATCCTTTGCACACAGCACCATAGGCCTTCGTGTTGAAACAATTCGAAGGAGCGCTCTTGTAGCGCTTTTGATGCTGAGGGGTTAAATTTCATATCCATGTTTTAAGTTTTTACGCTGTTTGGTTTAAACGTGATCTCATAAGTTTAGTATTATCATTATCACCACAATTACCCACGGCCCGCATCCCCAGCTTTCATCGGAGGATCGGTAACGGTCGTAGGACAGGCGGGCGAGGTGGCGGGCGGTGAGGCTACCAGGCTGTCTCATACCGCCTCCCTCCTTCCCAACCCTCGGACGAGCTGGTTGACGAGTTCTCTGCCTGCCGGTCCTTTCCTGTTTAGCGATCTGGCCAGGCGATCAATCGTCTCTTTGTGCTCCGGATATGTCGTCTGCAGGTCGTCGATGGTTTTGACAGCATGAATGACGCTGCTGTAGTGTAGCTGGAAGAAACTCCCGATTACCTTCACTTTCAATTTTAACCTGGTTCGCATCAACCACATGGCGTGCATCCGGGCGATGACTACTGCTCTGCCACGGTATTTGCTGAACAGCTCCTGGCTTTTGATGTTGTGGTGCTCGCATACCGTCTTGATCACGTCCATAGGGGTGATGACGAGCGGGACGAGCCCCGGGATGATGTAGGGGGATAGGTGGGTCATGAGATGGGGGTTTTTGTCACAAGTGATTGTTTTGTCACATTGATACATCCAAAGTCACATGGGTTGTGACGAACGAAATGTAGTACCAGTAAGGGTTTCAAGGCAAAGTCACCAAAGTCACACGTTTTTGACATGTCAATCCCCGAATCTCTATATACCCCATACATATTAATATATAATATAATATAAGATCTTATATTTCTATATAAGTATGTGACATTGGTGACATTGACCTTATAGTCAATACCAGTAAGGGTTTCAAAGTCACGTACCCATGTGACAAACCAGTGACGAATGTGACAATTAATAGTTCTTCTCATATTTTCCTCTTTCGATAACCGTGAATAATGTCTTGATGCCTCGTATTAAAAACATCTTTACCGCGCTCTCTTTCAATCCGTTAAGGTTTCCTATTTGTATCGCCTGCTTCTGACTAAATGCCGCCGGGAGTTCATCATATACTTTTTTATGCGTACCACTCAACTTATCAACCGGAGTTTCCGGCGCCAGGATCTTCGTAGCCTTATGCATGTTCCCCAGGAAATACTCAACCAACCGGATCGCCCGGTCCATCGAGGCCTCGGTAACAACCCCTGTCCGATGTGCACCGTCATGGATAACCTGCAGGAGCAAGGCGAACCTTAGGCAGTAATCCTGGTACTTGGAGATGATGCCTTTCACGTGGTCACTGGTCGCCCGGTTGTACTTCGTGTTCTTGTTATTGAACCACTCTTCGTACAGCGCGTTGGCCTTTTCTTCGAGGCGGTATTTATATTTACCCAGTCGCTGGCGAAGGATATCATTGAACACCTGAACGAATGCCGACTTAACCGCCTCCGATACACTAATCCGCAGCCATTTCTCTTTAGGTTTCGGTTCTGGGTAGACAAACAGGAATCGGTGATAGAATCCGTTATGCTCATTTTCTTCCTTACTCAACGACTCCAGAACGCCTGGTTGAATCCCGCCGACTACGCTGCAGAATGGTTCCTGTACCTTGTTCTCATCCCGGGTAATACGCTGCAGAAGTATCGGCGCACCGCTCCACATCTCCAGCCACTTCTGCACTTCATCGCCGGTCTTGTACTGATTCATTCGGGCAAGGAACCCACTGAGTTCATCAGCGAGGACACAACATCCTCCGGGATTCGTGGACAGAATCTTCACCACCATTTCAATAGTTGAATCCTTGATCAACGTTTGCGGGAACGCTGGTTTCTCCGGCTTCTCTCCTTTTTTCTTGTCCCGTTCGAACGCTGCCAGGGATTTCTTGAACACCTCAACCTCGGCCTGGTACGCCTTGTACAGACCGCCGTCATATTCTTCCATCGGTGCAAAGGCTTTCTTTAGTGCCGGTGACTTACTGGCGCCTGGTGGAGCAACGATGGCCATGTACAGAATCGGTTTGACAAAATATCCATCCATTGCTTCGAGCACTGCGGAGTTGCCTATTGCTGTTGCCAGTGCTACCAGGATGGCCCCGGCCAAGTATTCATGCTGTATTACCTGGTTGAACAGATAGGTCTGTATCGATACCGGGAATACATCGTAGGGGAACCTTAGCCGGTCTTCGGAAACCAAGGGTTGTTTAGTAACCGGCGGGCCTTCAATTATCTCTAGGCCTGCACTGTCTGCAATCATCCGGATCTCATCCATGGTGTCCGGCCATGATTGTTTATTCTTATAATAAACAATCTTTGAGGGTGTGAGCACCCAACGGTTATCACCCTCACCAGCGCTGTCATGCCATGATGGAAAACCCTGAACGGATGCAGAGAATATCAGAACGCGCTTGGACTTGAAATACACCTTGGCCGAATAGTTGGCCATGGATCCTTTGCGCAGGTACGGGAGGTAATTCTTTTTAAACTTAGACTCTACTTCATACAGGTCAATCGAATTAAGCAGGGTATCAAAGGCTTCGTCTGTGATCTTCGAGTCGAACTGAAGCAACACACTTTCGTATTCAACCGGGTATTCGATTAATAGGTGCTGGTGTTCACCAGGCTTGAAATCGGCGTCTTCGTTAAACAGTGCAGCTGTAGTAAGTAATAGATCAAACTCTTCATCGGTTAGTTCCTGGATGTCCGAGAAATCATTATGGATAAGCTGATACCCAGGTGATGGAGTACAGAAACTTAACAGCCCGCCCGTGTAAACGCTGATCACTTCCTTGCCACCGGATTTAGCCACTGGAATCTTCTCAGTGAGTTTCGGATACTTAATATAAATATGGTATCCTTTATTCCTGGTAGTTTCGATGCAGACCTTCCTAAGAACATCGGAATTATTCGCCTCCACAATTCTCAACCAGTCGGCATATACGTTTTTATTTGACGTGTTCTTAATATCTATGTCAATGGAACCAAATGGAGGGAAGAGCTTTAGGGCATACCCATTCTGGCCCTTCATAACCTTCATCCACCGTTGGACATCTTCCATGGTAGGCACCCCGGCCAGGCCAGTGGAATCTTCCTTATGCCTGGGGTAATCGGTTACTTCTTTGGTCGTGATATTGAAAACTACAGGGATGGCGTGAAGCCCCTGATTATAGAAATCTTGGAACGTTGTTAAAGTAGGCATTGACTCTCCTTATGTATTTCGGTCATGGGTTAGAAAAAGGAGGGTGCCGGATTAATGGGTATTATTTTAGAACAATTCCGAAACGAGTTTGATGTATGCCTCATGCCGCTCTCGCGTATCAAGCAGCGTTCCTTCGAGTGTCCTGTACATTTTCTCTTTCTGCGAGTAAGTCATATAACGATGAGTTTTATAGTGTAATTGGTATGGAAGCATTACAACATCTTTTAAGTGTTCGGTGTTGTAGCTCCAGTGATGTTTATGATGTTGCGAGGGACACTTTATTTTACTTGCCGCCTTATGTGCCGCTTCTTTTTCAGGAAATTTGCTGAAATAGTCTCCGATTATCTTTTCCTTGACTTCTTTCGTTTTCCCATAAGCCTCACGATAATTTAACCTGGCATATTTTTCTCTACCACGTATTCTTTCCTGGGAAACAAATGATTTGTCTGTTTTGCGAAGATGATTTTCGCGGAGGTTTACATCAACCTTTGTACATTCTTTGCATTTGTTAAGATGCCCATCCCCCATCTGTTTATGAACATAAAACTCTGACAAGGATTTTTCCTGATTACACTTAAAACATATTTTCATCGTTATGGCTTTGGGGTTTAAAAGGGTAATCCATCTGGGTCACCGTTATTAAACAGCTGCGGTTCATCTGCCGGCATAACGACTGCGCGTTGCGGTGCAGGTGTTGCGGTTGACACAGGTGCAGGTGACCCATTGTGTTCAGCATCTGACTTTCCGCCAGTTAGTTCGATCTGATTAACATTAAGTGTGAATGACGCGCCTGACTTACCATTTCCATCCCAAACACGAAGTGATGGTTCACCGAAAACGGCCACAGATGCGCCTTTGGTGAGATACGGAACCACGCCTAACTTGTCAGTCCAATACGCACATTCGACCCATAATGTTTTCTTGTTGTCTCCATACCCCTGGTCGGTGGCGATAGAGAAATTAATTACTGAACGGCCACCATCAAGTGTTTTAACTTCTGCAGGTTTACCTAACCTGCCTGTGAGCATTGCTTTGATCATAAAAAGTGTTTGAATTATTAAAGGATTTGTTTCGATTTATTTATAATAATGAAAGTTGTTTCGTCTTAAAACTTTGATACCATTCGAAAAACTGTTCAACCGTTCCAATTACCACATAGACGGCTCCTGATCTTTCTACTCTCGCCTTCTCTTTTTTCTGATGATCACTTAACCGATCCTTAGTTGCTTCGTTTTTAATCTCAATGCAAACCATCCTGCCATCTATAGAACACATGAGATCGGATGTGCCTTTCTTTGTGGAAGAGGTAATCCACTTACGATCATCAAACCTGTTACCAGATTCGGTTCTATTGATCTTGCCAATCATTCTGCCCCCTACATTAATTCTGTTGGCGTAAAATCCAGACCAAGTAAGGAAGTTGACAACGACCATGGTAAGGCCGTTGGTCTTTCTAACATCAGGTAGCTTTGGCAGTGAGTAATGCCCATCCTTAAAAGTCTGAGGATACTTCACTTTGAAATCCTCTTCGTGCGCCTTGTAGTAAATCGTTTTCCAGTTTTCCATAAGGTTATCTTAATGACCAGTATTGATAAGCCAATTCATTTAGTCTCTGCTCTCCTGCTTCCCACAATGGGCAGCCTTCTCTCAGGTATACAGGGAATATCTTATGCGGATAATGTTTACTCACACCTATGATCACATCTCTCTTTGCACCGGTGATCTTGCTATAGAACAACCTGCCGCGTGGGTAATCGTAATTTATAACCGAGCGTGTGAACGCTTCCTGAGTCTTTGCGGCAGTACTCTTAAAATCACCACCCCAGGTCACCGTAGGATCCCACAGGTCATACTTGCAGCGCATGTCTAACTGGAAGGCATGGCCATCGTGGAGGAAGGGTGCACTCTTTTTGAACAGTTCTTTTTCCTTGTCACAGCGCTGTAACAGCATCGTACAGAACCTATCCCTGACATCGCTGTGGCTGTAGTGTCAGCCAAAGCGATGTCAGGTCCGAGTTGGACGTGTACTGGTGCTCGTAGTAGTTCATTACGCTTGTTTTCTGCTTGCTGATCTTGTTGAAAAATCCTCGACAACCTTCACTCCTTCGATTCGTTCACCTGCGCTGAGTGCTTTATCAGCGGCGGTCTTCATGAAGCCGAGTTTCTTATTCAGTTCATCGAGGGTAAGCGTGGCCAGTTGGTTCTTGACATACCAATGCAGAATCTGGATGTACTGGGTATGGTTAGCAGGCTCATACTTCTGTTTTACCACCGTTCCCTTGCTGATACCCAGTGATGGCGTTGCTTGGCTGGCGATGTCGAAAGTGGCGTCCATCTCTGCGGCAGCTGCGTTGTTGGCGATGGATTGCTCCTGGGCGAGTTGTTCCTGTTGCAGTTTTTCATCCCGCTCTTTCTGTTCTGCGGCGATGCGGTCATTAGCTTCCTGTTGTGCTTTTGCATCACCGGCTATCCTGATGAGTTCTGCTTTCCTTGATGGTAGCAGGTCAAGTACGCGGTTGCGCTCTTCGGTTAGCCGGTCGGTGTAGTTGGTAGACAGTTTACTGAACAATTCAGCGCTTAGTGGTGTGGCCTCGCCTATCAGTTTGTCATACTCCGCTCCGTTCAGCGTCGGGTTGTAAAATTTAAGGTTTGTTGTGTAACTATCAATGGTCTCGCTGGTCTGGCTTGCATACTTGGTGTGCATGAGATTGATCAACCGTGTCACCTCATTGCCAATGAGTACGG
>Ga0193753_10001023_pt1 | contig 25018 bp, 32 predicted proteins | sample H1c2metaG_FD_144925 | JGI IMG/M metagenome (GOLD analysis project Ga0193753, IMG submission 144925) | Soil microbial communities from a riparian zone of the East river system, Colorado, United States - H1c2 | ecosystem: Environmental > Terrestrial > Soil > Riparian zone | place: USA: East... | reverse complement strand
GGTGTGAACATTTGCGTATGCGGTATCGGTGAGCAACGCCTCGGTGATCGCATTAAAATCACCGGCAGTTACATTTTGACCGGCAATGGCCAGAACGTTTGCCGCTGTGAGCGTCCCGGTCACCGTTCCACCATCCGCAGGACATGGCTGAGTCCCAGCTGGCGCAGTCGCCAGATTTGAGCAGAAGAACACCATGACCCCGCCGGCCATGTGCTTTTTGCCAAAGTGAATGTGAGCTTGTGTCACAGGCGAACTCAGATTCTGAAATCTGAGCGTGAACGTCAGGGTCTCATTGGTTCGGTCCAGCTTCAGCTCCAAGCCGCCGCGGCCCTGAGTGAAAATGGCTCCCGACTGGTTGTTCAGAGCTCCCACCTCATTGAATCCCGTCAAAATGGAGTGAAATTCTTCCGCCCGATGTGAACTGACTGCAGGAGTTGGGGCTCCTGCTGCAATGACCAAGGCTCCCAATAGTATTGAACGGTACATAGCTCCTCCCTCTAACAAGGTACGTCGTAAGGATTTTTCGGATCTAGGCGATCCGCACCCGGTGCTAAACGCTCAAAGAACCTAACAAAGCGTAGTGAACATTGAATGACTGACAAGGCCGATACGACCGCCTGTTGGTGGCTGGAATTGATTTTTTGATGTTTCTTGAAACGCGGAGGCACGCGTGTGTGCAGCGCAATATGTGGCCTCGACTGCCGCAGTCACGCGGCGATTGCGTCCAACTCCGCCAAGGTTTGCGGCGACAACGGTAACTGAGCTGCGGCTAGGTTCTCACGCAGGTGTGCGACCGACGAGGTGCCGGGGATCAACAGGATATTGGGCGAGCGGTGCAGCAGCCATGCCAGCGCAACGACCATGGGTGTGACCTCAAGCCGCCCTGCAACGTCCGATAGCGTGGATGACTGCAGCGGCGTGAACCCGCCGAGCGGGAAAAATGGCACGTACGCAATGCCGTCGCGAGCAAGGTCGTCGATCAAAACATCGTCTTTTCGGTGCGCAAGATTGTAGTGATTCTGCACGCAGACTATCGGCACAATCGTGCGTCCTTGGGCAACCTGAGTCGGCGTGACATTGCTCAAGCCGATGTGCCGCACTAAACCCTTTTGCTGCAACTCGGCCAGAACGGCAAGCGGTGCCTCCATTGACCCTTCCACAGCACCATGCGGGCTGAACATCGCCCGCAGGTTGACCACTTCAAGGGACTCGAGCCCCAAGTTTCGCAGGTTATCGTGAACTGCTTGCTCAAGCTCGTCAGGCGAGAAAGCCGGGAGCCACGACCCATCCGTGCCACGGCGAGCGCCAAACTTGGTGACGATAACGAGATCCTCGGGGTACGGAGCCAGCGCCTCGCGGATCAAGTGGTTGGTGACATGCGGACCATAGTAGTCGCTGGTGTCAATGTGGTTCACTCCGCTGGCAATGGCCTCGCGCAGAACAGCCAGTGCCGCGTCATGATTTTTCGGCGGACCGAATACGCCAGGCCCCGCGAGTTGCATGGCGCCGTACCCCAGGCGCCGCACGATGCGCTGGCCAAGCTTGTATGTGCCGGATTGACTGATGATGGACATGAATAGCTCCTGGTACTTGGGGGCATTATGCCCTCCCGACTTCTGTCACGTCGGCTCAGGCTTATGTCACTTCGGATTCAATCAGCACGGTCGCAATGCCCGGCAAAACTCCTGATGTCGGCCGATGCTCAACCGCGATGTCGTCAGACCAATTGATCCTTGGTGGTCCGATGAGAAAGGAATACAGTACCTTCTGGCGCCGCGGAGCGCGAGGCTGTTCCTATATCGAGTGGTGGTCCCCCTGCCTCTCCAGCGACTGTTTCGCTTCCGCGGATGCCACCACCTGTCAACCTAAGCTCCGTTTGCTCGTTGTTGAGTGATGCGACAACTATCGGAGAGACTCATGAAACTGCTACTCCCGCTGCTGATGCTCATGGCGAGTTCGGTGACGATCGCAGGAGGAGTTGAGTCGCAGACAGGCGCCGCTCCCACCTCCTCCGAACCGGAGACTGTCGGACATAGCCCCAACGACGTGCTCGACATGATGGCTAAGCGACTTTCCTTGACCGATGACCAGAAGTCCAAGATTTTGCCGATCATCGTAGAACGGCGACAGAAGATTCAAGAATTGCGTACCACATCAACTCTGCCTCGAAGACAGAAAATGGAACAGGTGCGTGGCATCTACGAAGACAGTGATAAGCGAATCAACGCGCTCCTCACTGCGGGACAACAAAAAGACTACGCCGCAATGGAGCAGGAGATGAGAGCCCACAAGCGTAATCGCCGTTCTGAGAGCGCAACGCCCACAAACTAGCGACGCTGCGTCACCCGTCCGCCGCCTTGGTCGCACGAGCGATCAGTGGGTTGCCAAGGCGCTCCGCCCACTCCGCAAACATGGTCGTTGGCTTCTGCCATTTGAGCTCGTGGACCTTTTTGAACAATGGCGCTTCCGTGTTCAGAGTCGCCAACTTTTTAAAGAGGAGCGCCAACTGGCGCCGTTCCCCCAATGCATCTTCGGGAAACGTCTCGATTGCCCCATAGCGCAACAGAAGGCTTGCCGCACCCTTCGATCCTATCCCTGCAATCCCGGGATATCCGTCCGCGGCATCTCCCACCAGTGCCAGATAGTCGGGAATCAGCTCAGGCGGTACGCCAAACTTTTTTTGAACCTCATCCGCATTTCTGATCGCCTTGCTCTTGCGGTCCACCTGCACCACCCGATCCCCCCGAACGCACTGGGCCAGATCTTTGTCCGGCGTCCAAATGCACACCTTCTCAACACTTCCATCCCTGGATGCGATCGCAGCGGCAGATGCGAGTGCATCATCGGCTTCCAGATCGATCATCGGCCAAACAACGACGCCCATGGCCTTGAGCGCATCTTCCAGCGGATGAAACTGTGCCCACAGTGCGGGCTCAATCCCCTCGCCGGTTTTATAGCCACTCCATAGCTCATTGCGGAAAGATTCAATCACGTGGTCGGTAGCAACCCCGAGATGAGTCGCCCCACCCTCGATCATCTCCAACACGGTATTGAGTACGCCGACCACGGCACCGAACGGCCGGTCCTTCTTCGTGAATCGGCGCAGACCATAGAAGTGACGGAATAGTTCGTAGGTGCCGTCAATGAGATGAACAATCATGAGCGGCTCAGAACACTTGGGAGGGCATCTTGAAGGGTCTCGACAGCGTGATCACCTTGTCATTCTTGGCATACCACCCTTGGGGGGCGTATTCAGTTCCGTGCAGGTAGCACTGCGCTGCTACCGCGGCGCTGCCGTCGGTGAAAGTCAGCAGCCAACTCCTCGGGATTCCGGTTCCAGGTTTGCCATGGTACCGAGTAAGCCCCGCGACATTGACAAAGGTCGTTCCCCAACGCTGTTCTATATGCGATTTGCCGCCGAAGGTGTCGTCGGGCTCGGTGTGCGTGTGAGCACCGAGCCACAGCGAGACCCGCGAGGGTGCCGCCGCAAGGACAGACTCAAAAGCACGCGAGTCCCGCTGGCTGTTCACCCAGTACAAATAAGAAGCTCCCTCTGGCGTGCCTTGAGGAAAGAAGCCGTGATAGGAGGATTGCCACCTGCCGCTCTCGTCTCGCTGCATGCCCTCCCACGCACCGGAGGCGACGGTAGTGTCTTTGAGCACATAGTGGTGCGCGCTGATAATGATCGAACCGCGGTTCTCCGCAACCATTCGTTGCCACCAACGGAAAGTCTCGCCGCTAACAACGCCACCGGGGTTTCCACCGAGGGTGCCACGGCCGACGCTTTGGGACGGTTCATTGATGTCGCTCATCATTAAAAAAAGTAGATTCCCGACACTGAATGAATATCGCTCCCAGGTTCCTTTGAGTGGAAATGGCCGTTTGGCTGGATCTACCTTGGAAAAAGCTGTGTGCTCCCCGGTGGGATCGATCCATTTCCGCCACCACCAGGCCTGCGCTTCGTCCAGACCGCTGCGGTCGTGATTGCCGGACAAGTCGTAGATCTGTTCGCGACGATGCTTCTTGAGCACAGCGAATTGCCTCACGATCTCCTCGCCCTCCTGATCCTTCGGTGTGCCTTGAGCACCTGAGATGTCGCCCAGGTCCAACGCAATGTCCCAATCAAAACCCGACGCGGCCTCGGACTGCGCAAGTGCCGTTGCCAAGCTGTCGCGCCCATTGGCTTTATCTGTTCCCACGTGAGCATCGGAGAACAGCCACAGGCGGAATGTGCGGGCCTGTTGCGTCTCAGCTACGGCCAGATCGACAAGGAGAAATGAGGCTGCCAAAACCACGCATCGTGCCAACATTCGCATGGATTCCTCTCGCGGCGCGGCTTGACGATTTATTCGGTGACTAGCAGTTCCGGATTCTATCAGCTGCCTGCCGCGGCGGCAGGGCCACTGCACCAGCCAAAATGCCCGCATGTTAAAATCTCGTGCAGGGCAAGCCTGCGGCGAAAGGAACCATGCCAGGAATCAAATCAAAGTACGACAATTCGCATTAGCGTGACCAAGAATCCCGATTCAATCGCGATCGTCAGGCGCCGATGGAATGATCCGCACTCGGCGAAAGCTCCCTTCACGGCGTTGCGCGAACTTGTCATCAAGAACGACCCGGGTGGAGTCTGCGGCCCCCTTCCGAGGCCATTCCCTTGTGCTCGCGTCTGGTGCGATCAATTGATTGACGGACACGCAATTCACGTTTGCGATCCCGCGACAGCGCCCCACGAACTTCAACTTTGCGTAATCGAAACCGACAACACCGCCGAGCTCAACGCTCGAGTGCGCAGCGTACTGCGTCGTTAAGCTGCGGCCGCCTCTTCGAAACTAACAAAATCCGGCCCAGCTTCTGTCGACGTATACCCTTATCTGCAAGGACTCACGGCGTAAAATCCCGCAGCCGCTTGACGGTGGCGCTATCAAGTCGCCTGATGAGCGCAACGACCAGGTCGACCGTTCGGTCAAAGTCGTACCGATCCATGACGCCGTTGTGCGCGTGCGTGTAGCGTACCGGTACGACGATATTGACGACGGGTACGCCGCCGTTCGACGCTTGAATAGCGGATGAATCGTCGCCGTAGCCGCTAACCAGGTCGAACTGCAGCGGGATTTTTTCAGCCTTGCCCGTTTCCCTGATGAGACCCACTAGACGGCGATTCGGCTGCTCGGAAGAGTCGTAGAGAAAAACACCGGGCCCCGCCCCCAATCGTGCCTGTGTTTCTTCTGGTCGCGCACCGGGAACGTCCCCGGCGACACCGCCCTCAATGGCAATCCCAATATCGGGATGAATGACGTCAGCCGCGGTATGCGCTCCTCGCACACCCGTCTCCTCCTGAGTCGTTGCGGCCACGATTAAGGTGTTGGGGTGACCTTCCGCGGCGAGGCGTCGCATGACCTCGATCACGACCGCGCACCCAACGCGATCGTCCCAAGCTTTTCCCAGATAGCGTTGAGAGCCGTTTAGCACCGCGAAGGGTGCATCGGGCGCCACGGGATCGCCCGGCTCAATCCCGAGTGCGGCAACGTCGGCGGCGTTTTTGACGCCGACGTCCAAAAATATGTCGTTACGCGGGAATACCTTGTTCCTTTCGTCCTGCGGCAGAACATGAATGTCCCGGATACCGGTCACGGCGTGAACGGTGCCTTTCGAACCGAGGATCACCCAACGTTGCCCCAGCAATGCCTGATCGAGCCAGCCGCCGACCATCTGCATCGACAAGAAGCCTTCTGGAGTTATTCGTCGGACTATGCCGCCGAGCTCATCCATGTGCGCGTCCAGCATGATTCGCGGTCCGCTTGCACCGTGCTGCGCAATGACAGACCCGAGTCCGTCATAGCTCATCTGTGTAGCGAAGGGCTTGAGCTCCCGCACCATGATCGCCCGGACCTGTTCCTCGTAACCTGACGGGCCGGGCGCATCGGCCAAGGCTTGCAACAGCGTCTCCACACGGTCGCGGCCGAGTGCCGCTGGCGCGACCGCCAGACCCGTCGCACAAATGCCGAACGCGAATAGCGCGAGGAACGATTTTCGGGGACTAATCCGCGTAACCATAATTCTCCGGGGCTTGAGGCACACTTGGGCTGAATCAGCGCCAGTGTACGCTCCGGATAGGTTCGGATTAAAGCGGCGGCACGAGGACGCCGCCTCGCGATGCTATTCCAGGGTTCGACTGCACCGGGCTTGCTCCGCCTATCGCGGCGGATAGCGCTTCCATTCGCCGGTTCGCCCGTTCAGCACACGGAAAGACCCATCTTCATTCGCACTGAGCTTGATCCAGTAAGCTGTAGTCTCGTCGGGGTTGGCAATTCGTTCGGCGGCAAAATTCTTATCGCCGGCGGCTTCCGACCGATGCAGCTGCCACACGTCCTCAAGACCCGCCACATGATGCAAAGCCTCGTATGTGGTTAGTGCGCCCCCTTTTTTCAGGCCATTGTTCATGAGCGCAATGCGCGGGGCGAATGCGGCAAAGACGGCAGGATCGGCATTGTCCCTGCCGCCATGATGGGCCACCACATAGACATCGACAGGACCGATGGAACTGTTGGGGCACGCCAAATTGAACAGCGGTTGACCGCTCAGATCCCCCACGTCCAAAAAGCGGAAATGACCAAACTCCACCAGGACACCGGTCGATCGTGGATTTTCTATGGGGTCATCAGCGGGCAATGCAGCGGAACCACAGGCAGTGTTGGGATGCCCCGCGCCGGGTAGTGGTTTGGCAAGAGTGTTCCCTGCGGTGCTGACGACGATCGCGTTAATGGTTTTGAGGGGCAGCCGATCACCCGGCCGAGGCTCAATGTGCGGGGATTGGTTGCGAAGCGCGACGTAGGCATCATAGGCCGCCTTGTAGCCGCCATCTCGCTGGGCGTCGGCCGGGAGACTGCCGTGATCGATAAAATGGTGGATGGGCATGAGCCGCGCCAATTCAATGACACCCCCATCATGGTCCGGGTGAAAATGCGTGATCAGCAAATAGTCGATCGCGCTGATACCCGCCTCGCGAGCTGCCGCCACGATCCGGTTTGCATCGCGCGCCTTTGCGGGATCGCCGGCCCGCGACTCCGACAGGCCGTTGCCGGCCCATCCGGTATCAATGAGTAAGGACTGTCCACTCGGGGAAACCAGCAAGGTTGACTGGCCTCCCTCGACGTCGATGAAGTAGATGTCGAGGGTCTTCGCAGGAGCGGCCGCGGCGACATCGATCGACAGAAACGCAAATGCCGCCAACCATTTCACGCTAATTCGCATGTCTAACCCCTATAGACCATTCAAAACAAACGCCTATCGACGTTTATCCTGCTCCTTTCGGGCCTGTTTTCGAAGCTCCGCGAGCGCCGCAAGGCTCCAGGCAAATTTAGCTTCGAGATTGCCGGCGGCCTTCATGGCCTTGCTGCGCCATTTCTCTTCTATGGCATGTATCTTTATATCCTCGCGCGCCAACGCATCAGCGGCCCAATGCTTTCGCTCACGACCGATCGGCAATTCGACCAGTTCGTCCCTCAAACGTCTAAACACGTCAAAATCCCGCTCCGATTCCGCGCGCGTCCATGACGCGAGAGGGCCCAGTGCTACCGATGCATCGGCCAAGCTGATCTTTCCCTCGCGCAGCTCTTTGGCACGGGCATGAATCTGACAGCAGTGCCTGATCCATTTCGGCTCGTCCGTTATACCTTTAGGTGGTTTCATTGGTTAGTGGGACTCCCTCATTCAAAAAAAGTAGCACCAACCTTCAGAGAAGTCGAGGTTCACGCCCGCTGCTAACCCTGTACGTCGTGGCAAATTCCTACGACAAATTGCGCCGATAGCTGTCAAATTCGCGCGGTATGCCGTGCGACGATTGCGAGGAGCTATTTCCCGGGAGTCCCCTAATGAAGACAGATAGGAACGAGGCAGCACCGGACAGGCCGGCCCAATCGGGGAAGGCGACGCGCGAGCCGCGATCGAAAAAATCGCAATTCGAGGAGTTCGCTTCAACGCAAGCCGCCGGGGACGGCATTCAGGGCGATACGCTCAAAAAGGATAAGTCCGCCGGCGAAAGGATCGGCGCCAACATGGCCGATCGCAAGTAGATATATGTCCACGCAAACCAAATCCAATGAACTCATAAGCGTCGATGAGACTATCGATGCGATCGCCCGTGAAGCTCTGGAGGAAGCGCGACGCATTGAAGAAGCGGAAAGATACCGCAGCAATCCTGGCCCGGTTGTGCCGCCCCACACGCCGATGGTTGCCCGATAAGTGCGCGATGCACTTGGCTTTCTCTCCCATTCAGCTACTATTGGTACTGTCAAGCTAACTCAAGGAGTTCATCACCAAACCTATGAGCCATAACCCTTCTTCCATTCCTTCCGCCTTTAGATTCACCCTCAAACTTAAACCCGGCACGCAAAGATCACCGCGCGAAGCTAAGACGTCCCCACCTCGACCCCAAAGCAAACTGAGCCAAAAGCCAGGTGCCGCATGGGCAGATGATCTAAAACAGTACTCTTGAGGCCTCTGAACAGCCGTCCCGGCGACGGTTGACGGCAGATAGGTTGTGCCCGCAGTCGCGCCGCGGGAAAATCCCTAGCTGACTCGGCTGCCGCGGCGGCGCGCAACACTCAATTCACAAACGACATCGGAAATTTACTATGGAACAAGCACTACTCATTCAGGCAGCAGCGAGCATTGCTGGCGGAATGGCTGCCGCGCACTACGACAAATTCAGCGGCCTCGTCGCATCTCGAATCACGGAAATTGCGGAAACCGCCGTGAAGATCGCCAAGGCCATTGAAATCGAAGCGCGCAAGGCACCGTAGCATCCAGGGTGCGCACGGCAGCCTAGTGGTAAGTCACCGCGTGAGTCGCCTAGCTTCGACTGTCCCTGATAGAGTCGCATCACCGAAGGACACGTAGAGATTGCGTTCCGACACCGACAAGTCAAAATCCATCCGCCGCTCCAGCCGCGACACCAACCCGGCCACCAGTTCCCTGTCTAGCGCGTAAATTTCCAGCGCCTCGACACGGTGAATGCGCTCACCGGCGAGTCGAGACAACCAAGCCTCCACGTCCCGGTGCGCATAGACCACCACCCGACTGGCCGCCTTGCCTGCCTTGTGTAGGCGGGCGGCTTCCGGCATCCCGACCTCGATCCACGTGCGGGTCAAGCCGGTCAGATCACGCACAAGGATGGCCGGTTCTTCCGGATCCGAAAGACCTTTGGAGAATGAGATTCCCTCGGCGTACTCGAGGCAATAGGCCAGCACTCTTGCAACGAGAAACTCCGGGGTTTCCGACGGGTGCTGTGCCACTCTCAGAACCAGCGTTTCATATACTGCGCGATCCGCATCGGCGAGCCGCACCGTAAAGACGTACATTGTCGAACTCAGCGCCATGCGGCGCAGCATATCCTATGGAATCGCGCGCGCCGCCTCTATCGCTTGGGCTGACTGGGAGACGCCTTCTTGGCACGGGTCGCGAATCCGGCCACAATAAACCCGAGTGGCAGCGCGAATCGGCACAGCTCCGCTGCGAAATAAATGATCTGGCGCGGAAGCTCAACGTCTAAATCGGCACTTGCGCCGAGGGACCTAGTGCCCATAACGACTAAGTGGCAGATGGCAAATGAAACGGCCGCGAGTGTTACCGCCGACTTCGATCGCGAGGCGGAGGCGAAATGCAGAAGGTCGTCGAAGACCTGTGATTTAAACGCCATCGAACCGGTCCTTGGAGTTAGAGCGTCTGTATTGTGGTTCGAATGGGCGCCACCGACCGCGAATCAAGTCTCACTCGGGGCTGCGTATTATGTGATCTCGTGAGCGTATCGATTGGGCTGCGTAGGCTCCACGCAGAAGAAGATCAGGACGACCCAGCCGATCACCGGAAAGAAGTACAGAAGCTGCCACCACCCGCTTCGGTCAACGTCGTGAAGGCGCCGCGCCGTAACTGCGATGCTGGGCAGGAAAGTCGCAAAAGAGAACACCGCGGCAAGGTTATGGCTGAGAGCGCGAAGCGTTGCGGTCACGATGAGCGTGAACACAAACCACCACCAGAATTCGGCGCGCCCTGCACAGCCGTTGAAACCGGCATATTTGCCGAAACACGCTTGAATAGCCTCAACGAAATTCATGCTAATCGGCGGATGGAAATATATGCCACGGTGACCGAGCCATGAAACCACTCCTTAGTTTCCGCATGTGGTCCGTCAATTAATCCACTGCTTGCCTCCCATTTCCGTGATGCCTATCGCGCTCCCGCACTTTGCCTAGGCTATCAATCGCCCTTCAATCGATTGACGTTCTGATTGTGCAGTGTCGTAAGGCCGGGTCTATTCACCCGCACTACCGCGGCAGCCACCGCCTGATCGAAGCAAGACTGCCAAAGTTTCTTGAGAAACAAGTTGTGCCCGTCAAGGGAGGAGCAGACGTCTTCTGCACTGTTCCGCAGTCGTGCGTAGAGCGCTTTGGTACCCTGTTGAGAGTCGAGATTTAAGTCTCCGTAGGCAACAATGGCGGTATCGTACCGAGGCGCCTCGGCTGCCTGCGCACGGCCGCCCACCGCCGCACCGGCGAAAACCGTGAAACAGGCCGCCAAAATGGACGCTATCGAAATTACTTGCGATTTGATCGTGAGGTCGGGGCTCATGTGATTCTCGGTTGATTTGAGTTGATCGAGTCCGCACAGTGCGCCGCCCACTGATTCACAACAATCGCAGTTTCTCACCGACGGTTAAGGAAAGCTTAACCTCCTCTTCAAGCGGCTGGCCCTGCTCGCTTAAGTTGCCGCCAAACGCAGCATGGTGTGCAGGAGCGCATCAGCCCCCTTCTGAAGGTGCACAGCTTGGGTGAACTCGCGCGGATTGTGACTGATACCCTCGACGCTCGGCACGAAGATCATCGCCGTCGGGCAGATTCGCGCCATCATCTGAGCATCATGACCGGCGCCCGACGTCATGCGCCGGATCGGTAGTCGCAGCTCCGCCGCCACGGCTTCAATCGCCTGCAGAACTTTGGAATCAAAGATCACCGGTGCGGTTCTTACCAAGCCACGTGTTTGAATTGTCACGCCCTCTTCCTGCGCGAGATCTTCAAGAAATGCGGTGAACTCCCGCTCGGCCGCGGTCAGCAGGGTATCGTCGGTGTTGCGCAAATCGACCGACACTACCGCCTGATTGGGGATGACATTGATGAGGTTGGGTGTCAGTCGAACACTTCCTACGGTGCCGACCTGAGGGACACCCATGCGCTTGGCAAGTTCACGCACGAACACCCCGATTTTAGCGGCGCAATAGCCTGCATCATGGCGCAGCTGCATTGGAGTGGTCCCGGCGTGGTTGGAAACGCCACGGACCGTCACTTCCTGCCATGAAATGCCTTGAAGATTTTCAACTGCGCCAAGCAGGCCCTTCTCCATGTCGAGGATCGGGCCCTGTTCGATGTGAAGCTCGATGAAAGCGTGCGGCACAGGTTCGCCGCATCGTTCGGTTCCTGCGTATCCAATCCGCCTGAGCTCATCGCCAACACGCGCACCGTCTGTCCCCTTTGCATTCAGCGCCTCCTCCAAGCTAAGGCCGCCTGAATACACGAGAGAACCCATCATATCGGGCTGAAAGCGTACCCCTTCCTCGTTGGTGAACACGGTCACGGCGAGCGGCCGCTCAGTGACCTGATCGGCATCCCGAAGGGCTTGGAGCACTTCAAGGCCTGCGATCACACCGTAGATGCCGTCATAACGCCCGCCGTTGCCCACGGTGTCTATGTGCGAACCGGTCATCACCGGGCGGACAACCGACCGGCCCGCGCGCGAGCCTGTAATGTTGCCGATCTGGTCGATCCGTACCGTGAGGCCTGCCTCTTGCATCCATTGGACGATCTGGTCGCGGCCGCGGCGATCGGCGTCAGTCAGCGCCAGTCGGGTGCACGAACCGTCGTCCTTGCGTTCCAACTCGGCAAGGCTGTTTATCCGTGCAACCAGTCGGTCAACATTGATTGCCAGGGGTGCCCGATGTGTCATTGCTACTTATTGTACCGGTGCCAGGTTCGCTCGGTTCCTACTCGACACTGTTTCGCGCCGTTGCGGCCGGCGTTCCCTTCTCGAGTTGCACTCTGGATACGCAGGGATCCAATGGCAGTGCAATTCAATTCACATTCAGCACGGTCTACGTTAGTAGCGTGACGGCTGTTGCCACATCCGCCAATTCGCAGTCTGCTCGGACGGCCTATGTCGATGCCACGCTCCTATTTTCTGCGGTTGCGGTAACGCAAGCCGGCAGTACGATCGATGATGGCGGAACCAGCACGCCCCCGGGTTGGGACATAGGGGCCAATAAGCCGTCGTGACCGCCGCCAGGGAGTACGGAAGATTCTGACGGCTTCCTGTCTCGCACCAGGATGCATGAAGGTTTATATTGGGAGGGCGGCACTGGATTGCCGGTGCCGTCTGCCCCGCCGGGCCTAACCAGCGCGTGTGAGAAGTTACCGATCGTATGAGTTTCTACAACGATCACATTCTCCCACACGTCATCAATTTCGCCATGAGCAACCGCGAGCTGGGTCCCTATCGCGAGCGCGTCGTGTCTCAGGCGCACGGGCGAGTACTCGAGATTGGGATCGGCTCCGGTCTGAACCTCCCGTTGTACGGGTCGCGCGTCGATACGATCCTTGGGCTGGACCCGGCCGCACGCCTCATCGCCATGGCGCAGGACGCGGCAAATCGCTCCAAGATACCGGTGACACTGATAACCGGTTCAGCCCAGGCCATCCCGATCGATCGCGGCAGCATTGATACCCTCGTGACCACTTGGACGCTGTGTTCGGTAGCCGATGCCGGTGCTGCGCTTCAAGAAATGCGCCGCGTGCTGAAACCGGACGGCCATCTATTGTTCGTCGAACACGGGCGCGCTCCCGAGGAGAACGTTCGGAAGTGGCAAAATCGACTTACACCGGTGTGGAAGAGGATCGGTGGCGGTTGCCATTTAAACCGCCCGATCCGCGCTCTCATAGAAGGCGCCGGATTTAGGATCACCCGGCTTGATACGGGGTACGCGAGAGGCCCAAGGCCCATGACCTTTTTCTACGAAGGCTGCGCGGCGCCGCAATGATCCGTTGGCCACAGGTAGTGCAAGACGGGATCAACTGGCTGTACTATAAAAAGTCAGAATAGATTCTGCATAATATAACAATCTATATATCAATACGTTACAACGTATAATACAAGCGCAGGCTCAAGTCGCAGCACGTGATCGAAATACATTCACCGTCGCCAGATGTCGCTCTCGCTGCATCCAGCCGCCCCCGAAGGACACCCGCGAAGATGACGTTGGTGCAGGTCCTGTATTTGGCTTTGGCACCAGTAATTTCTCTAGCGCAGCCCGCTGACTCGGCCGTGACCAGCGTCACGGCCATCCGCGCGGGAAAATTTATTGATGTACAGACCGGACAAACACGCGCGAATCAGATCATCCTGGTTCGCGGCGCCAAGATCGAAGCAGTGGGCTCCAACATTAAGATACCCGACGGTGTCACCGTCATCGATCTGTCGAAGGCGACGGTGCTGCCGGGGCTCGTTGACTGTCACACTCACCTGGCGGACCTGCACGACGCCGAGCCGCTGGTCTCTCTGCGCATGACTGCAGTCGAGACCGCTTATGCCGCCATCCCAAATGCGAGTGTCACCCTGCTGGCCGGCTTTACGACAGTACGCGATGTCGGCGTATATCGCGCCTTCAACGATGTCGCCATGCGCGACGCCATCGCCAAGGGAATATTCATCGGGCCGCGCATGTATGTCGCGGGTGCATATGTGACGATCAGCGAGGGCGCAGGCGCGATGACCGGCCTGGCCAAGGACATCGAGCTGCCGTTGGACCTTCGCTTCGGCATTGCCAACAGTCCTTGGGAGGTCCGCCGAGTCGTGCGCGAACTCGCCCATCGGGGGGCCGATCACATCAAGATTCTGACGACCGGCGCCGTACTCACGCACGGCAGCATTGCGAAGTCGATCGAATTTACCCCGGAAGAGATCAAAGCCGCCGTGGAAGAGGCGGCCAACTTCGGCCTACGGGTAGAAGCGCACGCGCACGACGCGATTGGAATCAAAAATGCAATCCGCGCCGGCGTCGCGTCGATCGAACACGCCACCCTCATCGACGACGAAGGAATCGCGCTTGCGAAGCAACACGGAACGTATCTGGACATGGACATCTACGACGAAGAATGCATCCAGTCGAACCCTGCCACACCCGCCGACTTCCTCGCGCACGATGCGGGGTTGGGGGAAACACAGCGCCGCAACTTTACGAAGGCTGTTCGCGCGGGCGTCAAGATGACATTTGGCACCGATGCAGGAGTCTGTCCCCATGGGATTAACGCCCGTCAGTTTGCATTCATGGTCAAGTATGGAATGACCCCGATGCAGGCCATTCAGGCGGCAACCGTGAATGCCGCCGACCTCATCGGTCATTCCGAACTCTTCGGTTCAATTGCTCCAGGCAAGTCCGCCGATATCATCGCAGTGAACGGTGATCCGCTGGCCGACATTCGTGAGCTCGAACATGTTCGGTTCGTGATGAAGGAAGGAAGGGTTTACCTGCAGGAGCAGTAGTGTTCTTCGTCTGGTCGCCCCTTCTAGAAGCAGCCTATCCGCACTCCTGCTATTGCCTGCGCGTCTCGCGACTCTCCAACAGCGTCTGAATCCGGCTAAGCGAATTCAAGTAGCGTTCAGCCAGGGCCTGCGTCTCCCCCTCTTCGAGACCTTCCGCCAACACATTGGCAAGCGTATCAATCGCCACCCGGACAGTCATTGATTCATCGTGGGTCAGTTTGACTCCACTGATCGTAATTTCCGCTTCATCTTGCATGCCAGCTCCGCAACTGAGGGATCTCACCGTGCTTCTGTTCCATTCAATCTCGCGATAGCCGCCGCAAGATTGACTCTCGCTGCGGCCTCATACCGCCTCTGAAACTCTGGATACCGATAGATCGACGCTCTTTTGAGGAACGACTCCAGTATCGCGCAGCGAGCCGCCACATAACGCCGGCGCGGTACCCACCAATATTCGCGCCGCACGTTGCGCTCGAATTCCACATAAGCCTCTGCGGATTGTCCCAGTATGGACAGGTCAATATCCACCACAAGCGCTGCGTCCCCATTTGGCTCCCTTCCCTGGTGCCGCGTGGCGAGAATGTATGTTACTACCCTATGGACTGCAGCAGACTCCGCGCCTTCATGCGACATGATCTCGACCGCCAGGGCAGCGCTTCGCGCCTCATTGTCAGAGCGCCAGGCTCTATACACCACATCATGAAGCCACAACGCCAACTCCACTTCGCCTGCATTTAGCGCAAGATCCCGTACCTGATCGAACTCCTCGAGGCACGCCTCGAGATGCCCAAGCGTGTGGTAATGCCGGCCCCAAGACGACCAGCCCCGAACGACGAGGCCGTAGTCTCGCCAGGCACCTGCGCAGCCGCACGTCCTACAGACAGTTTGCCACCGCTCAAGAGTCGCCAGACTCACGGCGGTAACCTCGGGGCATCAGCTAGTCGGGTTTTCGTCATCGGTCAGACGAAACAGGTGCCGATGCTCGCGTGCGATGAGGCGTTGGGCCCTCTCGTTCTCGCGCGCGGATCGACAGCTTGCGCTTTGACAGCGAACGCCATGAAAGTCCTGGATCGAAATAGACGTGTTTAGGGCCGCCTCGCACTTTCGCACGTTTTCGTGCACTACAAGTAAGGTTTCTCCCGCCTGTCGACTCGTCGCGACGCCACGACAATTCCGTTGTCATCACCCACTCGTGGCCCTAGAATGAGACTGTGGCGATGGATCAATCAGTCATCTACCGTCAATGAAAGGAATCAGTTCATGCACGGAGCATCAAGAACCAACGTAGCCGTCTGTTTCGCCGTCCTCATTTTTGCGTGCGGCGGGTGTAATAACCATGCCAAGCCCGGTGAACCGCCATCGACCGGTAATTTTGATGTACAGGCCGGCATCGCAAAAATGGTGGCCAACGGCTTGAGCTCGAATGTGAGCTTGGACGGAACGGTGGCCGTCAACGGCGTCTCGACGGCATTCAGCGGCTCAGGAACCTTTACGCGCCCACCCGCGACCAGCACGACCTTCAGCGGCACCGCCGCCTCGTCGCAAACCACCACAGTCTCCGGATCCATTACCGCCGCCGGCCAGACTTCGCCGTATTCCACCAGCGTCACGGACTACTACGCCAGCAGTGACAGCGCCTTTCTTGGTGAAGTTTCCGCCGGCGAGTATGACGTCGCGCAGGCACCCATTTCATTTCCGACAATGGTTGTCGCTGGATCATCAGGAACTTTGGGCACGCTCAGCCGTTACACCAGCAGCACCATGAGCGTGTCCCTCGGCACCGTGCAGGTGAGTTATTCTGCACTGGCCACGGGCGACCCGGGAAGTCCGCTCGGCGTCGCGGTGACCACCAAGATTTTCGATACGCAAGACACTCTTATCGAAACCGACGTGACGAACTACCTAGTTACATCGAGCAACTCAATTTCATTGAGCGGCGCCTCCGCGCAGAATCAATCCGGCATGCTCGCGATTACAGCGCAGTAACCTGGACGAGCGTTGCAGGTTCTGCCGGTCATTGGCTCTCTTTGATCGTCACCCACGACATGACCAGCCCCTGTTTTCTCGGTTCCTGGCTGACGCTCCCCCTCACAATTACAAACTGATCGGACGAAACCGGAACCGCATCTCTGACAGAGAATGACGCGTACTTAGGATCAAACGCCCGAACCGCCTGGGTGTTTCCTCGCTCACCGATCAGCGCTATCGTTGCATTTGAGCTTCGACCAAACAGTACGATTGAACCATCGGCAAGTACATACCCACGGCCAGCCTGCGGGTCAAAATAGCCCTTAATCTCTTGCGGTGGCCTGGTATCTTGCAGGCGCTCGTCGAGCGTATAGAGAGTCGCCTTGTCAGCGCGATAGACCAGGATCGATGTTTTGCTGGTTTCTACGACTGAGCGCAACTGCACGATGAAATCGCCCGCAATTACTCTCTTTGCAATCGTCTCACCCTTTTCGTTTGCTCTAATTACCCGAAAGTTGTCTTGCGAGTCCCAGGCGGTAAAAACAAAACTGGGTCCGACAGCGGTAGCGGCTGTAACGGGCGGTGCATTGTCCACGAAGGCCTGCCCTTTCTTCACGCCGTTGGCGTCGACCTGCAGGAGCCATATGTAGCCACGCTTGCCATCGTTCGCATTCCCGAGCAGCAGTACGCCGTCCTGCCAAACAAAACATTGATAAAAGTTTGAATGGATAAATCGAGAATCATCGTTCGGCACTTGCACGCGCTTTTCAATGGCGCGTCCATTGCGATCGAGTATTACCAGTAGATTTTCCGTTTGCCCGTCTTTCAATTTGCCGCCGCACAGTAGAGTATTCCCGTTCGCCAGCGATACCGCTCCGTGAAATTCGGACTGCGGAACCGACTGACTTCCGGTATCCACTGTGCTGTCCACCGGATCGATGAAATGCCATATAGGAGTCCCGTGGCTGTCCGTCGCGACCACCCAAGCAGTGACGCCAACGCCTGTGACGACAAAGCCTCCATCGCGTGTTCGCGCAATCGCGTTCACTTGGGGCCTGACGTCAGGAACCAATATTTCCCGATCCACGGTGATCGATTTGCCGTGGCTACCGCAGGATGCCATGAGAAACCCGGCAACAGCACCCATACCAATGCGCCACATTGATTTAAGGACGCGAATTCTCGTAGCAATCAACTGAAGCGCAGCTCTCTGCTGCGTTTCATCTCCAGAGCGGGAATGTGGAAACGACGATGAGCCTCGGATGGATGGTTGACCCGTGAAGTCCGGCCGTCGCGCTGCATCCGCTGATGCGCTTCGTCCCATGTCGGCTGCTGAGGAGAGTCTTGTGTCCAGCGAGCCACCGAGGCCTCGTCACACCATTTGAGCAGTTTCGGCATGACCGTGCGGTGAACGCCGGACAGCATAAAGGACTTCATCGCCGCCTCGTCAGCCCAGAGTGTACGCGTCCAATAAGTGTTGTGCGCTTCACGCAGTATAGTGACGGCGAGATTGTCCTTCGCTCGCCGCGCCTGGAACGCCGATCGCAGCGCCGCGAGGAAGAATGCCGGCAGGTATCTCCCGGACCTCACTCGCAGACGCGTAATCGAGACGAGCGGCAAGCATCCTCCATTGCAATCTCTGCTGCAGCCAGCATAGCTTCATTTCGTCGCGCACGAAAGGACCGTGCTCAATGGCGCGTGGCGCCGAACTCCTAAAAAAATGCGGGACCGGCACATCCGCAAACGCGAAACGCAGACTTCATTTGGATTTCAAGTTGGGGCAATCGAGAATGATTTAAGGCAGTTGCGCAGCACCGACCGATATAGCGCCGAAAATTCCGCCTCCCCTAAGAAACGCCGGGCGCGATGCATGGATATCAAGCCTTGAGCTAGAGCGGACAAGGTCAGCGCAATGTCGAGCGCGCGCGTATCGCCGAGAAGACCTTCTGCTTTTGCCTGATCGATCTTGGTCGCCGTCATGGCGATCACGGGCGAGCGGCCCGCCACGAAATCATCCGGATACTGCCGTGCTTTGGGCGCAGGAAGAAAAAAAGCGGCGTCGAAACGATGGGGCTCTTCCAGGGCGAACGACAGGAACTCATCTGTGAGCCGCTCCAGCCATTGCATAGGCCCTGTCGTCCGTATGGCGCGTACTCGCTCCTCCCACGCGGCGAGGCCATCGCTCATCAAAGCATTGAGCAGAGCATCTTTGTCCGCAAAGTGGCGGTACAGAGACATGGGCGACATGCCGGACTCCTGTGCAATCCGACGCATCGACAAGCCGTGCATGCCCTCCTGCTCAAGAACTGTTTTCGCCGCACTGAAGATCCGGTCCTTGCTCATGCGTACAGTGTATACTATTATGTATACACTGTACGCAAACCAAGCCGATGGCCGCAATTGCCCTAGTCACATAAGACTAACGGTGGCAAGTTTCATGCGCAAAAGAGCCAGAACCTTGCATCGTTAGTAGAATGCGCTCTATGACTGATGAATCCTTGGCGCTGAGCGAGCAAGAGCTCTTCATCCGACCGGCCAATGCCGATACCGAAATTGAGCTTTTGGCGCGCGAAACGCACATGCCTCGCGAACTCGTGGCGGAACTCTACAAGAGCGAACGCGCGAAATTAGAACGCACGGCAAGGATCAAGACGTATGTCCCTGTGCTGATCCATCGGCACGTCAAAGCCCTGTTGCGGGATCAACACGGCGCTTAAGCCCCGCCTCCTTGCGCGAATCAGGAGAGCGCAGCGGATTTACGGCGCTCCGGGCAAGATAACGATCCACACTACGGCGCTCCAGCCAGCCCGACGTCGTCCAACGCTATGACACCCCGCGGCGTACGGTCGAAGTCGAAACGGATCCTGCGCAGACGCTTCGGATCGAGACGTGGATTGACCGCAACAAAATCCTTCAGTCGAAAGCGGTATCGGCGCATGACCAGTTCCGATGACGGGACACTGCTGATCGCTCCAAAACGCCGGGTATAGTTCTTGATCTGCGGATATAGCAGCTGGTCGTGCGATAACGGCAGTCGGGCCTCCGCCCCTTGGGCATCGGTCAAGACAATGGACCAGTCGAGTGGTTCTCGACCCTCTTCTCCCTCGGCGCGGCTGATGCCATTGGGGTGAAATGATTTTGGCAAACTGCTGATTGCGGCATTCGAGGCGCCGAATACCAAGGATGATTCCGGCGTAATTGCCGGCTCTGAATCACTGAGATTGATCCGATAGCTCGCTGGCTGCGCATGAACGCGGTCATCCCATCCGAGCAGTACGACATGCGTGTCGAGCGTGGCAGATTTTAGCTCCACGAAATCCTCACGCCACACTGAGAGATTCTGCGCCTCGACGGTTATCCCTGGACTTGATCCGGTCGCCGGATCGAGGTCCTCCTCGAAATTCGCCAGCCAGCGAGTGTTGCTATCGGAATAGTTATTGATCAGGAAGTCATCGGGTAGCCAACCGGCACCATTGCGCGCGTCTTCGAACAACGGCCGATATCGCTCCTCCCCATTTAAGGTCAATTGCAGGAAGGCGGACAGATACACTTTGGCGATCTGCCGTTGGGCTTCGGGATCGATCATACGTCGCGCATCGAGCAGGAGTTTGAAGGGCTGGCCGATATCGTATCGGCCCCAGGCCGTGTTGAATTGACCGTGGTTGGCGCCACTCACATACAGGCTCGCCTTGAAGGCTTTGACGTCACCCGAGAAGCTTGCGCGGGAATATTGCGAGGAGCCCATGAATGAAGTTAGGTCTCCGTCCATGGAACCATGAAGGGTGAAATAGTTGGTGTCGCGCATGGGTACAGGCCGGTCACGCGGCTGGTACTGTCCGTCGACCGGCGCGATCGCCGCAATCGCCCCCAGCTTGAAATGGTAGTTAAAGGCGAGCGTTGCATCGTCGGGATCGTGACTCAGGTCGTTGAAAGCATTGGCGATGGCGACGGCTTGGCCTCCCCGTGAATGACCGATCAGTGCGATGCGGCTCAAATCAGCCTTGCCGAACATGGGATGCGTCTTGTCCAGTGTCCAGTCACGCCACTGAACGAGATGCTCGAGCAGCATCCAGCCACGAACGCTATTTTCCTCGCCTTTTCTCAAACCAAACGGATTGATAAAGTCTGCGAGCGAGCTGTTCAGGAAGTTCTCGTCCACCGAGACGACGAGGAAGCCTTGACTCGCCAACAGTTCACCGAGATACGCGTACCCAGGGTCGGAGAAGGAGTCCATTCCATGGTTACCGTGCACGATCAGCACTAACGGACACGGGGACAGTGCGACGTTCTGTGTACCAACAGGTATCCACACTCGGCCCTGAACCGGAAAACTTTCGGGACCGAACCCCCAATATCGCGAGCGGATCCAGCCGCCCAGGCCGGTCCATTTCAAGTCGAGCTTCGAGCCATCGACTGATTTGGTTCGAAACGCGACACCGCCGGCGTATTCGGGACGATGTCGGTCGACTCCGCTGCCGTACGTGAGGATCTTGACGCCGTAAGGTCCAGGCTTGCCCGGATCGCGCAGATCCAAAGTGTGGCCCCGCAAGTGATAAGCGGACAGCGCCGAATTGAGTTCGCCCGCAGGCTTCAATAGCACGTACGCCGAGAGGCCAGCCAAGGCTACACCAAAGGCAAAGAATACCCGCGCCCCGATGCGGCGCGAACGCGGCACGCCTGGTCGAATCAGTGTCGCACCGGCGCCGAAAAGCAGACTGACTGTCATGACAAAGAGGGGCAGCGCGATCAGTCCTTTCGCACCCCAGCTCACCAATAGAACCAATGAAATCGGTGGCAGGCACAGCAGAAGAGCAGCCCGAAACCTGAGTTTTAGCGCACCGAGCAGCCAAGCCGTAAAAAGCAATGCCACGCTTGCCAAGGCCATGAGCCCAAACAGCGCTGCCAATCCCAGCATCGTTTCCCATGTGAATACTGTTGCGCCGTCACTGAACAAGAATGAAGCGAAGAGTAGTCCCCACAGAGTCAGCAGGGAAAAGGTTGCCGCCGTCCAGGCCGAGTCGGTCGGCGAAAAGACTCGCCGAAACCACGTTCCAACAGACTTTAACCTGGTCAACATCATCACCGCCGCAGAGCTTATTAGAGCAAGCACCCAATTCTAATTACGGGCCTTCTTATCCCCCGCCCGCCGATATTCCATCGCCTTCTGTTCTGCTTGCCCAACGCTCGTATTCACACCAAAGGACCGAAACGCCTGAGTAAACTCCGGGTACGTCTGCAGAGAGCAGTAGACAACCGCGAATCCATCTTAGCGCTGAACTGGTTTGCAGGCCATGCAGCAAACTACAGGGCGTCTCCTTTGGGATCGACGCGGACAGCCATTCATCGCCCATCACTTCTCGCGATACGCTATTCTTGGACTTGGATGTACTCTTTCATTACCTCCAATGCGCAAATTCGGGTGCCCAGGATTGTCTATGGAACCGCTTGGAAGAAAGCCGACACGCCACGGCTGGTAAGCCTCGCGCTTCAAAACGGATTTCGCGGCATCGACACTGCCTGCCAGCCCAAGCATTACGATGAAGCGGGAGTGGGTGCCGGCATCGCCGCCAGCCTCAAACCAGGACTGACCCGCACCGATCTCTACCTGCAAACCAAATTCACTTCGCTCTCGGGCCAAGATCCGAATCGCACTCCTTACGATACAAAGGCGCCGTTGCCCCAGCAAGTCGGACAATCCGTAGCGGTATCCCTGAAGAATTTGCTCACCGACTACCTCGACTGCGTGCTGCTGCATTCTCCGATGCCAACGATGACGCAAAACATGGCCGTGTGGCGCGCTCTCGAAACTCTGGTCGACACCGGCGTAATTCGCCAACTTGGCATCAGCAACTGCTATCGCCTGGACGATCTCAAGAGCCTAAACGAAGCCGTCCGAATCAAACCCGCCATAATTCAAAATCGATTTTACGCCGACACGAACTACGACAGTGAAATACGCGCTTATTGCGATCGGCACCAAATCATCTATCAAAGCTTCTGGACCTTGAGCGCCAATCCTCAATTGCTTTCTCACAGAACGATGAGCGCCATGGCCTCCGCCCACAATCGAACCGCAGCGCAGATTCTTTTTCGTTATCTCACGCAGATCGGAGTGGTTCCCCTCACCGGCACGAAGTCGGAGACGCACATGCGCGAAGACCTCGGCATCTTTGCCTTTGAGCTCAGCAACGCAGAGCAACGCGCGATCGGAGAGCTATTGTGATTTTCGGCCTTGTCACCGCCCATTTTGATGTCGGCTGCCATTTGGCGGGTTACTGGTGCCGAGCGAAATGGTGGATGTCGAAATAAGTTCCTTTTTTTTGAACTTCGCTTTTCAAAATCGCTTCGCGTTGATAACCGCATTTCTCGAGCACTCTCATTGACCCAATGTTCGGCGCCAGTACCGGAGCGCAGAGCTTTCGAAATTTTCGATTGCTGAAACCGTAGTCCGTCATTTGGAGCAATGCCGCTGTTGCTATGCCTTTGCACCAATAGTCTTCAGCTACCCAATAGCCGATTTCTGCGATATGGTCCCGCCATCCGCTTTGGGGTGTTATACCCACGCTGCCTACAAAAAGGCCTTGAAATTCTATTACGCGAGTGATGGCGCCATTCTGTTTTGAACCGCTACTGATCCACCATTCGGCATCCGCTTTCGTGTACGGATGCGGGAATGTGTACACCAAATAGCGCGCCACATTCTCGTTATTGGCCAAATACACAAGCCTTTCGAGATCGGAGTCTGCGTATTCCCTAAGCAAAATCATGTGCTGCCGTCCCTCGTCCTCCGTCTCCCCCAGCCATCTTTGGCTCGTCTGGGAGCGTGCACCGGCTCAAGTTCCCGGCACGATTCGCAAGTCCCGGACGACGCCATCTTTCAGCGCCGCCAACGCCGCTTGATAGTCGGGGCTATCGTGCACCGCAACGGCTTTCTCTACCGAATCGAACTCGATTAACACGGTTCGTTCCATTTTACCCTCGTCGTACACCCGGGCTGGAATTCCTCGAGCCAAAAAGCGCCCGCCGCCCCTTTCGATGGCCGGTCCCGCCAGCTTTGCATAAGCGGCAAGCTTATTGGGATCCGTAATTTCATGATAAAACGCAATCCAATAGGCTTTGGCCATGGCTTGAGATCCTCGCGTTTGAAAACTACTCGCAAGCCTACATCAGACCAGAAGAAGTGAGTATCCCGCCCCCGGTGGCCACGCGGAAAAGGACTATCGTTGGTCCGTCTCCGGCCTCGAAACTGCCAGCACAAATGCCGCTAATTCGTCGGCATCCAACTCGCCGTCATGATTCTTGTCCGCCCGCGCGAATTGCATTTCGAGGAATCGGAACACCTGAGCCTTCGAGACTGTCTCGGTCGCTGCAATGGATCGCACGTAATCTTGGATTGCCATCGAGGCCTCCCGCGGCACGCAATACCGCTTGTTGAAGACATGATAGAAAGGAACCGATAAAAATGATGTAAAGACGAACCGTTAACGGCCTCGCTGTCCGCGCAGCGTTTACAACACTTTTATGTCTGGTTTGCGATTCTAGCGGCGTGTCGCAAGACTTAGCCGCAGCAAGCGCCTCCGCCTGTCCCCCGGTCCGCCCAGCATCGAAGATCCGGGCAGTCGGAATCGTCATACCCGCGACGAATCAATCCGACACGATTGCCAATTGCGTTTCTAGCCTATTCGCCGCCAACAGCTATTCTGGCTGGCACAATTCGCTGTGGATCACTGTGGTAGCCGACGCCTGTACGGATGGCACCGCCAAGGTGGCCCGACAGGCGCTTGGCGCCTTCGGCCAGGTGCTGCAAATCTGCGCCCATTCCCGGCAAGCCGCGCATAAACTCGGCGCGAGCGTCATCATGGAACACTTCCGGGACCTACCGCGGCACACGCTTCTGTTGGTAAGCACAGATGTGATCGCGGCTTTACCGCGCGATTGGATCGATCGGCAGCTACTTCCTTTTAAGGCTCGCCACTAGGGTGCCCGGATATCGCCTTCTGAAACTCGGCGGCCTGCAGCATTGAACTTACCGTATTGACCACGGCATCCGATAGAACTTCGTAGTAGTTCTCCACCTTGTAGGAGCGCCCAAACCGCGTGGCTTCACCGGAGGCGAGACCGTTCCACAGGGTTTTGCCATTCTGGTCGATGACCGTGAGATGAATCGCCACGTCGGATTTGTAAGTGTCTCCTTCACGGACGAAGAATCTCCTCACCTCACCCTTTATGGTCACCGCGGCATTGCTGTCGACCGTCTTGATGCCGGCCTCATTGAGTAGTTGCCGAACGTGCGTCCCCACGAACGCACCGACGTCATCTGAGGTAGTGACCGGCTTTGGCTCGTCGCCCTCTCTGTTTTCGCCAATGGTTTCCTTGTTATCGCGGCCGTCGGTGAAAGTCGCGACCGTTACCGGCGTGGCGATCATTTGAGCCGTACCAAGCCGCAGGTCCGACGTCGGTCGCCACT
>Ga0193753_10001022_pt1 | contig 25022 bp, 33 predicted proteins | sample H1c2metaG_FD_144925 | JGI IMG/M metagenome (GOLD analysis project Ga0193753, IMG submission 144925) | Soil microbial communities from a riparian zone of the East river system, Colorado, United States - H1c2 | ecosystem: Environmental > Terrestrial > Soil > Riparian zone | place: USA: East... | reverse complement strand
CACACGGCTTGGTCTATACTCAAAGGCATCGAAGTAGCAATCTAAGTCCTTGCTGAGTAAAGCTATTTGGTAATATGACCAATAAACTTCTTCAGCCCATCCCTGCATAGCGATACGTTTACGATATGCTTCGATTGCCTTTTCAGGTTCGTGCGCATCTCTATAGCTCTCGCCAATATAGAATGCTGACCTAGTATCCATGGGATTTTTTTCTACTTCTGCTTCTAATAATTTAGCATTATTCAGATACTTAGCCTTTTCGTCTTCATGGCTAGATCCGTCTGAATAATGTAATATTTCCACACAGTCGATAGTATTAGATGTAGCAGGCATTTCTGTAAAAGCATAATTATGAACTACGCCACGGTAACACCAATCTTTATCATCTTTGAGAAACATGACACGACCAAACTGGAAACCAGTGAGATAGCGTACATTACCAGAGATACAATCGGTTTTCAAGTGTTCCCTGAAGTCCGGTTGAGCAGAGAAAGTTTCATCAGCATCAATGATAAGATGATAATCCGCTTTACCTTTAGCCGATTTAAGGACAGCTGAGCGGTTATGAGCGAAATTGACCCATGGAACGTCAATGAGTTCACCCGGGACACCATTCATAATATTTTGGATTTTCTCCTTGGTATCATCCGTGCTTCCAGTATCAGCAATGACCCAGTAATCAATGTGTGGTTTGAGAGATTCCAAACACCGCTCGATTACTTTAGACTCGTTTTTAACAATCATATTCAGGCAAATAGTAGGCAAGAGATTACACTCCTTCATTTTTGGCAATAAAAAAAACACCCTAAGGTGTGTGATTGATTGCATTTAGAATTGGAAACGAACTGCTGTTACTTTGGTACCAATGACTCAGCCTGCAGCTACTGTAAATCCTGCACTTATTACTCCGCCATAATTCTACCAAATGGGTCTGAATGGTCGGAGCGCAAAGGTGGCTGCCGCCCCACTAATATTTCATTTTGAAGTCTTCTCTTCTCGTTATCATAAGTGTTGGTATACCAGATAGTTTCATCCGCTTTTTGAAGAGGATTTAACACAGCCCATCCTTCAGCATGTGGAGGGACTATTGCTTGAATCCCTTGTTCTTGTAATCGCTTTCCTGCCCATACGTCAGCCATATTAGGGGTTTTGAAGTCCTCGTAACATAGCTTAACCTTGCTGGTGTCTATACATAGAGTTCCAGTCCCGGCAAATTGAACACGAGTGGGCTGAGCAACTTCTCCTAATATGCGGCAGGCTAATATGGTATCGTTCCAATAATCTGTAGCTCCCTGCCTAAGGCTACGGCCATGATGAGCCACAGCTGGGAATTTCTTAAGCCAAGAGAGTGAGTAGTTTACATAATCCGGAGGATAAATAAGATCGTCGTCTAAACTGAAGTAGAATGTATCTTCAGGTTGGTTGCAGGCACGATAAAACTTGCCTGCATCCCCCATATCAGACCCGGTATCTAGGCTCGAATAGTATGTAATTTTGGCTTTTTTTAACAAGTTGAAATTCTTGTACCCGTTCTGATAAACAAAGAGATGATCTACCTGATCAATAATGCTGTTTATTGCATCTATACACTCAGCTTCGCGGCCTGGGATTGTGGCCATCCCTGCAATGACTTTTCGTTCATGTAGTATTGTAATATTTTCACCATGCCTTCCTCTAAAGATGTGGTTGGAGCTCCGGCTAATTGGCGAACTTTCTCACAGCAAAGTCTTTTTATCTTTGTTTGGTTAGGTGGAGCTTCCACTAAATTTATTAAAGAGCGAGGAGCGCCCGCTAAATCACAAGCTAAAACAGCGATTTCCTCCATGCTTCTAGCATCATCATTTCTGCCGAGATTATAGATCCCACGCCCTTCATAGTAATCGCTTGTCCCTTGGGTTATAACCTCTCCATTTTCAAGGATAGATCTAAAACTACGGATCAAATCATCTATCCAAATATTGGAGCGTTCAGCATTTTTATGCACGTTTAATGGCGTGTTATGGAGCGCATTGTATACGAAATTTAGAATAGCTGCCCTCCCATTTCCAGCTGGAACTCCGGTCCCGTATGGCATAGAAGGGCGCACAATCTGTAGGTTGGTTGGATGATATAGCAAACACGTTTCTTCCCCCCACTTTTTGGATAATCCATACAAATTGTGGGACAACTTAAGTGGAGTAGATTCATCGCACATTGTTTCGCCTTGATCACCATATACTTCTGATGTAGAAATGTAGCATAAACGACATCCTCTTTCTGCAGCAGCTTGAGCTATACGAGTTGTCATTAGGGCATTGCTATCAATGGTGAACTTTATGTTATCCTCGCCAAATAGTCGTCCCACTTGTGCAGCATTATGGACGACTAGGTCCGGTTTAAATCTATTGAATTCTCTGTGAGCCACCCCTTTATGCCAATAATTGACCTCAGGGAGATTGCCACCCCCCACAGTGTGTCCATGATCTTCTAATTCACGTTTAAGATGTGTAGCTATAAAACCCTTAATTCCAGTTATATAAATTCTCATTGCGTTTAATAGACCCCCGTTTTTTCATGTAAATGTTGTAATTGTATTGTTTCATCTCGAACCTCTTCGGCGATGGATCAAAATCATACCAGCGCCTGTGGTATAAATGTACAACAGTTTCTGAAATAGGCCTGAATTTTAGGCCAGAACTTAGAAGCCGCTCCATGAGATCATTATCTTCATAACTCTGACCTATGAAATCTTCATCAAAGCCGCCTATTTCTACATAGATATGACGAGGAATAGCCATAAAAAAAGGTAATTCCATATTGAGATTACCTGCTGGCAAATCTGGCTCTGGATTCCCTGATAGAGCGGATAAATAACTCCCATCCAGATCGTCCCGGCCCGTCGGTATTACTAAGGAATTAGGTTCTAACTGCTCTAGCATAGAGGCAATCGTTTCCCCGGTGTGATACATTTCAGCGCAAGACAAGGTGATATACTCCCCTTTTGCTTCCCTCACACCTTGGTTATATGCAAAGCCTCCAGAACGATAAATTTCCTGTCCATTCAAATTACGTTCTCCCGTAAATATATATTTAACTGGCAACGTATCTCTAAAGAGACATACTATTTCCTCAGTTCCATCAGGAATTCCATCGTTTAGAACTAGAATTTCTACTTGGTCTCTATCAAATTTTTGTCTATTTAAAGAGCATAGACCATGATATAAAAGTTGCGGTCTTTTATAAGAACTGATAATAATGGACATTAACATGGACATGGGATCTCGCTATCTATTTTAAATACCTCGAAAATCGGTGAGTAAGATGGTAGTTGCAGTACATCTCCAGGTGACGACGGATGAGTATTATGAGCCATAACCTCTAGATAATCCCCAGCAGTAAAGGCTCTAACTCGACTAGCATTACTTGGTGAATAATCACTGGATACGATATTAGTGGTACCATTTACTCGAACAAACCAGTTGAATGAATCTTGACCTGATAATACATTGAAGCCAACAAAGTAAACTCCAGTTTTTAGAATGGTTATCCGTGTGGGAGATCCGGGATTATGCATAAACTGTGGGTCAGTTTCTTCCACATCAAAGATGATTGCAGCTGTCGCAGTAGCCGCAACAGTTTGATCACCAGAGCTAGTGACTATACAAATATAACCTTCAGATCCTCCAGAGCCGGCTGGTCCTGAAGGACCGGTAGCTCCCGTTGGACCGCTTGGACCCGTTGGGCCATTGGGAGGTCCTGGTGGCCCTTGCGGACCTGTAGATCCAGTTTGTCCTGTTGCGCCCGTTGCTCCTGTAGGCCCCGCTGGTCCACCTGAAGGTCCAGTAGCTCCAGTGGCCCCTGTTATACCTGTGGCCCCTGCCGAATCTATTAAAATGAAATTACCACTAGGTCCGGTTGCGGTCAAAGTGATATTTGTACCGGCGATTAAAGGTGATGATCCAGCCCCTGCTTGAACAGAGCGTACACGTACATCCGTAATATCTCCGGGATTAATTACAGTGGCTCCATTCGCTACTGCAATTTCAGCTATAGGTAACTCCCAAATCAGATCATCCTGCTGTACTACAGGAGGAACTGGGGAAGCGGCGGGAGTACCTTCCAGTACAACATAAGTAGTAGTATTGTTAGTTAAATCTAGTCGAATGACCACCAAATCAATCCGTGGGAACCCTGAAACATTATTAGAGATTGTAAAGGTAATATTTCCTGGATCGGCTGGGTCTTCAATGTAATAGAAATAAAAGCCTTCAATCCAAGCTTCCCCAGGATAAATCTGAATTGTCATTGCGGTATCCGCAGCAACGGCAGATTCTCCAACTGGGTCCAGTGTGGTAGTAGCAGCCAAAATACCAGACGTACGAACCCAGCTGAACATTAATTTCCAATCATTTTCTGTCATTGCGTAGTCGTCATATGGGAAAGAATTGAATAGACCAGCCACATTAACCACCTCTTTTCGGGTAATAAAAAAAGAGCCCATAGGCTCAAATGATTTTCGTTTATTGCGAAGTTTCTAATCTTACAACATCCGTATGATTCTGATTGATGGAGTCGAAGACAAAGAAATCAGTTCCCACAGCTTGAGTCCCCACAGTTCCCTTAATTACTTCCCCCTCATCCCGAGTAAGAGTAACACTAACATCTGTAATTTGACCTGGAATATCGCTAGCGCCCAGTCGAACTGTTACCCAGTCTCCTACAAAGTAATCTTCAAAATATCTTGTGGTTTGAGATTCTAATATTTCTATCTCTAGATTAATGATTGGCCCGTCTTCTCTTAAAACAACATCTACAGCGTCGTCTAATTCATTTTTCATGTTATCGTAATTTATATCGGGTGGACTACCGACTGGAGGCGCAGGCGCAGGATTAGGCGCCCCAGCACTATTAGGAACCAGTGTGACGCTAGGTAATGTATTGGGAGGACCTTCATCTCCAAACTGAACATCGCGTCTATCAGCGAACTTTTCTTTTAATCCATACTGGTAATCATTGTGAAGTTGGCGACCAGTGGTAAACCACCTCAAAGTAGCTTCACCTTGCCCGGCACAAGTAACTTCTGTAGCCTCTGGTTGTGTAAATTCATATTTATATGAACCTAGATTCCCTAGAGACTCGGAAAATATAACGCTCGTTTCATTTCTTCTGGGTTGACGATAATTAAACCTCAAGCCACTTATAGATACAATATTATCCTGTGAGGGATTGGGCCCTCCTACTTCGCTTACTAAAATATCATCTTGATCAATAGAAAACTGATAGCCTCGGTACACAGGAAGATTAAACGGATTTATGGGCCGGACTGTATATGAAGCTATCTCTTGGCATTTAGATAGTAAAGTTTGGTAACGTGCTCTCATTTGAAAATTAGGCACTCCTGGAGGATTTTGCAACCCGTCCGAGTCACTATTATTTGTATAAGCTTCCTGAGGGCTACTTGCGACCCCCATAAATAAAAATGGAATACGTCTTGCTGTATATCTTTCCGAGAAATTACTGCCGTTGTAAACGATGGGTGGGTCATTTCTATGGTTGCCCGTGCTGTTCGTATATGTATAGGGATACGTCCAAGGATAGGGGGCATATACGCCAATATTTAGTTGTACTATATTGCGTAAACCAGTGGATACACTGCGTTCACCTGCTGGATTTTGGGGGCCGCTCCCATAATTATAATATCCCCATCCCTGTAAAAATGGAGCTACAAAACAATTGTCGAATGCCGAACTTCCACTGATCTGTCTCCCACTATAGTTATATCCTGAATACGGGGGGTTACCATTAGGTGCTAATTGGTTTCCCGGAGAATTAACCATGGCTAATCTAGTTTCCAAAAGTCCTGTATCATCGCTCCCCCAAAATTCAACCATTGGGCCATTCTCTCCATAGAAATCCCCAGTTGCGCTAAACCCCCGTACAGGACCTCCAAATATGGTCTTTCCATTTCTGATAACAGTAATACCTCCGAGACCACCCTGTTCAAAAAACTCCACCCGGCGGCCCGAATTTCCCAGACATTGCACTTTCAAAGCTTCTGCTTCCGGAGTATAGTCTTGCATTAATAGCGTCCAGCCACCACAATTATTATATTTGGTTTTAAATTCCAACTTTTCGTAATTTGAGACTAACGCTACACGGATAAATCCTCGGGACAATTTTGTCCTATTAGCTGCCGCTGTTAAGGGAGCCACAAAAGTCCCATTTCTAAATGTTCTAGTCCTATAATCCCCTCCTCGGTACTGAGTAGGGTCATATCTAGAGTATAAAGATTCAGGGTTAATCGCTCTAACCCAAATTTTATAATCTGGTGAGGCCATCTGCTTACCTCCTAAATCATCGTTGAATATGCGGACCGATGAAAAACTTTAAACCGTGTGTCAACTGTAGCGTTCAATACACTAAAAAATAAGTTGTTATCTCCTGGTTTTAAGTAGAAAAATGATGATGTACGTGTAAGTTTACTGATCATTGAAGTGATAGGACGCGTGGGGGCGCCAACATCAATAATACTTGCTGTTTTAGCCCCACAATCTATGAGCAACGGGTTCCGAAGCCCAGTCCGTACCCCACCATTGACACTGAAATTCAATGTATTATTAAATGAAACTTGAGTATTTATGCTCTGATTCACCAAGAAAGGATCTCGAAATGGCCCGTCAACAATGAATACTGGAAATCCATTTACGTCACCATCATTATTAATAGTTATACGGCTTAAAGTAGAACCAGTGGGTCTAGGAATGACTGGTAATCCAGGCAGCATTCCTTGTCCAGGAACAGTTCTTGCCACTGTTCGTGTCCAACCGCTGTACCAATAGGGATCATTGGCATAAAATGTTAGAACTGCTTCTACACTTTTTTCCTGCAAAGTACTCTCATCCAGTTTAAAGCCACTTATACATCTGCAGCTCAGCCGACGAACACTTCCCGCGGGGTTTATAACTTCCAATGTTCCAATGCCTCGTTGAGGTTGAAATTCATATGGGAGACTCTGCAGCCCTGCCCATAACAATTGCTGCGTATCTGCCGTGAATAATACGCGTAAATCTACCTCGGCTTCATTCACATTAACAAACTTAGAAATGGAGCCAGGAAGAAATGGGACTTCCTGATTAACAGATACATACGGAGGTCCAGAGGCTCCGACTAAAGATCTAAATCTAACTCTGCGGCCTTGGTCTCCATCTGAGAGCTCAACGAACTTCGGAGGGTCAGGCGACACCGGAATATTTAGTAAGGTTAATATTTCATCTGGCCTTAATTCTTGATCGGGATTGTACCATCTAAAAAGCCAGCCACCAAACACATAGGGATCCACTAAACTACTACCAATCATATGGCACCTCCGTTCAGCCACGCCATTCGGGCCAATTCTCGATGCAATCCCCTAGAATCTAAATTAGCTTGTCGTGGATATACAGAGACATTGTTCGTTGTGGACGTCCCATAGCCATTACTACCAAAATCCAGTGTTGAAGCTACATCCCCCACAGCCATCTGAAGTTTTGGAATGCCCATTTCAATTCCTCTGGCCATAAGTTTCATCATATCTGGCATCCATTTATCTGCATCTTTTAAAGGACCTGAATCTGGAACACTAAATCCAAGTTTAGATTTAACCCAATTAGCTGCATCGATTACTTTTTGTTTAACATATCTAAACCCAGCTACTATACCATTTCCAAACTTGACGAACATGTCTCTTCCCCATTTAAGGGCTGAACTGGCTAAGTTGGTAAGTATACTGGTTATAGAACTTTTAACGGATTGGATCTTAGCAATCATAGCATTCCACGCGTTTGATAACCCTGATTTAATTGACTCCCAGATGGCTTTAGCACGTGTTTTTATAGTCTCCCAATTTTGTACTATAGAGGTAAATGCTTTGATGAGTAAGCCGATAGCGGGCATAAAATACATCATTAAAGATTGCCAGTTAGCTTTAAGAAAATTCCATGCCGCTGCCAGGCCATTCCTTACGGTCTCACTATTATTGTAAAGGTACACAAATGCGGCTATTAATAAGCCGACAGCTGTTATTATGAGTCCTATAGGATTGGCGACAAACACTAAGTTTAAAAGCACCATAGCTGCTCTAACTAGTGCAATTGTGGTTACAAGTATTCTATAAGCTTTGACAATCCCATATACAGCAACGCCTAGAGTTAGCAAATCAGCTATAAATTTGGATACCTCAGGCTGGGCTAAGAGGTCAATAAATGCCCCTACATTTTGCACCAGACCTTCAAAAGCAGGCTTTAAATGCGTCATTATATTAATGGCAAATATTTCTAGCTTTGACTGAATAGCTTTTAATTTTTCTTCGGTTGTCTTACTGATAAGACCAAAGAACTTGTCCGTGGCTCCCCCTGCATTTTGTAATGCATCTTGATATTTTTTGATTTCTTCTGGAGTAGCACTCATTAACTTACCAAAAGTTCTTATGGCTTGTTGCCCAAAGATCGAACTAATAGCATTATCTTGTTGCGCTTTAGTAAGGTGTCCTAATTTAGATTGGAATTCTTTTACAATATCCAGGATAGGTTTAATATTACCTGCGCTATCCCGAACATTTATACCAAAGGTTTTCATTGTTGCTGCCGCTTTATCACTAGGCTTTTTTAGCTCTGTGAAAACTCTGGCAAGACCAGTACCGGCCGAAGAACCTTTAATACTACGCTCAGCCAAAATCGCGAGTGCTCCAGATACTGCCTCTACACTCTGTCCTGCTAGCGAGGCCGCGGGACCCACGTAACTCATAGCTGTGGCAAAATCCTTTGACGACTGCTTAGACATCTTAAGTGCAGTGGTAAAAACGTCCGTAACCCGCTTAGTATCTTTCATTCCTAGTCCGAATATTTTCAAACTGCCTTCTATAAGTCCTAAGGAATGAGCAAAATCATCTCCAGCGACTTTGGCAAATTTCATGATATCCGGCATAATTTTTAAGGAATCAGCAGTGCTGATACCAGTTTTAGCCATTGAAGTCATGCCGTCTACAACTTCAGAAACTGAAATTCCAAATGTAGAGGCCATTTTTTTGGCGTGTTGGCCCATGACATCAAGATCTTTACCCGCGAGTCCTGAGACAGCTCCTAAGCGTGCCATAGCAGTTTCAAAATCTTTAAAGGTGGTAAAAGCTTTCTTGGCTATTAATCCAGTCGCTAGTTTCTTAGAAAAACTACTCATCTGAGACCCGACATCTTTAGAGGTTTTACCCAGGCCTATTAACCCTTTTTTAGCTTGATCAATACCCTTTTGAGCTCCTCCAAAGGCGACGCTTATTTTAACTATAAGATCTGCGATAGTAGTAGTAGCCATTTTTTACCCCCTTTCTGCTAAAGCTCGTTTCAACTTAGCAAATTCCCGCTCGCGATCCGCCATGGTAACACCGTGGTCCTTACCTAATAACTTTTTCGCTGTAACTTTCTTTTTGAGGTGTATATTCATCAAATTAGCAGCATGCCACGCGGTAATTTCCATCTGCCTATCATGACGTGATTGATAACCTTCAGCCAAAGAAAAAACTTCGCGTGGAGTTAGCTCCCAAAATTGATTGGGCAATAAATGCAGTGGCCCGAAAGCTAGCTTTTTTAGCTCTTCCCAGCTCCAATCTCCACTACTTTTTCCTTTTTTTCCTCATTAGCTTCTGGGAAAGCTAATGAAAATGCCTCCATTACCTTTTCTGATATAGTGGCAAACGGTGCTAGATCCATTAGCATATGGGCTTCTGGAAGCGTTAAATCAGGAATTTCGTGAAGTAGAGACGCCCAAAACATTTTTGCAATGGCCCCAAAGCCTATAGTTTCTTCGTTTAATTTAGAAAAAGGCATTCCCAATGCATCTTCGAGCTCTACGAGAGCATGGGTGTTAAATTTTAATTTCCTTTTCTTGTCCAATTGTAGGGCGACTTCGCCTCTATGTTTATTAGCCATTTATCCTCCTATGATGCTTGGAATGTATCTAGATACCCACAACCCATGACGCTTAAAGATAAGGTAACTGCATCATCTACAGGCACGCTTACTTCAAAGGAATTTACAAAGCCATCTCCCAAATAACCAATGTTGCCTGCACCTACTAGTGGTAGTAATTTCCATTTGACAGTCTGGCCGCCAAACATACTATTTTGGACATCAACTTGGCCGATATTACCCCTATAAGATTGGTTAATATACAAGGCCTCCATACTCATTTCCCAAGAGGCTAGTCCTACGATATTCTCTTTCCATCCAACTGAGTCAAAACTAGTGGCATCAATCTCATCCCTAGTGATGGTTATAGTGGCATCTTTAACTTCTCCCACAGGGGTAAAGATTGCGCCTCCATCTATAGAGACATAAACTTGACCCTTAAAACCTGCACTAGCAGAGGTAGTACATCCCATTTGAAATCCTCCTTTTTAGCAATAAAAAAAACACCCGAAGGTGTGAAATGAAGAATTTAGAATTGCATCTGCACCGCTGAGATACGGCCATTCGCAACACCTGTTGCGCCGCCCACTGATCCAGAAGCTGCGGCAGAGAAAGATAACTCGACCACACCACCAAAATTAAACCAGACGGGTTTGAAGGGGCCTATTAGTACAGTTTTTGAAGGTTGACAAATTTTAACTAAATTCCCCGATCTACCCGCATTATCTGGTTGTTGCTTAAGCGTACATGTAAGACCTGAGGAAAGTGATCCTGGACTAATAAATAATGCGGTGTATCCATCATTAACAAATTCCATCTCAGCTGTACAAGCAATGGCCACGCCGGATCCACCCACAGCGAAAGTTGAATCTATATTAAGTCCAATAAGAGCATTATTAGCACCAACAACTCCACCTTGAAATGGAGCATCGAAAATCGGGATGTTAGTAACCGCCATTTTAAATCTCTCCTTTTAATAATTGATAATTGCTAACCTAACTCCTACAGCTGGAGCATCCACGGATACGTACACATACCCTACGTTTCCGGACGTTTGGTTCCACCAAGCCTGTCTAAATGGTCCGAATATTCTGACTTGGCCATTAGGCATATCGACCTGATACCCTATCGACGCATTAGGTAAAGCTACACTGGCTGCCGATGTACCCGTTCTAGCAGCTTCATCAGGGACAGCCCAAATTGTGATTTCACTGTCCCCACCGACAGCTCCGTTATAGATATGGAGTAAAGACGTTCCGTCATTTAAAAACATATTTCCCCGTGTAAGATTTGCTGCTTGGGAAACTAAAACATAGCTACCTTGTGGATCAACATCCTGAATAGCTATAGCTTCGGGATTTGTTGGTGGTACTGGTGGTGCCATAAGATACCTCCTTAAGTCACGACTTCAGGATAATTTTGAAGCACTAACAGCCTAAAGCGCATAATCCCGTGCCTAGTTATCCCGTCACCTTGAAGCTGTGTGGTGCTAAAATCCGCCCAGCATCCTACATTTCCCCAGAGTTCTATATAGAAGTTGGTTCGGCCAAGTAGCCGCTGCACATCTTCCATAATCTCTTCAACTTGTTTCATCCCTTGATAGGCATGTGGATCAATGCGTGAGCCCCACACATGAACAGTCATAGTAACTTCCTGCCCATATCGGTCGAAGGTTTGAAATGGAGCTGTTGTGAACTCGCCAATCTGAACATAGGGAAAATTGTTATTATCCGGGACAAAATCAAAGACCCCCTCCACTTTGCTCATTAGTTGAGCATCATTGGTGAGGGTCTTCCACACTGCTTTTTGTATCTCCCATAGACTTGAACCTGCGGTCATATAATCCCCTCCTTATGGAGAGCCCATCACAATTTTGACCCCGCGGACAAAGTTGTTTTTCTCTTTCATTGCTGCCGGAGTCATGAATGGCTGCGCCGGCGTGCCTTCTCTAGCAATTTTATTTACAACAGCACCGGTTGGGATACCATGTCTTTGGGACCATCCCTCAAGTGCAGAATAAGGTGGCCGGTGAGGTCTGGTCCCAAATTCTATATACGCTGAATATGACGCCGCGCTCAATACATCGCCAGAAATAGAATCTTTACGCTCTATAACTGTAGAGAATATATTGTCCTTAAGTTCTCCCAGATCTTTAGGGGCAAACTGTTTAGCAGAACTTTCTATAGCAGTGGATGTTTGGGATACTACACCAAGCAACTCACGTTTTTTACGCTCTAGATACTCTTCTAAATTGTTTAACGCCTTGTTTAGACCAATAACTTCAACGGTTACACTCATTAGAAATCACCATCCTCAGTACAATAGAGTTGGGTTTCCCAGTTAATTTCATTAACATTCACAATTGAGTCTATCTCTAATATGTGAGTGTCAAAGAGTAGACGCATTGCCGTTGTTAAATGTACAGCTGGATAACGAATAGTTATTAGCCAGGCCCTGCGTTCTCGCATTTGAGCCTCTTCAAACTGGGTTCTATTACCCCTGGTTCCAGCATCATAGGTTTTTATGAATGCCCATACTTTGATAACCTCTGACCATCCATAAATACCCCCGCCACCACCATCAGGAATGGTGATCATAGGAGTTTGGATAGTTACTAGATTACGGAACTGGCCAGGATCAATAATTGGGATAGTATTATTTTTCTTACCAGCTCCGCATTTGAACCAACCACCATGACAATTCCACATCAGAGATACTCTACCTTATAAGCATCAAGTAATTGCTTAGCTCCGCAGTCGATCCCTTGCGACTCGCGGTTTTGATAGAGCGACCCAAAGATCTGAAGTATGGCTTCCTTAATAGCCCATGGGACATCTGAAGCAAGTGGCCCGTATCCAGCAGTGAATCTGAATTTTAAGTAACCACCAGGTCCCGGGCCGTAATCTACCCCGTTTATACCTGATCCATAACCCCAGCCATAACCTGTAGGGAACCCCACGCCCAGGGGAAATGGGAAATAACCAGCTTTGAAAACTAATCGTCCAGGTTCATAAACCGTATCTACATAGTAATTTAGTGCTGGAATAAGAGTAGATATGTTATTCCAGTTAAAAAACATTACTGTAGCGGCATCTACCGAGATAAGTCTTGGCCGCGGAATCTCAATATAGGGCCATAATTGGGTAGTTTCTAATTCCCACACCTGAGTGATGAAAGCACGGCGAGTATATTCCTCCGCCAGGCTTGTAGCTGCTGCTAACATTCCTAATATAGATGCATTGTTTGGAGCATCCGATACCGATATCCGTTCATGGATCAGGGCCTCAGACAATGTCACAGGCAGAATAGCTGCCGGAGTAATAAGCTTCTTCGCCATTTATTTCACCTCCGGTATGTCCAGCGATTTATCTTCTATCGCCCATCCTTTTTCCAGATAGAAAAGTGCGGTTTCATCGTCTAGATTGTATACTTCACCCGCATAAAATCTGGGTGTTTCAGTAAATTTGATGTTACTTTCTCCAAAATTAAAACACGTATCAGTCATACGTATTCGCTTCATAAAGAGTCCACTTTTTTCTTCTTTTTGCTTCGAATAATACCATTACTCATTGGCGTAGGTTTAATAACTTCCTCTTCAGTAGCCTCCGCTATGCCTTTACGGACAAGTTGAGTTGCTAAAGTTTCAGGCAAATTATAAACTTCACCTTCCAAAAATTTAAAAAACCGAAAGCGGTCATGTCTACCGCTTCTGGTCTCTAGCATTTTAACCTTCATATTAAAGACTCCTATTCGTTAGGCGGAGTAGGCGCAACGTGTGGTCTGCCAAGCTGGCATATCACAGATAAGAACGCAACATTACTAGCTGCACTAGCTACTACAGCAGCTTTTACATAACGTTTCGGCCCTACATAACCTACTCTGTAAACTTTGTTATCATCAGCACCTGTTACGCCACTGGCATAAGTGCTTCCTAGAATATTTACAATGTATTCAGTATTAACTACAGGAGCATAGGTAACATCATCATCTGAATCTCTGAGTGCTAATCTACGACTTCCAGTAGCACCAACAACTCCAGTAGTCATAATGAAGGTTACGCTTTCAAATCCTGCAGTGTCTACACCAGTAGCCCCAGTAGCAGTACCAGTGTAAGACTTTGGGTGAAATTGAACATGCTCAAACACATTATTATACTCATCAACAGTTGCCATTTTAATTCCTCCTAATATTTAAACTAAGGTGTTTTTACGTGGACTGCTACCATTGCTTCAGGTAATATTGTTAATCCACCCACACGGAAAGTTGTGTAGAACTGAATAAATGGCTTGTTTGAGTATGGGTCGCGAAGCATAGTCATACCATGACGATCAGTAATCATATAAGCCGCTTCCACATCGCCAAACAAGATTGGTACTGCACCAGTTGCGTAAGCTCCTGTAACTAAGTTAGTTGGAGCTTCCATATCGATAGCCTCAGCATAAGGGCGATCAAGAATTGTTGCTGGCGCTTCATAGGCAACTGCAGTGCCGAAAGTAGGTGTCCATAGATATTGACCATTACCGTCAACCCACTCACGCACGATGCGGATTGTTTGGCGATTCATTATCCATGTTCCTTGACGTGCGTAGAAATCTGGCAATGTGTAGTAAGCGTCGATTAGTAGATTTGGTGAAGTACCAATTGAATTTGCTACACCTGTTGTAGCATACACGTGAGACATTCCGCCATTAACAATATCCTTAGCTGTGGTAACTAATCCAGTAGGTTTACCCACACCGTCTCCAATTACGAATGCATTTCCTTCAGCGTATGCAAAAGATTTGGCTAAATTTCTGCGTAGATATTGATCCATATTTGTCATAGCATCGTCGAGTAGATCTTGAGTTACGATCGGTAGAGCATACAAATCGCAAGTTGGGATAATCTTCATGCTCAATTGTCCGGAATCAGTCTCAACTACAGGACCTTGATCAGCTGTCCAACCAGTTTCAAACATGCCGCCGTTTGGTAAAGGCTCACCGGTCTGTAGATTCTGTGCTTGTTTTTGAACCGGGATTCTAAATTCTTTTCCATTAACTTTCATGACCGTAGCATAGCGTCTTATTGGTGACCATTGAACTAAGGATTCAATTATAATTTTTGAATACTCTGGAGGAACCAAGTAACCGCCTTGAGGATCCACAGTTTCATTCATGCTGATGACTTTAATTTCTGTGTCATCGCCATTGCAATGCCATTTTTTGAAGGCTTCTTGATACTTGTCAATTTTATTAGCATCAGCACTAGATAATCTTGGGCGTCCAAGTTTTGTTTCTACATCATCGAGTTGGTCGTTAATACGATCTAATTTAGTTCTGGTTTCACGAGACTCAGAACCTACACGCTTGATCTCATCTTTGAGCTCAGCATGTACCTCTTTAAAGTCTTCAAAAGTAGATTTCAAATCATCTGCGAAATTTCTTCTGTCGCTATATGACATTTTACTTCACGCTCCTTGCGAAATTTTTCATATCTCTTAATAAAGCCGACAAGTCAGCCTTTGGCACCTCTTCTTTTGGTACAGCATCTTTGCCCATACGTTTTTCATAAGCTTCAACGCGCTTCATAATCTTGGCTTTATCAGCAGAAGGAATGTCCACTCCGCCTCTAGCACCATCAAGCGCGCCTTTAACAGCAGATATAGCACGAGGGATAGCTACTAATTTGCCTCCTACAACGTCTGCGAAAGGTAATTTATATGAATTTCTATTGGTAGCCTGAGCTGAATCCACATAAAAAAAGGCCTTCTTGGCCTTAGCTGGATCAAAACTCGTACCACCAGCCCACTTAAATATTCTTTTTTCTGCTGCTGGCCCATTCCAAGGCTTACTTTTAGGAGCTAGTGGTAAGCTCATGTCTCCAATTACTGCTTTTGATTCAAATGACAGAGTGTCTTCCAACGAGTCTGTCATGTGGGCGAGTGCCATCTTCGGCGAGTCGCCCATGTCTTCATCATCACAATTACAAGTTTTAGGCTTGGAACCTTTGTTCTCGACGCGCTCTTTCAGAATCATGAGTTTGTCATGCAAGCTAGCAACATGTTCTATCATTTCTTCAAATAGTCTTTGATCGTCATCATCGATGTCGCCATCATCGTCCATGTCCTCATCCACGATGTAGTCTTCATCCATCATGTCATCGTCCATGTAATCTTGTTTAGCCAATAGATTTTCATCCCTTTCCTGGAGTGTCTTTTCAAAATCATCAATGCGCTTCAGGAGCAACTCCAAATCCGCGCTAGATTTGAAATTGGATACTAAAGCTAACTCATTGGCTGCAAAGCCTTTGGTTATCATCGAGTATTCCATTAGCTTTATCTCTTTAAGCAAGCGGTTGCCCTTTTTATTCATTGAGTCTTTAACGACTTTGTAACCAATACTCATTGAATCTATATAGCCCATCTTGAGTCCCGAATGCACCGTCCGACCGAGCTCAGTAGAAAGATCTAACTTTCCACAGGTATATAGTCCATGAGGATCTTCTTTCATAGAAAGAGAAATCCCAACCGGTTGGCTGGGATTGTGCATAAACAATATAGGGAATTTCTTCTGATTAGTTATCGTTCGTTTGAAGGCTCCGTTTTCGATTATGTCACCGTAAGAGTCTACATTGTTCTTAACAGCCGCATAACCTTCAAATACACCTTCATCACTCAGTTTCTTCACCTGAAACTTGAGATTTTTATACTCCACAAATTCACCTCCTAAGGAGCAAATGCGATAATTGAATACACAATGCCCGCTTCTACCTGAACCGTGATATCACTAGCATCAGTAGCCAGCCCTACGAATTCAGGATTACTAAATGCGTCGTATTTAGTAATGGTAAAAAATACATTAGCTGGAGTAGGATCTACACCCAAAGTATGAGGAGTGGCTATAGGAGCACCAGTTCCAGTGATACCTTGAGCTGTAAACATAGCTAATTGAGTTCGTGTAATAGAGCCTGGAGCAATTACGGCTGTAGGCCCCGTGGCTCCGGTGGGACCAGTCGGACCCGTTGCTGCTGCTCCTGTAGGGCCAGTAGGACCGACTGGGAGTCCATAAATAGTACCGTCGGTTGCATCAATTACGCCGCCAACACCGTCTACGGTTTTACCCGTTAATGTCAATCGAGCTTGACGCTCGATAAACATGCCCGTTCCCCCTTGATTGGTAAAAATCTTGACGTTCGCCATTTAAATACCTCCTCAAGGACCAGTAGGGCCAGTGTGACCTCTAGGACCTGTTGGACCAGTATGACCTCTAGCGCCTGTGGCTCCGGTTGGAGAAAAACCTATCATTATGGCTCCTGTAGCAGCCCAGATAGTAGCACCTGATAAGATATGAAGAGTAGCTCCGTCTCCGATATACATACCAGTTGCACCTTGATTGATCCAAATAGGGACGTTAGACATTAGATCGCCTCCTTCAAATAAAAATAGGGCCCTAGGGGCCCCTTATATTTGGTAATTAAGTTAATAAATAAGCTTCCACACACCTACAATTTATAACTTCAGCTGCTGGACCCTCCGGATCACCTGGGAAACGTAAGCCATTAGAATATCTTTCTTCTATTTTTTTAATTTCCCCATCTACTTCCCTATGACTATCGCGAGTGCGATTATCCATCACAGCAATCCACTCTTTACGATTAGCCCCCACAGTCAGGGCCGCAAAGTTTGTTCCGGCATTTCCAGCTGTAATGACTTCGGTCTGTGCTATTGCTCTGGACCGTATTGGAATATCATGTTTATAGAGTTTGGCTATTTCCGCTTGAATTTCTTCATTTCCTCCACCCAACGCCAAAACGGCCAGGATGGCTCTCCGGAGACGATCGCGGGTGGTTTGGAGTACTTCCCCTTCTCGCATGGACACAGTTTCTTCCATAAATTCTTCAGCTTCTGTAAGATACTCTTCATCCAATTCGTCATTGGCTTTCACCTCCCGGTAGCTTTTAAACGTTTGCAGTGCAAATTCTTTCATCACTCCAGAATAGAGCCACATATAGAACTTGTGCCATGCTGTCGCGCTAATAGCTCCTAAGGCTGCCTTCTCGGCTGTCTTAGGAGTAGCTTCGCCTACAGCTTTTATTACTGCTGCCTCTTCTGTCTTGAACTCTTGCACTGCTCGACGTCTGGCTTTATAATCCCATTTCTTACGCCGAACTTCTATAGCATCAACATACTTAGCTTTAGCTGACTTGCTACGTAAGTTGAATACATTAGCTACTTTTTTTTTTCGTCAATTACTTCATCTTGTTCGAAATCAAGTTCCACTTCTACATCATCAGGTGCAGAAGTTTCATCCTTTTCGGTATAGCCTATCGCATCCCGAGCTTCATTAAGAGATATAAGACCAGCTTCAAACCCAGCCATACTACGATCCCACACAATAGTGCGATCTTCACCCAATACCTCAATGCCATCCCGGTCGTATTCAAAGTAGTAATCCTCCATATTAGGGAATAATGGAAGGAGCCATCCGTTCAAGAAATCATCCCGTAGCCTATCCATGTTTGGTAATACTGTGGAAGTATAGAAGGCCTTCTCAGCATCTTTGAAGTTACTATAAGTTGATATACTAGAATCTCCCAGTAGAGATGTATCAACTCCGAGAGCCATAGATATAAACTTAGTAGCGTTCTTCACCCCTAAATCCCACTGCATATCTTTAGGATTAAGTGACATCTGGGCCCAGGTTAACCCGCCCTCGAGTAACATTGGCCTACCTGCATTTATACTGCTTTGGTATTTGACTGCCAATTGTTCCTTCAGACGAGATATCTGCTCATCGGTAAGATTGCCTTCAGATGTAAGTACTCCACTTGGGTTAGCACTATTTTGAAGCAAAGCTACATTCCAGTCCAACGAGAGGTTTAACTGATCTATAGATTTACCGGCTGCCTGTAGCGGAGACATGCCATAGAAATCACACAATGGATTCCACAGCTTTCCATGCCACAACCACCGAGGATCAATGCGCTCTTTAAGGTTATTACACTCGTACATATATACTGGATAGATATCATCATAGCAAGGATCATTAAACTCAGCTTCATTTATAGTCATACGATCAGGGCGCAGAAGGTATAGCTCTTTGGGGGCGCCATTACTGGGTCCCACGCGCCTGACGTAAGTATTGCCACTTAGTTGGAGATACGAAATAAGGTCTGTAAAAAAGTCGGCCTGTCCCATCCGTGGATTCGGTTGGTTTAGTAGATCTAAGACGGGACTGTTTTCTATATGGATATCTTTATTGTCGGCCACACGGCGATAGAGCTTCCAAGGTATCCCCGCTATAGCTGTAGCAATGAGATTGATACATCTATACACAACTGGGTTAGTCATATACCCTTCCGCAGCAAATGTACGATACTGAGCGGGAGAATATACAGCTGAGTTCAGCCACCACAGTTGCGATTGGATATAAGGAGAGAACCCCGGATACGTTTTTTTATTGAATTTGTTCTTAATCTTCTGAAATAGGGACTCCGACTTAGGAATAATTTCACCTCCTGCAACAATCAATTCCTAGCAATTGTTAACAACCAACTGCTATAAATCCATCATTAACGCCTACATCTACTAATGCTTGTAGTTTATGGTCCGCATTAGCTTTTTCTTTAAATGCTCCAACTTGAACTCTGTGGAAAAGTACTCCGTTTACTTCGTGGTCTACAATAAAGCTATTGATTCCTCTTTCATCTAACAATTTAATTCTAGCTTCTGCGTTTTGTGGCTCTTCGAAAGCTCCAGCGAATACTCTGAAATATTTAGCTTCTGGTAATGGTGCTGGAGAAGGGAGAAGTTCGAGTGAAAATGCTTGTGCTACACCCTCGCCAATTCCTACTACAAGATCCTGAACAAAATCATCATTAGTTAGTAGTTGAAGATCTTCATCATTATCGATAAATAAACTCTCTAATAATACAGCTTCCATTTTAGTTTCACGTAATACCTCAAAATCAGCTTTCTTTTCTCCTCTATCAGCGACTTCATATTTAGTACCAATAGCTGCCATTACACTCTTATGGATTGCATCTTGATGAACTGCAGTCTCAGGTGTGACATTTCCACCATCAAAGATAAAGCTTTCGAATCCTCTGCCGCCACCTGCGTTAACATGCATAGATAAGAAGTAGTCTACATTTTGATTATTAGCCATATCAACAGATTCTTTTAAAGATACAGTAACATCAGAAGTTCTAGTCATAACTACATCTAGAGCATATTTACTTAATAGATAGTCTCTTAGTCGCAAAGAAAATAATAGATCGAAGTCTTTCTCGTTAAACTCTCCGTAAACTGCGCCTGAATCTTTACCGCCGTGACCTGGATTAATCATCAATTTAAACATTACTATCATCCTTTTCTTTTTTTAAATTTGGATCCTAATAAGAAGTAGGGCCAGTAGCTGCTAACCCTAGTGATATAAGAGTAGTAGCTATAGTCGATTCAACAAAGCCGTGCATCTGCATAATGTCTCGATCAACTTTAATCTGAACATTAGCCGCTCCTGAACCCCCAGAATACAAAAACGGTTTTAAGAACCTGATCGGTGTAACTGCCATGGGTCACCTCCCTATTATTAGTAAACGCCAAGAAGCACCGGTTTGGGGTCCGGTGCTTCTTGGCTAAGCAAAAGTAAGACTGGATTATGTCACAAAAAAACTCGCGTTAAAATTTTGTTGAAAGAAGGCTATACCAATGAGCGATACCCCTCGTTCATTGCCATAGTTACATTATATCAATAACTATGATCCATCATCAAGGTCAAGATGTATTAAATCATAATCTGGTATTTCTTCTTCTGGTTCTGGTGGTTCAGGATTGGGATCGAACATTTCTTCAGAATAATTCGGATCACCACCTATATAATGAGGATTGGCAAAGAGAGCATCCATAGTTTCTTCATCTAGGTTTTCATATTCCCAATCAGTCATCGCCCCATACTGGTATTTTTCGTGTTTGGTGTCTTCTATATGTTGTTCTTCTAACCAAGCATGGCTGTGTCCTCCGATGATTAAAATCCCCTTTCAGTTATCTGGTATATCCGGATAACTGAATTATAACATCAGCACTCTTGGATTCCTACGATGTTTCACACCCCAGGAAGCTAGTGCTAGAGCAATCACACAGTCATCATGCTGGCCGGATGGGGCGTTATATTTCATATTGCCAGCTCTAGATAATTCATATTGGTAAGCCATTAATTCATTAATTAACACTTGGATCTCTGGGAAGCTAATCAACTGTCGTTCTAGCTGAACAGCGAGATGCTCAATCAACTGTTGCTTACTGGTGTTGGTGAATAGGAACCCATCCGCGTCGAGGCCTAAGGCCTTTACGGACTCTAGAATAGGATCACCCACCCCTGTGGAGTCTAAGATAATCTTGGCATTGTTATACTGCTTCGCTATCTCTTCCACACGTGCCACTTGAACAGAATAGTCAATACGATTGAAGCGATCAAAGTACACTACATGGTTATATTCGGAATCTAGTACCACTATTACACTGAAATCCTGATGCTTAGCCAGATCGAATCCAATCACATAGCTACGACCTTCAGGGATAGTATCATGCCTAAAGCTTTCCTTGATACAGCTTTTCACATTACGAAACACTGTACCGCCGCCTTCAAGAAATGCAGCTAGATACTCCTGCTGAAAGACATCTCCGGGTAGTGATTCTCGAACCTCAGCTATCTCACTCTCTTCTATAAATGGGTTAGCTGATGTTGGAAATTTGAAGGATTGATAGTCTGGATATAATGGATCTTGCCCACGCTGGTAAAGTCCGTGGAACCAGTTGAGACTTTTCGGTGTACTAATAATGATTGCCTTGCCGAGTGTATCGGATAACATCGGGCGCAAGATATTCGTCCACACTTCGCCATCGATCATCGCCGCCTCATCAATTACCATCAGATCACTAGAATCCCCACGGAGTGTATCTCTGGATTCTGTACTGAGGAACTTGGTGATGCTGCCATTGATCCATTTAATCTCCAGTGGGTTCTTGGTGTAACTGTGGAAAGCTCTTTGGAAGTTATTGACCATTATAGTAAATGCTAAACGACTTTGCCTATACGTAGGAGCCACCCAGGTAGTCGTTGTGAAATGATTCTCGTTTGCAAACTTAACAATTTCATTAACAGCCATATAAGTTTTACCGAAGCGCCTGCCACAACTAGCTATTTTAAAACGGGCTGGAGAGTCGTGCATCTGCTTCTGAGCTGGATGAGGAGTATATAGATGAAGTTCAATCCCCATCGGCTGCCTCGACTATTTCGCCGCCCCATTTGACCACAATATTGTTATTATTGATATCCGCTTGGTGATGAACTTCCTTACGGTCACTCCATAACCTAGGTTTACGATTCTTTAAATAGAAGACTTGAGCCCCCACGTTAGGTTTCTCAAACTTCGTAACCCACACTACATCGCCTTTGTTAGTTACAACAGCATAGCGGAACCCTAAGGCTGAACGATAAAGCGCATTCTCAACATGAGCAACTGCGATATCCTTGCTGACATTAAGGGCATTATCGAGTTGGACATTTTGTTTTCGCCATCTAATCAAGGTATTCCGAGCGATGCCTATATTAGCAGCGATCTCCTTGTAGCTTAGTCCGGCTCTCCCCCAGCTTGTTAATAGCATTAGGTGATCGTCATCAGACCAGATTTCCAGAGTCGGCTTTAACATATAGACACCTCCTTTTTTTAAGAAGCCATGCTAGCTCCACAAAAATAGCGCTATCAACGGTTCTTTGGCTGATATAGCGCTCCAATTAACATATTAACACAGTGAATGACCTCATTCGGGATGAATTTGGGAATACTTTTAAATTTTCGGAATATTCTGATCTCTCTAGGGCGTGTGATATTATTACCAAGACCAAATGTTTAACAAAATAGCCTTTATCATCGCATAGTACCCCAAAACTAGGAGGAGACAAATATGTTTAACGCCTCATTTTACGGATTGTTAACGACAGAAGAAGCGGCAACCCATTGGAACTTATGCGAACGACATGTCCGTCGTCTTTGCAACACAGGTAAGATAGAAGCATTAAAAATAGGAAGAGACTGGTTAATAAATAGCACCCAGGCTGACCCTAATAAGAGACTAAATAAGTGAGAAATATAATAAATATCAATGTAATAGCACAATTTAAAACTACTTCTCAGGGACTTAAATATTGTCGCAAGAAAGATATAGAAGGTAAAATAACCTACAAGTTCATAACACAAGAGCAATATGACCTAATCCTAGATGAATTAAAAGGAGCACACAATGTTCAGAAGAATACTTAAAGCCCATAAGGAAACTATACTCATAATTATTTTATTTATAATACTAATACTAATTGTTAGTACCACACATATGAAGCCTTCTTGGTATCATGGATCTTAGTTTAAACCTAAAGTCATAGCGATACCTAGAACCATTTCAGTACGCCAATTATAGACCGTACGCCTATCCTGAAAATGTATTTCAGCAATAGTAGTCCACGTGAGATACGGTCTTTCCCAATATTTGTCTTCCAAGATAACGCGCTTAGTATTATCTAACCCACCGAAAGCTGCATCTATAGCATTAAGATTAATCGCTATCCTTGACCTAACCTTATCCGAAACCAACATAGAAACAGACGAAAAAGTAGGGTCCGATATCTCGGTCCCTCTTATTTCGTGCTTCTCAGTTGTGGCGAAGATAATGTTCTTAGTTATTTCATCGAAATGTCTTTTACTCTTGTGATAATCATATATCTCCTGCTCGATATATCTAAAAGTAGATTTACGTATTCTCAATACATAACATCCCTTTTAGCTATTTTTTAATACATTAATCTCATTGTGTAGATGTTCAATCATCTCTTGCTGTTCCTGCACTGCTTTTATCAAAGGCATGATTAGAGATTCATACATTAAACCATAATACTGTGTCTCAACTTCAGGCAACTGTAAACCAGGGAAATTGAAGTCTAAGTCTGAAGCAGCTTTCTTTACTTCTTGAGCAATTAATCCAATTCTAACCTGGCTCTTATCAGCATCTTTATAATTAAAAGAAACAGGACGAAGTCTATTAATAAACTCTAATCCTTCAACATTCTCGGTTATATTCTCTTTGAGGCGCTCATCAGATGGAATAGTAAGACCAGTCTGGCAGTTGAATCTGGTAATATCCGCATTACCTAATTGAATAGTATTAGAAGCCGTTGCTGTAGCTTGATAGCCAATAGCGATCATATTATTGCCGCCACCACCCGATGAATCACCCGATAAATTGCCGATATAAACGTTATTAGCACCACCAGAGTTACTGTTTCCCGCTTCACTACCTACAGCTACATTTCCAGCTCCATTATAAGTAGCGGCAAGGGCATGATAACCAATGGCTGTATTTTCATCAGCATTATATACAGAAGCCAGAGATTGCCACCCGACACCAGTATTTTTAGAGGCATTGTAGTTAGTCACTAAAGATTGAACGCCGACACATGTATTGAACTGACCACTGTAGTTACCATTTAAAGCAGCTGCACCAACTGAGGTATTATCACTAGCGCCTCCATCGGCACCATTACCTGCAGCATATCCGATTGAAGTGTTCTGGTTTCCTCCAATATTAACAGCAGCAGTAGATCCTACAGCTGTATTACCACTACCAGCTGAATTTGTAGTTAGAGCCTGATTTCCTACAGCAACATTATTAACACCCGTGCTATTTCCTAGAGCAGCCTCAAATCCAACTCCTACATTACCAGTTGCTCCATTTGAATATAAAGCATTAAACCCGACTGCTACACTATTCAGTCCTGTACTACTATGCATAGCATTGGCGCCTAACGCTGTATTATTATCTCCTGCTGTACTAGAAGCCATGGCAGATCTACCAATAGCTGTATTTTGACTTCCCGCAGTAGTAGAAGCTAACGCTTCTGCCCCCATAGCTACATTATTAACCCCAGAATCAACTGATAACATCGCATGATAGCCAAAGGCATCATTGTATCCTAGTCCAGTAGAAGCAGCTAAAGCGCTTTCTCCTACTGCAGTGAGAGCATCACCTGTTTGATTTGCTGCCACTGCTTGATTTCCTACAGCAACAATGCTTGTACC